>ERZ791796.550-NODE-550-length-38384-cov-2.531869_pt1 | contig 38384 bp, 23 predicted proteins | sample MGYA00510311_ERZ791796 | MGnify/ENA primary metagenome ERZ791796 (study PRJEB30046, sample SAMN00792042) | human gut metagenome | study: EMG produced TPA metagenomics assembly of the A metagenome-wide association study of gut microbiota in type 2...
AAGATACGATTTTTTCCAGTTCCGGCACATCCGCGAATGAAGCAACAAGCCGGAGAACGTTTCGCAGCCTGGGCTTTAGCGAAACAATACAAACAGAAAACAGCTTACTCGGGACCGGCCTACAAAAGCATGAAAGTAAAAGGTAACCAATTAATCCTGACCTTCCATTACACCAACGGAGGATTGACCACACCTGCCAACGAACCGGTAAAAGGATTCTATATAGCCGGTAATGACCAGGTTTTCTATCCGGCGAAAGCTGAAATAGAGCAAAACAAGGTTATATTAACCGCACCGGAAGTGCCTGAACCTATTGCCGCACGTTACGGATTCGGTACCTTCTTCCGTGTAAACCTGTATAATGGAGCCGGATTTCCGGCCGTACCATTCAGAACGGATTCATTTGAACTAAAATAATTCACATAACCACATGCTATATATTATGAAGAAAAACACTCTTTGGATTTTTATAGGTACAATGTTGCTATGCGCTCCATGGCAATTAATGGCGCAGCAACCGGAATGGCCGGCAGTCAAGGTAGAAATGAAACCTGGCGCACGCTGGTGGTGGATGGGAAGCGCTGTAGATTCTGCCAGCCTTGCCTACAATTTGGAACAATATGCCAAGGCGGGAATGGGAACCATGGAAATCACTCCTATTTATGGCGTACAGAAGAACGAGAAAAACGATATCCCGTTCTTGTCGGAACGCTGGATGAACATGTATCGTTATACATTGGAACAAGCCCGGAAAAACGGGATGCAGATTGATATGAACACGGGTACAGGATGGCCTTTCGGAGGTCCGAAGACTCCCATCGAGGACGCGGCCTGCAAACTGTTCATTACCGAATATCAGATAAAAGGAGGTACTTCCGTACGTCAACGTATCGAAGTAAAGGATGCCAAACAAAAGCCATACGCCAAACTGGAACGCCTCATGGCGTTTTCAGAGAAAGGAAAACCTATTGATTTAACGTCGCTGGTACAAAACGGCGAGCTCGTATGGAAAGCACCCAAGGGAAACTGGCGCCTGATTGCCGCGTTCTGCGGAAAGACACTTCAGAAAGTAAAGCGTGCGGCTCCGGGTGGAGAGGGATATGTACTGAACCACTTCTCCAAACCTGCAGTATCTAATTACCTGCACCAGTTCGATGTGGCGTTTGACGGAGCAAAAGCCGAGTCTCCACACAACTTTTTCAACGACTCGTACGAGGTATATAAAGCGGATTGGACACCCAATTTATTCGATGAATTCGAGGCTTTGCGCGGATATAAGCTGGAAGAGCACTTACCGGAATTCCTTTCAACAAATCGTACTGAAGCCACAGCACGCATTATCTCCGACTATCGGGAAACGCTCTCCGACTTACTCTTGGAGAACTTTACCAAACAATGGACCGAGTGGGCTCACTCGCGCCATTCGGCTACCCGTAACCAGGCACACGGTTCTCCCGGTAACCTGATAGACTTGTACGCTACGGTAGACATTCCGGAATGCGAGGGATTCGGACTGTCGGACTTCCATATAAAAGGATTGCGGAAGGATTCGCTTTCCCGACCGAACTTCTCGGACCTTTCGATGCTGAAATACGCTTCATCGGCCGCTCATATTACAGGAAAGACCTACACCTCTTCCGAAACCTTTACTTGGCTGACCGAGCATTTCCGCACGTCGTTATCCCAATGTAAGCCCGATTTGGATTTAATGTTCATCTCAGGAGTGAACCATGTCTACTTCCACGGCACTACCTACTCCCCCAAGGACGACGCCTGGCCGGGATGGAAATTCTACGCTTCCGTAGATATGAGTCCGACCAATTCTATATGGAGAGATGCACCATCCTTTTTCGACTATATCACCCGTTGCCAGAGTTTCCTGCAATCCGGACAGCCCGACAATGACTTTTTACTTTATCTGCCACTCTATGATATTTGGTACGAACAAGACGGAACGCTCCTTCTTTTCGACATTCATAAGATGGACAAACGGGCTCCGCGTTTCATCGAAGCCGTGCAAAAAATAGAAGAGGCCGGATATGACGTAGATTACATTTCCGACCATTTCATCGAGAAAACAAGCTATCGGGACGGTCGGATTCTAACTCCCGGAGGAGTGGGTTACAAAGCACTTGTTATACCCGGCGCCAAGCTGATGCCGGAAAAGATTCTTAAAAAACTACTCTCTCTGGCCAACGAAGGAGCAACCATTGTCTTCCTTGACCAATATCCCGAAGACGTTCCCGGATGGAAGAATCTGGAAACCCGGAGAAAAGAGTTCAACCGCATGTTGGCCGATTTAAAGGGAAAGCCGCATCCACACATTCTTTTCGGAACAGATTATGACCGTACTTTGGCCCAAACAGGCGCTGCGGCCGAGAAGCTGCGGAAAGAGTACGGATTAAGTTGTATCCGGCGTTCCAACGAGGAGGGATTCCATTATTTTATTTCAGCACTGACATCTAAAGATACAGAGGGGTGGATTCCGTTAGGAGTCAAAGCCATGTCGGCAATTCTATACAATCCGATGAACGGAACATGCGGAAAAGTTCCCGTACGCTCGGTGAACGGACAAACGGAAGTGTACCTGCAACTGGCTTCCGGAGAATCGGCTTTGCTCAAAACATTCACGACAACCGATGTACAGACCGATGCGTATGGCTACTATAAACCGCAGGGCGATAAGCTGGTACTGGATAAAGAATGGGATTTCCGTTTCGTTGAAAGTACGCCCGAGCTAAAAGAAGCACCGGAGAAAGTGAAACTCGGTTCATGGACCGACCTTCCCGGCAACGAGGTAAAGAATACAATGGGGAGCGCTTGCTATACGATTCGCTTCCAACTGCCGGCCTCAGCCGATGAATGGATGCTCTCGCTGGGAGATGTACGCGAAAGTGCAAGAGTACGTATCAACGGAAAAGAAATCGGTACGCTTTGGGCACTCCCTTACCAATGCTATATAGGCAAGTACCTGCATCCGGGAGAAAACCTGCTGGAAGTGGAAGTCACCAATTTGCCTGCCAACCGTATAGCCGAAATGGACCGTCAACAGATTCCATGGCGCAAATTTAAAGATATCAACGTAGCCGCCCTCAATTATAAAGAGGGAAATTACGCCAACTGGCAGCCTATGGAAAGCGGTCTGTTAGGTCCGGTTCAACTTATTCCGATGAAAAACATTACTTTTTAAAATCGATTTGTATATATGAAACACTTATCTATCATTCTGATTCTATCTTTACTGGGAGTGATTCCTTCACAAGCCCAGTCCAAGGAATATAAATACCGGGAAGTATACAAAAACCTTCCTTTCGATATGCCGCAAATTAACGCGCCGACGTTTCCGGAACGAAATGTGGTATTAACCGATTTCGGTGCGGTAGGTAACGGCACACATCTTTGTACCGAAGCCTTTGCCAAAGCCCTCGACGCCCTGTCGGCACAGGGAGGTGGACACTTAATTGTTCCGTCCGGCATTTGGTTTACGGGTCCGATTGTACTGAAAAGCAACATCGATTTGCATCTCGAAAAGGGAGCGGTTATTCTGTTTTCACCGGATGTAGACCTCTATCCTTTGGTAGAGACCGTATTCGAGGGGCTGGATACCAGACGTTGCCAATCGCCTATCTCCGGACGGAATTTAACGAACGTTGCCATCACCGGAGAAGGAGCTATTGATGGAAACGGTCATTTCTGGCGTCCGTTGAAGAAAGGAAAAGTGACCGAAAGCCAATGGAAAAGCGCCCTTTCCCGTGGTGGTGTATTCAAACGCGCCGATTATTGGTTCCCCTATCCGGAAACTCTGAAAGGCGACACCATCAGTAATATGAATGTTCCGCAAAACTTAAAGAGCGAAGAAGAGTGGCAAAGCGTACGCCACTTCCTGCGTCCCGTCATGATAAGCCTTATTTCCTGCAAGAATGTATGGTTGCAGGGCGTTATCTTCCAGAACTCGCCGGCTTGGAACTTGCACCCTCTTATGTGCGAAAATGTATTGATTGAAGAGGTGCTGGTACGTAACCCGAGTTATGCACAAAACGGGGATGGGTTGGATTTGGAATCGTGCAAGAACGCGCTGATTGTGAACTCAACCTTCGATGTAGGCGATGACGGCATCTGCCTGAAAAGCGGAAAAGATGAAGACGGACGCCGTCGTGCACGGAAATGCGAAAACGTGGTAGTTGACGGATGTACCGTATTTAAAGGTCATGGAGGTTTCGTAGTAGGAAGCGAAATGAGCGGAGGAGTACGTAACGTGTACGTCAGCAACTGTAAATTCTTAGGAACAGACGTAGGTCTGCGTTTCAAAAGCAACAGAGGACGGGGAGGTGTTGTAGAAAACATCTGGATAGACCATATCTCCATGATGGATATTCCGACCGAACCTATCACCTTTAATTTATATTACGGAGGCAAATCGGCTGTAGAAGTATTGGAAAGCGGCGAGAAAGTTCCGGCAGAAGTGGAACCGAAACCTGTGGATGAAACAACTCCCTGTTTCCGCAATATCCATATCAGTAACCTAACCTGTTCCAATGCGCGGCGTGCCTTTTTCTTTAACGGCATACCGGAAATGCCTATCAAAGACATTACGCTGGAAAATGTCTACATTACATCTCAGCTTGGCGGTGAATTTGTGTACAGCGAGGACATCTCGTTAAAGAATATACAGATACTTCCTAAAGAGGGAAAAGACATTACCACCCGTTTCTGTAAAAACATAAAGAGATAAAGAATCATCCTGTCGTAACCAATTACTTATATATTTCTACATGAGAAAAAGATGTTTATTAGGTGCCTTTCTACTCGCAACTATCAGCTTACAGGCACAGACTAAAATGAATGCCCGCGAGGCCGCCCAGAAAATAGCGGACCGCATATTGGCGTCCACTACGTATGATTTCAAAAACACGAAAACCGGAGAGACGTATACTTCTTTAAAGAAAGTACCCTTTTCGATGGATGTGAAGGTAAACTGCAAGTACAACAACTGGCACTACACCAATGGCGTCACCAACATTGCCCTGATGGAACTGGCCGATAAGACGGGGGATAAGAAATACGAAAAGTACGTGCTTCACAATATGAATTTCGTCTTCAACGAAGGGAATCTGGACTTTTTCAAGAAGCAATATGACACCGCTTTCAAACAAGGGGGATGGAATGCCGTACGCAAACAAAGCTGGCACATGATTTTCCGTGGGAAAAGACTGGACGACAACGGTCCGATGGGAGCCAGCCTGATAGAGCTTCAAATGCGGCATCCTAACGAGGCCTTTCTTAATTACATCAACGAAACGAATGAGCATTTACTGTATGGGGAACCGCGTTTAATCGACGGTACTATTGCGCGCATCTGGCCGCATGTAAATACGATATGGGCCGACGATGCATTCATGGCCATCTCTTTCCTTTCCCGTATGGGGCAATTGACAGGGGACAACCGTTATTTTGACGATGCAGCCAATCAGGTATTAAATTACACCCGCTATTTATGGTGTCCGGAAAAAAACATTTATTACCATTGTTACCATACCGATAACAAAGAACACGGAGTGGCGCACTGGAGTCGTGCTAACGGATGGGTGTTCATGGCTCAGGCCGATTTATTAAGCCGTATGCCGAAAGACCATCCCATGCGACAGGCCGTTATAGAGAATTTCCGAAAACAAGCCAGTGGTGTAGCCCGTTATCAGGGAAAGAACGGATTGTGGCATCAACTGCTTGATAAGGAGGATTCCTACGAAGAGATTACCGGAACTGCTATGTTCGTATTCGGCATCGCCCGTGGCGTGAAAGAGGGATGGTTGCATCCTGATTTTATCTATGTGGCGGAGCAAGGTTTAAAAGGAATGATGACCAAAATATCCGATGCAGGGGATGTGACCGCCATTTGTGTAGGTACGGGAATTATGCCGTCTGTCTCTTACTATTATAACCGTCCCACTCAGGTGAACGACCCGATGGGCGAAGGCCCTGTATTGCGCGCGCTTATCGAAATGATTGACGCTCCCAAATATACGGAAATCAAGGCGGAAGAGCAGTACGATAAGATTGTTGTAAAGAAGGCTTATTAAGTGGAGAATGGAGAGTTGAGAGTGGAGAGTTATTTAATGGAAAATTGAAAGTTGAAAGTTGAAAATTGAAAGTGATAGACTGCTTTAGTGGAAAGACTTATTCAATGGGAAAGGCTAAACACTGCTTGATATCGGTCGGCTTGGCCGACTGGTTGTTTCCAATAATTTAAGGATACTCATTTGAAGCTTATTCAATGAATAACTAAAAATAAACGACTTATTATGTGAAGAATGGAGAGTGGAAAGTGAAAGACTGTAAACTCCCATTCTTCACTTTTTACTTTTTCAGTCTTTAGCCGTTTTGTTCTTCCTTTTTCATTATTCATTCTATTTTTCTTTATTAATTCACTTAAAATCTTGCATTTCCATCATTTTTCATAACTTTACCATCATTTTTACAAGTCTGAACCATTTATTAATGAGTATTTTTACCCCGATTTAATAAAAAGCTGAATACACAATGAAAAAGAAACAATCGGTTAAGGTTATACGCCTGCTTTTTACGGGATTTATGGCAATGCAAGTACTACAAGTTTCCGCTTCCGTACAGGAAGGGAAGAAAGAAACTCGCTCTTTTCCTGATTATGGTAAAGTAGTGGCTTTCCCCGGAGCGGAAGGATATGGAAAAGACGCAACGGGAGGTCGATATGGTGAAGTATATCATGTAACCAACTTAAAGGATAGCGGCGAGGGGTCTTTCCGCGATGCGGTATCTCAACCTAACCGCTTTATTCTATTCGATGTGGCCGGAATTATACAGGTACAATCGCCTATCACTGTAGCAAAGAATATAACAATTGCCGGACATTCGGCTCCGGGAGACGGTGTTGTCCTTTATGGGAATACAGTTTCTTTTTCCGGTGCGGACAATCTGATATGCCGTTATCTGCGCGTCAGAATGGGTGTGAACGGAGACCACGGCAAAGATGCCGCAGGTATTGCTTTCGGACAGAACATGATTTTCGACCACATGTCCGTTACATGGGGACTCGATGAGAATTTCTCTATCAATCATGCACGCAAAGGACACGAAGGGGACGCTCCCCGGAACATCACCATACAGAACTCTATCATGGGACAGGGCTTACACCCACACTCTTGCGGAGGACTGATTCAAACAACTTCCGATAATGGAGTGACACTGTACAGAAACCTTTATATTGATAATAAAACCCGGAATCCGAAGGTAAAAGGGTTGAACCAGTTTGTCAACAATGTGGTTTATAACTGGGGCTCGGGCGCAGCCTACAATATGGGAGGCAACTCGGAAAGCGTTTCAAAGAGTGTTTTGCAAAACAACTATTTCATTGAGGGAGCTTGCATCAACTACGATGGGAATCCTTACAAACCGTCACGTCCGCTTATCGGTTACAACAAAAATGTATATACATACGTGGAAGGAAACTATTTTGATGACAACCGGGACGGAAAGTTAAACGGTCGTCTGCTGACTCAGGAAGATATGAAAATGACAAAGGATGGCTCCACTATCGCACCCAACTTTGTAACAGAACCGGACGCCAGACATCCGCAGATAAACGGATTGATGAGTGCCCAGGAAGCTTATCAGTGGATTGCAAAATGGAGCGGCGCTTCGTTGCCTGCACGCGATGAAGTAGATACTTACCTGATAGAAGAACTGACTTCTTTAGGAAAAAAGGGACAAATCATCCGTTCCGAAATAGAGCAAACACCTACTAAAGGACCTGGTTCCATTCAAAACGGCCCCATGCTAAAGGATAGCGATAAGGACGGCATGCCCGATGCGTTCGAAGATTTATACGGACTGGATAAGAACGACCCGAGCGATGCAATGAAACTGGCATCCAACGGATATACCAATCTGGAAAATTACCTATTCTTATTGGAGAAAGAAAAACAAGAAGCGAAAAAGTAACTCAATACATACTATTACCTAACTATTAATCTTATCTATATTTCTTATGAAAAAAACGATTTTTACCATGCTCACAGCCACGTGTCTTATGGCTGCATGTACCTCTCCGAAAGAGGCACCTATCGACCGACAAGCACTTGTTGCCCGGAACAATCCGCACGTAACCGCCATCGATTCTCTGGCTTCCTTATCTGTAGGAAATGGAGAATTCGCCTTTACGGTAGACGCTACCGGTCTGCAAACCTTCCCGGCTACTTACAGCATGGGAGTTCCTTTGGGAACGCAAAGCCAATGGGGATGGCACAGTTTCGATAACCCCAAGAACCTGAAACCGGAGGAGGCTTTAAAAGAGTATGACTTCGGACATGGACACAAAGAACTTTATGCCACACAGTTTAAAGAAGACGGCCGTGCCAAGGATGCATCCAACTGGTACCGCGTCAATCCGCACCGCCTTCATCTGGGTATTGTCGGATTTGAACTGGGCGACGAAGCTACTCCGCAGCAGATTACCGACATCCAACAGGAGCTGGATATGTGGAAAGGCGAAATCAACAGTCACTTCCAATACAAAGACGCTGCCTACAACGTCAAAACAAGTTGCCATCCGAAACAGGATATGATTGCGGCGGAAGTAGAATCCAAAGCACACACAGGCATCTGTTTCCGATTCCCCTATCCTACCGGAGGACATTGCGACGACGCTTGCAACTGGGATGCAAACGATAAACATAAAACAACCGTTATCAGCAAAGATAAACAGAGTGCTTTACTGAAAAGGGAAATCGACGCTACCACCTATTATGTAACCATTCGTTGGGAGGGAAATGCCGAATTGGCCGAGAAAAGCAAGAACTATTTTGTGTTAACACCGCAAGATGACAAGCTCGCCTTTACTTGTGCATTCACCCCAAACCCTACGGAAGGAACAGAGGCAGTAAGCGTAGCCGACACAGAAAAAGCGTCGGCCGAATATTGGAACGCATTCTGGACAGACGGAGCTGCGGTAGACTTCTCGGCTTGTACCGACCCGCGTGCCAAAGAGCTGGAACGCCGTGTCGTATTGAGCCAATATTTGCTTGCTATCCAATGTGCCGGCAGTACGCCTCCGCAAGAAACAGGACTGACCTATAACTCCTGGTATGGTAAATTCCACTTGGAAATGATTTGGTGGCATCAGGCACAGTTCGCTTTATGGAATCGCGCCGATTTGCTCGACCGTACGTTAGGATGGTATCAATCGGCTGAACCTATTGCACGGGAAATTGCCCGCAGACAAGGATTCGACGGTGTTCGCTGGATGAAGATGACTGACCCGAGCGGTATTGAAGCTCCTTCGAAAGTAGGTAGTTTCTTAATCTGGCAGCAGCCTCACCTTATCTATTTAGCCGAATTGATTTACCGGAACAACCCGGAGAACAAAGAGATTCTGGAGAAATACGGAAAGCTAGTACAGGAAACCGCTGAGTTCATGTTCTCATTCGCTACGTATGATACGCTGGACGGACGTTACGTGCTGAAAGGAGCCATTCCTGCACAGGAAACATTACGGGCTGCCGAGACAGTGAATCCTCCGTTCGAACTCTCATACTGGCACTTTGCGATGCAGGTGGCACAGCAATGGCGCGAACGCCAGGGCTTGCAACGCAACCTGCAATGGGATGAAATGATTGATAAATTGTCTCCGTTGGCATACAACGAAGACCAACTGTATCTGGCTGCCGAAACCGCAACCGATACGTATAAAGATATCCGCTTCACCTCCGACCACATGGCCGTGCTGGGCTCGGTAGGTATTCTCCCCATGAACAAGCTGATTCGGGAAGATTACATGAAGAACACCTTGCACTGGATATGGGATAACTGGAACTGGGGCAAGACCTGGGGATGGGATTATCCGATGACTGCCATGAACGCAGCGCGTATGGGCGAACCGGAAAAAGCCGTTAGCGCTTTACTGATTGATAAGCGTACCAATACTTATCTGGTAAACGGACATAACTATCAGGACGGACGCCTGCGTATCTATCTGCCGGGTAACGGAGGTTTACTGACAGCCGTAGCCATGATGTGCGCCGGATGGGACGGATGTACGGAAACAAATCCGGGATTCCCTAAAGACGGAACATGGAATGTACGTTGGGAAGGTTTGAAACCAATGCCTTAATCCGGATATTACACTTTATAGAACCATAGTACTTATTATATAAGTTTCGCTTGATTCGGTAATAACGAGGAATAAGGAATTATCGCTTCGCTAGAAGTTAGAGAAGCGATAACTCCTTTAAATTCCAACAACGTAACAGCTTTTTCATTCCATGACTCGCGAAACTTAAATTATTAGATTAAAGATAAACCAAGCCGCAGGTTAAGGCTTCTTTGCGAAAGAAAAGAGACACCGGAGATACGGTATACCGTATGGGTATGCCAGTATGCAAGTTGTATTGAGTTCTCCGTAAACCAACCTTAATCTGCGGTAAAGTAACATACACATGAAAAGATTTCTCCTATCTACCAGCCTTCTCTTGACGGCCTGGACGGTATACGGACAAACCACACTCCCGTCCAACAGTAAAAAAGCCACTTTAGAAGGCCGCGATTATATTGAATCGACTTCGTACAATGAGCACCTGCGCGGAACAGCCCGGAGTTTACAGTATTACCCCGACGGGGAAGACTTCGTCTGCGAAAACGGAACCAACCGTTTCACCCGTCCTTTATACGGAACCCATACTGCCTGGCGTCTGGAAACAAGCGACCGCCCTGTATTTGCCGTTTACAACAAGCCTACAAGCTGGAACATTTCTTTCGACTTGCAATGTAACGGAGAAATTATTCCCTTGGACTCTACCACTTATTGCGAAGCACGGTATACGCCGGGACGACGCAGCTACAAACTGTCCGACTCACGCTGGAATCAGGAAAATCTAAAAGGAGAATTGGAAATAGCAGTCCAGCCTCTTCCCGACAAAGAGGGAGCCATCTGGTACTTCAAAGCCTCCTCCATGCCAAAGAGTATCCAACTGACCGGAAGGGTGAGCCACATACGCGCAAAGAAATTGAACCGCAGCGGCGATATGGGAGCAGACCCCGCCGACAGCTTCGAGGCTTCCAAAGAGCTCGAACCGCTCCGTTTCGCATTCAACCTGCCAAAAGGGGAAGGTTATATTGTGTACGAAAACGGACGCCTCAAACAACTGTCAGCTTCAAAAGGAAAAGCATTATATGAAGCAGCCGAGAAAGCCCGCAACACCTTAATGTCAAGATTTAAAATCGATACTCCCGACCCTTATATCAACACGTTAGGCGGAGCGTTAGTAGCTGCAGCCGACGGTATCTGGGACGGAGAAGTCTGGTTGCACGGCGCCAACGGATGGAGAATGCCCCTGAGCGGATGGCGGGCGGCCTATACGGGCGACTGCCTGGGATGGCACGACCGCGCACGACGGCATTTCGATAATTATGCGGCTTCGCAAGTAACGGATGTACCTCCTGTTTATCCTCATCCCACGCAAGACAGCTCCATGAATGGGGCACGCGCGGAGAAGAAATGGGGCACACAGATGTATAGCAACGGCTACATCTGCCGGAATCCGAACCGTAACAACCAGATGCACCACTATGATATGAACCTGTGTTATATAGATGAATTGCTGTGGCATCTTTGCTGGACGGGAGATTTGGACTATGCCAAGAAGGTGTGGCCCGTCATTACCCGCCACTTAGCCTGGGAGAAGCGTAACTTCGACCCAGATAACGACGGACTGTACGATGCTTACTGCTGCATCTGGGCCAGCGACGCGCTGTATTACAACAGCGGTGCGGTAACCCATTCATCGGCCTATAACTACCGTGCCAACAAACTGGCTGCGGAGATAGCCGAAAAGATTGGAGAAGACGCACAGCCCTACGCACAGGAGGCCGAAAAGATAAAACAGGCTTTGCAACAACGCCTCTGGATGCAGGATAAAGGTTGCTGGGCAGAGTTCCAAGATTTTATGGGACATAAACAGTTGCACACCTCCCCTGCCGTATGGACCGTGTACCATGCCATCGATTCGGAAGTGAGCGACCCGTTCCAATACTATCAGGCTACCCGGTATATCGACCAAACTATTCCCCGTTTCCCGGTAAGAGGAAAAGGACTGAAAGACGAAGGATATTACACCATCAGCACCACCAACTGGATGCCTTATTCGTGGAGTATCAACAATGTAGCCTTTGCCGAAGTTTGGAACACCTCCCTGGCCTACTGGCAGGCAGGCCGCCCCGAAGAGGCCTTTCATTTGTTCAAAAGCTCCGTACTCGACGGGATGTATCTGGGACACTGCCCCGGCAACTTCGGACAAATCAGTTTCTATGATTCGGCACGGGGCGAATGTTACCGCGACTTTGGCGACCCGATAGGGGTGGCATCCCGCGTGTTGACACAGGGATTATTCGGTATTCATCCCGATTTGCTGAACGGACAAGTCTACATCCGGCCGGGATTCCCTCAAGAGTGGGACCATGCCTCGCTGCATGCTTCGTATATCGACTTCTCGTTCCTTCGTAAAGGAGATGTGGAAACGTATCATATCACTCCCCGTTTCAACAAGCAGTCTACCATCCTGCTTACTATTCCGGCATGGAAAGAGCGTTACGAGTCTATCCTTGTGAACGGGCAGAACGTCACTCCTCAGCAGGTTGTAAGTGTAGGAATACCTCGTCTCACCATCGAATGTCCCGCCGAAAAAGAGATAAACGTAGAGATTCGCTGGAAAGGGAAAAACATCGCTTTGCAGGAGGCGCAGCTCTGTAACGGAAAGATGCGCGGCACTCCGAAAGACGGTACGCTGTTTGCCCTGTACAAACAAAGCGACATGCAATGGTGGCAACCTCTAACGGTGAACCGCCCGGACAGAGGCGCTACGTTCTACGGTACGGAACTTCCGGCGAATCCGCTGGCTACCTACCGCACCGTACAGATGGATGCCCTTTGGAATGCCAACGTGACAGATATCTTCGAGAATCAATACAGCACTCCCCGCTCGCCTTACACCACCTTACAGATTCCTTTGCAGGGAATAGGTGAATGGTGCCATCCGAAGGAGACGGCCGAGATTGATGACTCAGGCTTGCGCAAACAGGTACGCAACGGAGTATTTACCCTGCCGCAAGGCATCCCGTTCCGCACTCCCGCCGAAGGGAAAAACATCGCTTATACCACTTTATGGGATAACTATCCCGACTCCGTGCACGTGGCGCTAAACGGAAAAGCGTCCGGCATTTATCTGTTATTGGCCGGAAGCACCAACCACATGCAATGCCATCAAGAGAATGGAATCATTGCCGTTACATATCAAGACGGTAGCCGGGAAACCTTATCGCTGGTCAATCCGGAGAACTGGGTACCCATAGAGCAGGATTTATATCTGGACAGTATCGCTTTCCAAAGCTCCGCTCCGCGTCCGTACCGGGTCGTTCTCTCTTCGGGAATGGTGAGCAACCAACTCGAAAAGGATTTAAAGCTTAAAGGATTTAACGACCGCCGCATCCCCGGTGGAGCGGCCACCGTTCTCTATTTACCGCTCGATAAAAAGAAAGAGCTGAAACAACTCACTGTGGAATCCCGTGCCAACGATGTGGTAATAGGATTAATGGGAGCCACCCTGGCAGAATAAGAATTCAATAGGTTAACAAGTATAGATTTCATTTTAAGTTAATCCGTTATGGAGCTATGAGAATCAGGAGTTATTACTTCCTTTAACTACCGGTTCGTATGGAAAGATAGATTAAGTAAGGTTTAGTATGGAGGGGAGATAGTCTGTGAAGACTGTCTCCTTTTATTTGGGAAAGAGGCTTTTCTTTTGTATCTTTGTAAACGTTGAGCCCGGCTATACTTCTTTGCCTGCCTGATTCATTGCAGGAGATAAAGGGATTATATAATTTCCATGTCTCTTTTCCGGCGCTTTCAAGGCTTTATTCCATACACTACGTCTCCCCGCCTCATGCAGTAGGTCTACTTACCTGTTACACTACCTCTTCATAGCGAATGCACTACGTCTTTCGCCTTACGCTTCCTTATAAAAACCCTTAGGTATATAGACGTTTGGCCTTAGGTGACTATATCCTTTCCCTTACATTCCCTAGATGATTTTCCTCTTTATACCTGTCCCTGAATATAGGATAAGCCGAAAAAAGAACTCTAAAGAAACAATGCCAACCTATATCAGCATTTAACAGGCCGCTAATAGAGTCCGGATGGGAAGAAATGAAAAAAGAATGGACAAAATCTTCCGAAAACCATTAAATTCCATAAATTTGTGGCAAACAATGAATGAGTTATAAACTTCTATACTTCTCAGCCTATGAATGCCCAAACACCTTGGCGTACGTTTACCATCTTTGTAAGCAGTACTTTCCTCGATATGGAAGCCGAAAGAGACTACCTGAATAACCTGATTGCCCGTAAACTGGAACATGAATTCGAGAAACAACACGTTTCTCTCCGCTTCATCGACTTACGCTGGGGCGTGCACACCGATAAGAATGAGGCGAAAGAGCTCAGGGAAGCTTCGGTATTGAAAGTCTGTCTGGAGGAGATTAAACGTAGTCGTCCGTTTTTTGTCGCGATACTCGGCGACCGCTATGGTTGGGTGCCTCCCCGTGAGCGTTACCAACAAATCCTTCAGTCGCTGGACGAAGACGAACGTCCTTTGCTGAGAGAGGGAGAAGGTGCCAGTGTTACCGCACTGGAGATTCTTTACGGAGCGTTGGGCGACCACTCCCTTCTGAACCACAGTTTGTTCTATTTCCGGGATAAAGCATCCTACGAGGGAATGACACCCGAAGAGCGAGCCACTTACCAAGACCCGGAATATGCCGACCGACAGCTCTCCCTGAAAGAGAAGATTCAGCAGGAATGTACCCAAAACGGACTGGAAGAGAACGTGCAAACCTATAAGTTGCACTGGAAAGAGGGACGCTTCACGGGATTAGAAGAATGGGGACAAATGGTGGAGAACCAGTTGCGCCGGGAGATAGAAAAGGAAATAGCCGAAACGGAACAAAGCACTCCGAAAGACTGGTACGAGATGGAAGAACTCCAACACGACATCTTTGTACATGACAAAACAGAACTGTTTACCGGACGGGAAGCACTGCTGAAAGAACTGACCGACTTTGCCTGCCGCCACACCGGAATAAAAGTAATCAGCGGTTGGAAGACACAGGGCAAGAGTGCCATGCTATGCAAGCTCTACACCACCCTGTCCGGACAAGAAGACCCCGACCGGATTCTCTTGCTGCACTGCGCCGGCATCTCCATTCACTCTTGTTACACCTTCCGGATGTTTTGCCGGTGGAGCCGCCAACTATGCAACGTATTGGGATTGCCCTATACAGAACCGGAAAAAGAGGGTAAACAGGAGCGCCGGATGTTTCTCGAACTGGTAAAGAAAGCCACCCAAGCCGGAAAGAAAGTAACGATACTGATAGACGCTACCGAGAACTTTTATCCTTCGGACGATGCTTACAATTACGAATGGCTACCGGAAGAAGCCAGTGTATTCGTAACCACCATCCGAACCGAAGAAAACGAATATATAGAGGAGATAACCCGATATAAGCCTCATGCCAAAGTCATCCCTCTCCCCTATCTGGAACGGGAAGAGGCCCGCGAACTTATTATCCGCCGCTGCGAAAGCTACCATAAGAACATTGCTCCCCGGGTGGTGGAAACCATGCTGAACAAGAAATCGGACATCACGGAAGAGATGAAGAAGCAGGGCTTAACGGATGTGTACGGATTCTTCTTTCCGCTTTGGCTTGTGTTAGTCACCGACTACCTGATTCTGATGGGAGCCGACGATTACAGCAAAGCGAACGAAAGCGACGAAACGGATAACGAGCTGAAACTTGAAAACTACCTGTGTCAGGTAGCTGCCGATATCTCGATAGACGGAGGAGCGGTGGTAACGAACCGTTTCATCCCGCGCTTGATAGCTGATAACGACAAAGGGTTCGTCATGACCGTGCTCTCGCTTATAGCCATCTCATACCGTGGTCTGCGCGAGAATGACCTGGCCGTAATTCTAGGTAACCAATGGGATGAGTTGACCTTTGCCCGACTGCACTATTACTTTCGGAACATCTTAGTAGAAGATTACGAAACCGGATGCTGGAAATACCGCCACCGGCACATTGCCGATTGCATAGACATGATGTCGTCCGAAACCTTCAAAGCAGGTTTGCATAACGGCCTTTCACGTTACTACTTCTACAAGAAAAAGGACGGAGGTCCCGTATGGGCTTCCAGCGCTATCTACCACATGTTCCATGCAGACCGGAAGGACTTGGTAGCCACCCTCTACGCTTCGGCTATAGATGAAGAGTGGAACCGACTGGACGAAATGACCTCTACCATCTGCGAACGCATCAAAGAAGACCCTGCACAAAACCTGGAGTGGTTTATCGATATGGTTTGCTACCCCTTGGAAGAATCGCCCACGCTGAAAGCGCCCGAGTTCACGGAGTGGTTGCATGCTGTGGGATATGCCCAATTATATGAGTATGCAACGAAAAGCCTCTTCCCGGCGCTTAAGAATATCCAAAACGAGATGGCTTTGCACTTTGCTTTGGGCATTGAGGAAACTGTTACGCGCTTCTGCAAAGGGAACAAACAGGAAGAAAACATATTACAGCCTTTCTATCTGGCTATTGCCGACATCTACGACAAGGACAAAGACATTCCCCATTATAAGAAATACATACAGCTGGCTAAAGGTATCAAGCAGGAAAACGAAACCGAACAACAGGTAACAGAGAACTATCTGGATGCCGAGCAAGGACGTATCGCCATGCACCAAGGTGAGTATCAGACAGCCGAAACACATCTTCTCCGCTCCTTCCGCCGCTGTGAAGCAGAGTATAAACAAAACCCGAGCAGCCCCGAGGCCTGTGGGTCGATGCTGATTAGCTGCATACAGCTGTTCGACCTTTACGAGCAATGGGAGAAAAAGGAGAAAAGAGAGTTCTATATACAACAAGCGCTCGCCTGTCTGCCTTATATCCCCACAAACGATTACAAAGGTATCAAATATGCTGGCGCCTTTTACGAACGGGCAGGCAGATATTACATTTCTACCGGAGACATCGAAAAAGCGGAGAAAGCGATAAAGAAATGTATCGACTACTACCGGCAACTACATGAAATGCAGCTGGATAACGCCGAAGATACCATATTGCTGGGCATCGCCTACGAAAGTCTGGGAAGTTATTACGAGGAATTGTTCGAGAACTATGCCAAGGCTTACGAATACTATTGCCTCCAATATACCACGTTTAAAAACGTACTCGACAAAGACCCTTCCAACATTGAATGCATCCGCTTTACAACTATCGCCATCGGACACATTACCTCCATGCTTTCGGAGATGGGGCGCAACAGGGAAACCATTCCTTATCATTGGGAACGGCTTCACCTCCTGCAACAGTTGGGCGAACAGTATACGGAAAGGAAGGAACTGATGGATAAGGCCTTCACTTATTGGGAGCTGTCCGACTGCCTGAAAGAGTATCCCGAAGCGTTCAACCTGGATGCCTCGCAAGATAATGTCGCCTTGCTGCTCCGCAACGCCATTGAGCTCTATGCAACCGCCTACAAAGAATATGGAGACGACGGGTGTCACTATTCCCTTGTAGTCTGCCTGTATAGCCTGTTCCTGCACTGCGGGACAGACGATATGAAGCAGAAAACGCAGCTCTTTCTAGAGTTATGGAAGGCTTACCAACTGAACCCGGGGAATCAGGAGTTAGACGCTGGGCTCACCGCCGAAATCCAACGTCTCTACCTTATCCTGGCCGGGAAGGAGCCAACAAAGAAAACGCTCTTCAACCAACTGTTCGAGGACGGAAAGTATCAGGACGCCATCATGGAATACAATCTTCAAGAGAAACATACGCCACAAGAGAAGTTGCTCTATGGGCTTTGTCTGCTTCGCACCCATTTCCCGGCAAAAGCCGATGAGCTATTCTGCAAGCTGCGGCAAGAGAATGTGAAGAATGAGATAGCGGGAGCAGCAACAGCCAATTTACTGCTCTGCTTCCTGCTCCGCAAGAAGATACCGGAATACGAAACCCTGTACGCCTCGCTCAGTCAGGCGGAACAAGAGAGCGCCCCCATTCAACTCTTGCAACAGGCATACAGGGAATGGGAAATCCAAACGCGCGACACGCGCCCCTGGTATAAGCGCATGTTCTCGGAGAATCCGCTCCCTAAAGAAATAACCGTAAAGCTAACACCGCCTTACGGCTGGGAGAAACTTTTTTAAAGGAGAAAAAGAAGAGAGGAGTTAAAGAACTTTCAATTTTCAATTAAATAAGAATGAATGCAGAAAGTCTATATATAATGTTGAATTTCGCCACGGCCGTGACGATGACTTTGCTAGGCTGTATACTGCTTGGCATCCATATTCAACGCAAACAAGAGATGAAAACGTTGCGGATAGCCCGCCTGATACTGGCCCTATCCTACTTTGTGCTGGCTGTACCTTCTTATATGGAATACTTTTGCTGCACAAGAAGCGACAATTGGATTATCGCCGTACTTACCCTATCTACGGCCGCTTTCCAATCATTGCTTTTCACCGCTACCTTGCTGGTTTTCATTCTGCCACAGTTTATCACCCGCCGCCGGACATTTCGTCAGGCAGGCTCCGTAGTGATTGCGGTAGCCTTGTTTCTACCCGCGGCTCTTTGCTGCCGGGATTGTTGTCCGCTACTCCTTATCGGTTTGGCTGCTTATATTTGCCAACTTATTTACTATATCATCCTGTTCCGACGGAAATATGCCGAAAGCCTGCACAAACTGGAGAACTATTACGACGAGGACGAGCGTAACCGCTTGAAATGGGTAAAGTTTGGATTCTATGCCGCTTTAACAGTAGGAATTGTGGCAGCCATATCGACCTATCTCCCGAGACCTCTTTATAATGCTTTTACAGTAGCCTATCTGCTATTTTACGCATGGTTTGTAGTCCGCTTTCACAACTATGTGGCAGATGCAAGCTTCTACCTGCCGGCTGTAACAATGGTTACGGAAGAAACAGACTGCTCCGGAAAGGAAACAGAGTATTCAGGAAAAGGAACAAGTGCCTCCGAAAAGGGTACAGGCAGCCTTAAACAAGAAACAGACAGTTACGGAAAGGAAACAGAGCATTCAAGAAAAGGAACAAGTGCCCCCGGAGAGAGAACAAGCAACCTTGAACAAAAAGCAGACTGCCTTGAAAAGGAAACAGTTCACCTCAACCGGAAACCGGAAGAAAGAGTACAGGTTCCGCATAAAACAGACGAAACAACAAAAGAAGAAATGCCGATGCTCCCTTTACAGGAAAAAGAACGGCAGCTACAACAAACACTCGAAAAATGGGTAGCAGACAAGGGCTATACCAAAAAAGATATCGGAACGGCAGAGATTGCAGCCGAATTGGGTACCGACCTGGTCTCCCTGCGCCGGTACTTCCATACTTACCTGCCACCCGACTTCCGTGCATGGCGAATGGAGCTCCGTATCCGCGAAGCACAGCGCATCATGAAAGAAGAACCGGAATTGTCTATTTCGCAGGTAGGCGAACGGGTAGGCATTGCCGACCGCTCCAATTTCCGTTGCCAATTCAGTAAAATAACAGGAATGCTTCCAGCCGATTATAAAGAAAAATTAAAAGAGAAGGAAGAACCCATATAGGAAGCGTTTTGTAGAAAAACGAGTATTTTAGGTATAAATAGTGTGGTTTTTTGTGCAGACAAACAAAAAACCACATTCGTTATGTCGTCACATTTGCCTTTATCAGATAACTTTACTTCTTTAAAGTTTAAAAACACTCGCAAAAAACAAACCTATTTATGAAAACAACTCTTTTTTGGGCAATCGCAATGGTTGCAACCGGGCTCTTTACAGCCTGCAACAGTGATGACAACGAACCGGTAGCCGTTTCGGGCATCACCATAGACCCTCCTACGCTGGAGCTAAGCATAGGAAGAACTGAAACACTGGCCGCCACCCTTACGCCGGAAAATGCAACCGACCCAACCGTGGAATGGAGCAGTAACTATACCGACATCGCCACAGTGGACGACGCCGGAAATGTAACGGCGCTGAAAAAGGGAGACGCCACTATTACCGCCAAAGCAGGAAACGTAACGGCCACCTGCCTTGTTACGGTGAAAGAGCCCACCGTGTATGTAGCGGGATATATCGGAAACGTGGCCACGATATGGAAGAACGGCGAACCCATATCACTTACCGACGGCAAGAACGTTGCCAGCGCCAAGTGCGTCTATGTATCGGGCAGCGACGTGTATGTAACAGGGACGGAGAGAGAAGAGGGCAAACTAGGGGCAAAACTCCTGTTTTGGAAAAACGGCACGCCCACAACGCTTACCGACGGCAAGCATCTGGCTGACTTTACATCCCAATCAATAGCTGTGTCAGGCAACGACGTGTATGTGGTGGGAACTGAGCGAAACGATGCTTATAATAATGTAGCTATTCTATGGAAGAACGGTGTCCGGAAAAACCTGACCGACGGAACAGGCGATGCATACGCTTATGCCGTATTTGTATCGGGGACTGATGTCTATGTGGGCGGCCTACAATACAATGCTGCCAAAGCACATAATGAAGCTACGGTATGGAAGAATGAGGATGCACCTGTCATCCTCGATAAAGACCACTATATCTCCAACATTAATTCCCTGTTCGTATCGGACGGTAACATCTATGCAGCCGGGTATACAGAAAGCAGTATGACAAGTCCATCTGTTGCCACCCTCTGGGAAAACAACACGCCTAAAGCGCTTTCCGACGGTACAAAGAATACTTATACCTCTTCCATTTTCGTATCGGGCAACGATGTATATATAGCAGGCAATGAAATGATTGATACAACTCATTGCATAGCTATACTTTGGAAAAACGGTGTCCGGACAAATCTTTCCGATGGCGCCATGAAAACTGAGGCCTATTCGGTCTATGTTTTGGGCAACGATGTCTATGTAGCAGGCTCTGAACTGAATTTCGAAAAAGGCAAATACACAGCCATCTTATGGAAAAACGGCGTCCGGACAAATCTGACCGACGGAACGGTGAATGCCCGCGCAAACTCTGTCTTTATTCACTAACAGAGTAAACGTTTTGATATAGCCTGCCTGATTCATTGCGGGAGTTAAAAGGATTCATCACTTTGTTAGGAGTGAAGGAGTCAGGGCCAAAACAGCTGTGATGGTCGGAGAATATGAATCATTCAGGATAGAACCCTGTCTTAATCTTATCAGAAAAGGGGATGTCTCCACAATATGGAAGAGACATCCCCCTTTTTTATTTTCCGCCCAAAAGCGTCAACCTTTCCCGGTTAAAGTCACTTTTAGAAGAGTTGTTGCACAGTTGGAGCAGGTTCAGGCTTGACTTTTTGGAAAAAACAAGCACCGATTGCCTTGACTTTTTGGAAAAAACAAACGCTGATTGCCTTGACTTTTTGGAAAAGAGAGGCTCTATGCAAAGCCTGTATCTATTCCTCAAAGAAAAACAATCACCGTACGGCATTCGAAGTTCATCTGAAAACTTCTGTGCGGACGGTTGTACTTCCAAAACAAAATCTTATAGGACTCTTTGGCTTTTATTCGTTACAATCTGTCGCTTTTTAGAAGGGACGATTTAGTTTTGACTTTACCTCCCCTTCTTACCCTTTTCCAACTCTATTTAAAAATCAAGAATCTTTCCGTTAACGGGGCAAAAGTCTTCTCACCGGGTTTCTCGGCCGGGGTACCGAAAGGCATCTCGGCTATAAGCTCCCAGTTGGGATTCAAGTCCCACTCTTTGGCTACCGCCTCGTTAATAAGCGGATTATAATGTTGCAAAGAGGCTCCGAAACCGGCATCCTCCAACATGGTCCACACGGCAAACTGGTGCATTGCCGACGTTTGCTGCGACCAGTTCGGGAAGTTGGCGGCATAAGAAGGGAATTGAGCCTGCAACTTCTTTACCACTTCCGTGTCTTCGAAAAAAAGAACGGTTCCGTAACCGGAGGCAAAAGAACGGTTAATCTTTGCTTCCGTCTTGGGGAAGGCTTCTGCCGGAACAATTTTTCGAAGCGTTTCTTTCGTTATATCCCAAAGACGTTTGTGGTTAGCTCCCAGCAACAGCACCATTCGGGTTGTCTGCGAGTTAAAAGCCGAAGGCACGTGCATGATAGCCGTGTCGAGAATTTCTATGATTTTTTCATCCGAAACCGGAGACTTGCTCTCCAACGCATAATATGTTCTGCGATGTTTTATCGCTGTAATAAAATCTCTTGCCATACTGTTTCCTCCATTTATTTATAATTTGTGCGAATCAGGAGTGAAAGGAGATTAAGCTCCATGCCTTACTTTATGCACACCGTGTATTATTCCGAAACTATCGAGCTTTCACTCCGAAGCCCGCTTGTGGGCTGATTGCTCCTTTTACTCCTTTAACTACTGATTCGCATTACTTGTCCATAAAACAACAAAGAGCTCCTTCTTTCATCTGGAAAAGCTATAGACCTCACTTAACAGCATTCCTCCTTTTGTATCCGCGCGCATGCGACCGAGGTTTTACATCCCCTTCCTATATAGACGAAAGCCATTATCAAACTCCCTCCACCTTACAAACCCGACCTCTCTCCGTATGCATGCTTTCTCTATATGGAGATTGTCACGTTGTGGGCTTGATAAAGTTGAACAATAGTTATCATATAAACAAATAAAACAGGCTCTTTGTTTTAAAATGTTATAGAACTCTCCTCAAAAAAGAAAAGGTATTTACCTTTAAAACAATTCTTTTTATTTGGAATCTAATAATTTACCTGTTATATTTGTTACATCTTATTATTCAACTGCAATTTATGAAAAATATTTCAATAATGTGTAGTCTGAGCCTGCTCATAAGCTTGTGCACGGCTTGCAAACAGACTCCTTCCGCAAACTCCGGCGACTCTGCCACGCCGCAAGTGATAAAAGTAGAGAACATGGATTATGCGCACTCCGACGATGTGTTTGAGCATATCCGTTTCTTACCCTTGGAAACCAACGACACTTGCCTCATTCATTGGGTTTCTCAAATTAAACTGAACGACTCTTTGATTTTTATCAACGATTACTGGAGACGAGTTTTAGTCTTCGATTTATCCTCCGGAAAGTTCAAGTGTGAAATAGGGAAAAGAGGGAAAGGCCCGGAGGAATATTTAGAAGTATCGGACTTTCTGATAAACAAAGATACCGTTGAGATTCTCGACTACCGGAAAATTGTATGTTATTCATTGCAGGGGAAGCACCTGAAGTCGAAACGTTTCCCTCACCTTATGCAGGAAAAAGAGCATTATAACCCAAAGTTCTTTGCCAAAACGCCGGACAATGGTTACTATTTTTGGGAAAGGCGATTGGGAGAGACAGCGGCCAAAAACCCTCTGTCCTATTTCATGTATCAGGTGGACTCCGGTTTCCATGTTACACGAACCGCTTTTCCGGTAATAAGAAGTGCCGGTGGTAATCACCGGATGTTTATAAACTATGAAGATAAAATCTTAGTCGACCCGCTATTTGCCAACCCGAACCTCTACCAAATAGACGCCAAAGGAGACATTTCGATTCGCTACACCGTAGATTTTGGAGACAAAACGCCCGTTCCGGAAGAAGTCAAAGACTTGGATATGGCCGATTTACTAGACCTTGGGGAAAGAAAGGTGCTAAACATGGACAGCTATGTTGAAAACAAGAACTGGGTACATCTTAATGTCTCATGGAAACATTTTGCGCATAGTTTATTTTACAATAAGCATACCCACAAAACGTATCTGCTTTCGGCCAGAGACGCAAGCAACCATGATTTTAAAACCATGGAAATCCGCACTTCCTACAAGGAACAGATGGTAGAGTCATATCCCGCCGACTGGTTTTTGCGCGAAAAAGAGAGGCTTTCGGCTGCCGCCCATAAAAAGTATCAGCTGGATACCCCTATCTTACAAGCTGTAAAAGAGGACGATAACCCGATTATTCTGTTTTACACTTTAAAGTAAGCTACTTTATAAATCCTATATATTATCTGATTTTTATAGACAACTTATAATAATAACCAGTCAACTTGGTTTAGGACGATACAAGGTGCTGGCAAATGAGTTGCCAACACCCTGCCAGCACCCTTTGCCGTCACCTATAAGAAACAAGGAGCCAGCACCTTAGAAAAAAGGTGCTGGAGTGTTGGCAAAAAACAACATCTTATGTAAGAGAGTACCCCAGAAGCGAATACTCCTAAAATCGAGCAGCTGATTGATAAGACGCAACAATATAAGAGCATGTGTTAAATTGAAATGAATACCTTCCGGTTCTGCAAGTCCAGAAAGAGCACGTTTATACCGTTATGAGGTTGATAGCGCAACCTCGCAACGTTGCGCTATGAACGTCGTGACGTTGCGCTATAGAACTCACGAGGTTGCGCTATCAACCTCAAACACCTATATAAAGCAGCCTTTTTAGCGCTGTACCTCCTCTACCGGATGCCGCTTCTTTTCGCCATACCGGATGCAAAGAAGCAACATGGAAACACCACATCACGAGTCCGTTTCGTAACATTAAGAGTTAGCGCTCGCCACATTAAGAGTTATTTCCATCACATAGTTAGTTACGCACGATAACATAGTTAGTTATTAAACCCAGATTTTAACGATATAGAGAAGACGGGCATTCCTGTTTATTACTCCTATAAAACACCTTGTATTTATCTACAACAAAATCTCTTTCTATTACCCAGCCACTGGCAACCCAGCCTTTTATATCCCCAGCCTTTCTTTCAACAGCCGGTATCCCGTCAGGCTGACCCGCAGTTTCACTCCATTCTTCAACGACACCTGATAGGTTTCTTTGCCATACAGTTCCACCCGGGATATTTGCGTTACATTGACAATGGTAGACCGATGGATGCGCACAAAGTTCCCGGCAGGCAGGTGCGTTTCGAAATACTTCATGGTCTGTTCCTTGATGTATTCACCGGAAGGGGTAACCAATGTAGTGTAATCCCCACAGGCTTGTATGTACAATAATTCGTCCAGCTTAATAAGATGTATTCTTGAACCGTCTTTTACAGTGATGCGGTCAATCACTTCTTCCGGCTGCTCCGGCGCCGTTTCCTGCTGCTCCTGCGGCACGATGAAATCCTCTTCCTGCGATTCCTGCCCTTTCACAACCAGCAGATGATACCACAAAAGAATGGCTATCCATGCCGGTATGCCAAACAGCAAGCGGAAAGGGATGGTGGTGGCAAAAGGAATATACGGTATGCTCCCTATCCTCACCATGATGTCGCAAACCATGAAACTGCCTGCTATCCAAAGTACTATTCCAGCCGCAACAGTAAGGAGGTTGGTCTGCATCATGGATACATAGCCTACAACAAACCACGCCAAATAAGACAATGCCGCAAACCACCCTACCGTTGTCACTCCGTCCACCAGCGCCGGCAACCAGTCGGCATCGGCATACCCCCATAAAAGGGTTGCCTGAGCGACAGCCAGCAGAACGGCCAATATCAGTGCCGGAAGCCAGCGATAAGGATAATCGATTATCGGATGTGCTTTCATGCTGTCAGTCTTTAATCTCTACGCCTCCGAAAGAAATGTTTCCCCGGATAACTAATACGCATTCGTTATTTACATTGGCACCTTGCCAGCGTTTGTCGTCACATCCGCCCACAAACGCATTGCATTTGACAACCACTTTCCAGTCGGAAGGAATATACAGTTCTATCCCGCCCCAATTGCAATCCAGGTCGATATAGGTTTCCCCGGGTGCAAGATGCGTATGGCGCAGGTCGATGGTAGTGCCTCCGAAAGACGTCCGAAGGTAAGCTCCCTTAAACAATTCGTCCAGCACCACGTGGCGCACTGCCCCGAAGGTATTGTTCGAACGCAGGAAACCATCCTCCGATTCGCATTGCTGTCGGGTTTCATCCATTGTCCCGTGCGCTTGTCCGTCGCTTTCAGACCACTGTCGAGGCCGACAATCTAAACTGAATTCTATCCACTTCTTTTTCTTCCGTGTATTGATAAGGAAGTTCACCCCGATTACTATCAATGCAACCGGCCAGACAAGTGCCTGCGATGAGGCCGGTAACCAAGAAATTCCTCCCAGCATGAAATAGGCGCCTATCAATACCAAAATGATTCCTCCCATATAGTGGCGGCGCGTCATGGTATAAACACCTAATATAATAAGGAGTGACTGCCAGGATACGATGATATTAAATACTTCATGCGGTATCCATCCCAGATTCCGGGCTAGTAGCATGAGTCCTGAAAGGATAAAGAGCGAAGCAATCAGTATTTTACCTGATAAGCCTGCACGTGAGGGGAAGTTTTGTTTCTTTTCCATTTTTCTATTATGATTAGTTCGATGGTTCAAAGGTAAGCGATTTATTTCTCCCATAATAGCCTTTCCGGCTGATTCCCGGTTAAAAAACCGATGAATGCCGGATATAAATCGGTGAAACCGGAAAGAGAAAATAGAGAAACTATTTCACCTATGGCTTTTACCTATTCCTTAGTTTCAAGCATCTCATTAAGCATTTTATCAACCATCTCAAGTTCGGCTCCTATCTCATCCAGTTCGGCATCCATATACTGCTTAATATATAATCTGTCTTTATCACTTGTATACTTGGAGGCTATTTCTTTCGCTTTTTCCAAACTTGCATTGCCTTCTAATGCACTCATTTCACGTAAATCTTTTAATAATTGTTCCATATTTCTTTGTTTTAATTTGACTCTACAAATTGCACAAATTATTTTTAAAACAAAAGGATTTCATAAATTATTTCCAGCTATTTCTAATGGTTCAAAGATACTAATTTGAGAGCTAAACACAACATCGTTTTATCCATTCAGCTACGGTACATTGTTGTTCCCAATGGTTCAAAGATACTAATTTGAGAGTCAGACACAACTGTTCCAGTGTATTTCATTTCGTAGCCAACGTTATTTCCAATGGTTCAAAAGCAAGCAAGGGTGAGCGCTTTTATGCACCAACCCACAGATAACAAGTAAGGCTGCCTCCTCTTTTTATTTGGAGACAGCCTTACTAAAAAAGTTCTTATCGAATGGAAAAGACGATTACTTCTTGCAAACGCAAGTGGGCTTTATCTGCTTAAAGAAATCATTACCCTTATCGTCTACCAGAATAAATGCCGGGAAGTTTTCCACTTCAATCTTCCAGATAGCTTCCATTCCGAGTTCCGGATATTCCACACACTCAATACTCTTGATATTGTTCTGTGCAAGAATTGCCGCCGGACCACCGATAGAGACCAAATAGAAACCACCGTACTTTTTACAAGCATCTGTTACTTGCTGACTGCGGTTACCTTTTGCCAACATAATCATGCTGCCGCCATGGCTTTGGAACAAGTCCACATACGGGTCCATACGTCCGGCAGTAGTCGGGCCCATAGAGCCGCAAGCCATTCCCGCCGGAGTTTTAGCCGGACCGGCATAATAGATAGGATGGTCTTTAATATATTGAGGAAGGTCTTCGCCTCTATCCAAACGTTCTTTCAGCTTAGCATGGGCAATATCGCGACCTACAATAATGGTTCCGTTCAATGACAGACGGGTAGCCACTGGATATTTAGTCAACTCTTTCAGGATTTCCGGCATCGGACGGTTCAAGTCGATTCGTACCGCATTGCCTTCTCCTTCATTACGGAGTTCAGCCGGAATCAATTCACCCGGATTCTCATCCAGTTTCTCAATCCAGATACCGTCCTTGTTAATCTTACATTTGATGTTACGGTCGGCCGAACAGGAAACGCCCAAACCTACCGGACAGGAAGCACCGTGACGCGGCAAGCGGACAATGCGTACATCGTGCGCATAATATTTACCGCCAAACTGAGCGCCCAAACCAATGCGATGCGCCTCTTCGAGCACTTGTTTCTCCAATTCCACATCACGGAATGCGCGACCGCCTTCACTTCCCGTAGTCGGCAACTCATCATAATAATGAGTAGAAGCCAGTTTTACGGTCAGCAGGTTCTTCTCGGCCGAAGTACCTCCAATAACAAACGCGATATGATAAGGAGGACAAGCTGCCGTTCCCAATGTTTTCATCTTTTCTACCAGGAAAGGAACCAGTGTTCCCGGATTCAAAATCGCTTTTGTCTCCTGATACAAATAAGTTTTATTAGCCGAACCGCCGCCTTTCGTTACGCAAAGGAACTTATACTCCATTCCCTCGGTTGCTTCGATGTCGATTTGTGCCGGAAGGTTACACTTCGTATTCACTTCATCGTACATAGTAAGCGGAGCATTCTGCGAATAGCGCAAGTTCTCTTCGGTATATGTTTTATATACACCTAACGAAAGAGCTTCTTCATCACAATAGCCGGTCCAAACCTGCTGTCCCTTTTCACCATGGATAATAGCCGTACCGGTATCCTGGCAGAAAGGCAGCAACCCTTTGCTGGAAACCTCGGCATTGCGCAAGAAAGTAAGCGCTACGTATTTATCGTTATCGCTGGCTTCCGGGTCGCTCAGAATCTTAGCTACTTGCAAGTTGTGCGAACGGCGAAGCAAAAAAGATACGTCGCGGAAAGCTGCATTGGCCATAGCCGTTAAACCTTCTTTGGCTACTTTCAGAACAGGTGTTCCTTCAAACTCGCTGACGGAAACATAATCCTTTGTCAGCAAATAATACTCAGTTTTGTCCTCTCCCAATTGAAAAGGCGCTTCATACTTAAACGGAGGTGTTGTTGCCATATATCTTTTATTTAGTTAGTTAATCGTTCTGCAAAATTATAAAACTATTCCTGATGTTTCCCTTTAATGAGCGATAAAACAGTTTGTGCCCATTTCTTTTTCTCTTCCATATAAGAAGTAAGCTGTTCGGTCACCTCTTCGGCATACGTTACGGGCACATCTCCCAACTCTTTTTCTTTTTCCAAATCGGCCAGTATAGAAGCTTGCAATTCGGAAAGCGTCTCCGGATAACGGTCGGCGTATGCCCATATTCTTCCGCTGTTCAATCCTTCTTCCGACTCTTGCCACGCACGCAAATAAGACTCGTAATCGTTCAATACAAAATTCAGTTCTATATAGAAAGCGGTCAATGTGGCAAATTCGCAATTCGTCAGTTCGTCCACGATAGCCGACAGCGCAGAATGAGGAATCAACAAGCCCAGAGCATCGTCCCATCCTTCATCAAAATCACTGGGTTCGCTTCCATCGAAGTATAACGTTTCACCGCAATATTCATATTTATACAGGTAGCGAAGGCAATATTCTCCCCAAAAGAGAATCATCAGTTTCTCGTATAAAGCAATACCCTTTTCCAAGGCTTTCCGCTTTATGCGCATTCCTTCGTAAGTATAAACTTCCTCTTCCGGCTGGCCGAACCGAATAGAACGCAAGATATCCAACCCCTTTTTCACGTTGCTTATCGTTATCGGGTTCAATACGCTGTAGGAAGATATTAAATCGAACTTATAGCCTTTTTTACGCACATCACGTTCCGGCCATTTAAGCATATCCCGAAACGTGCCAAGCGTCATGCTATTGGCTCCCGGAACCAGATAAACCTCATCGCCTTCCCCAAACAAATAAGAGAAAGGGAACATGGTGGAATCTATATGCTTTCCCAGTTTGCCCATCACCATAGAGAAAGCGCCGATGCGAGCCGGCCAAACCAAATGAGCATTAGAGGCTGTCTTACATCCGCGTTCCATCACGCCATAATGTACCGGCCCTATCTTATACATGTGATTACTCATGTTGGTGCCCGAGCCTAAATTGGCAAACGAGAGCATACATCCTATAAGTAATGTTGATTTATGATGACTTACCGTAAACGGACCGGCTACCACCGAACAGGCCTCGCCATTATCCAGATAGCAATTGGCAAAAAACACCGAACTGGAAGCCGTAAAGCCCATTCCGATATGGGTGCCCTGCCCCACGAAGCATTCCAGAACCTTAGCGCCACCGGTTACTTCCGCCCCAAAACTGATAATAGACGACCTTATCATGCAACCTACTCCGATATAGACCGGATAATCTATCGAACTATCAATGGTAAGCTTCAATAGACTAACAGCTCCATTTACTTCCGTGCCGTCTCCGATACTGGTATCGCAAACTTCCCCAACATTGACAATCCGGACAGAGTTTCCAATGGTTCCGGTATAAGCAGGAGCATATTCATTCCGGATAAGCCTCTTCAATACATTCCTGTTCCATTCGGGATAATTTACAGCCGCATACACCTCTTGTGCCGTGAGTTCCTGATGCAATGTGATAGTCAAATCATCGCCCACCTCTTGCAACACATGTATTTCCACTCCGTTTCCAAAACGGGTTTTTCCGGTTATTTCCATTACCCCGACTTGGGAAATGTAGCAGCGATTGCCAATTTCATAATCGGAAATATAGCTTCCTATGTTTTCTATCAGACAATTATCGCCTACCGTTACATTCCGTAACTCTGCGTTGCGAATTCCCGCTCTGCGCCTTACCCGGTCGCTTATTTCCAGTTCGTCATCAAAAACACCTAAACGAACCTGTCCGTAAAAGCTCACCTGAAACAGATTATCCGGGGTAAACGACTCAGCCACCTGCACATGCTTCCAATTCTCCGCACGGCATCCCTGAAGCTGAAGTTGCTCTATTTCTGCGTCTGTTAAAGAACGGTAGTTTTTATTCATGCTTTCTATTTTATAATTAGGGATTCCTCTTTTCCGTCAGGCAACGAGAGTCCTCTGGCGATAAAAAGGAGAATCATTGAATTTCTTCTTCATCATACGTCTGATACAAGAAGTCATTATACGGATACTTCTGTACATGCAACTCTTTGACTTTGCCATACAAGAGTTTTTTCAGTTCGTCGATATTTTCTCTTTCGCGAGCCGATATAAAGATACAGTTATCGTTCAGCTTAGCCATCCATGTTTTCATCAACTCTTCCAAGGAGATATTCTCTTTAGTAAGGGGAGCCAAATCATCGGCCTCTTTTTCTACATAGGTGTACGCATCTATTTTATTGAATACAATGATGCTGGGTTTATGACTGCAATCCAAATCGGCCAGTGTTTTCTCCACTACCTTTATTTGCTCCTCAAAGTCGGGATGTGATATATCCACCACATGCACCAGCAAATCAGCTTCACGCACTTCGTCCAACGTCGATTTAAAAGAATCGACCAAATCGGTAGGTAACTTCCGGATAAATCCGACCGTATCGGAAAGCAGGAAAGGAAGATTTTCGATAATGACTTTGCGCACGGTGGTATCCAGTGTAGCAAAGAGTTTATTCTCGGCAAACACTTCACTTTTTGCCAGCATATTCATCAGGGTAGATTTACCCACATTGGTATATCCTACTAATGCGACACGAATAAGGCGACCGCGATTTTTACGCTGGGTAGATTTCTGTTTGTCGATTTCGGCCAACTGTTGTTTCAACAGCGACATGCGGTTTAAGATAATACGACGGTCCATTTCCAGCTGCGTCTCACCCGGACCACGAAGTCCTACCGAACCGCCTTTACCACTACCAGAACCTCCACCCTGACGTTCCAAGTGAGTCCACAGACGTTGCAAGCGAGGCAACATATATTTATATTGGGCCAGTTCTACTTGGGTTTTGGCATTCGCCGTTTGAGCGCGCATGGCGAAAATATCAAGAATCAAGAAGGTTCGGTCCAAGATTTTAATCTTCAATTCGGCTTCGATGTTACGAATTTGTTTAGCGGAAAGCTCATCGTCGAAAATCACCATACCGATTTCTTCTTCCGGATTATCCTCCCGCTCGGTAATGTATGCGCGTATTTCCTGCAACTTACCTTTTCCCAGATAAGTAACGGAATGGGCTTGCTCCAGTTTCTGCGTAAAACGCTTCACTACTTCCGCTCCGGCCGTTTCTGCCAGAAAGGCCAATTCATCTAAATATTCGTTTGTTTTCCGTTCGTCCTGTTGCTGAGTTATCAAACCGACCAAGACCGCTTTCTCGGTTTGCGCTTCTGATATTACAAATTCTTTCATCCTTACAATACAGCTTAAAATATAATAAAGCTTACAAAGATAGAAATTGTTTTGGCTACTTAGCTAAAACATTCTAACAAAATAACCTATTTTTAGGCATCCGAGGCCTTTTGCTGCTATTTTTTCCTCCTATTTGCCTTCAATGGAAGGAAAGAAAAACCCTAAAGCAGGCCTTCTTTTAAAATATCAATAAAGATAGGTTTGGCTCCACCCACAAAACATTCTACGGCAATTACCATCAGTATGAGTCCCATTAAACGCATCATTACATTGTTGCCCGTTTCGCCAAGCACTTTAACCAGCCGGGTAGAGGCACGAAGTATCAGGTAAGTAATAAAATAAATCAAAGCAATCATACCAATCAGGATACCTTTCATATCTATGGTATGGGCGTCCTGCATCAGCACGATGGCATTGGCAATGGCACCCGGTCCGCACAACATAGGGATAGCTAACGGAGTAATGGAAATATCGTCCGCATAAGTCTTAATCTCTTCGTCTTTCAATTTCATAGGTGTATAACGGGCCTGCAACATATCAAATCCAATCTTAAAGATAATCACTCCGCCTGCTATACGGAAGCCATTGGTAGAGAGACCAAAGAACTGGAAAAGGAACTGTCCCGCAAAAACAAAAAGCATTAAAGTCAAGAAGGAGACAAACGTAGCCCTGCGAACAACAGAACGACGTTCTTTCTCGGTCATTCCTTGTGTCATCGTCAGAAACACCGGCATTGTACCTAAAGGGTTAGTCAGCGTAAAGAAAGAAGTGAAACAGAGTAAAGCGAAAGGTAATAATGTTTCCATAGTTGTAGATTTTTTTACACGGCACAAATGTACAACTAATCCGCGAAAACCTACAAGAAAGTAGTCAACTCTTTTAAATCTTCAATAGAATAAGTAGGTTTGAAAGGAAACGATGTCCGCTTGGAAACATTATAAAAGACCTGATGCATACCCACGCCTTCCGCCCCAACGATATCAGCATCCCAGCTATCCCCTATCATCAGGGATTCTTTCAACTCCGACTGGGTAGAAGACAAGGCAAAATAAAACAATTCGGCATGAGGTTTATTAATGAGCAAGTCCTCCGAAAGAACGACCCGACGAAAATAAGAATCAATGCCGGCCGATTGCATTTTACGGGACTGCAATTCGCGAAAACCATTAGAAAGAATGTAAAGATGATAGCGAGGAGCCAAATAGTCCAATACCTCTTTAGCATGTGGCATCAATTTCTCTTTAGTAGGTATAATTTGGAAAAACAGTGCCGAATACTCTGCCGCCAACTGAGGATTATCGACTCCAACTTGCCGCAATGGATAAAGAAAACGCTCTTGATTCAACTGTTCCTTCGTTATTTTACCGTCACCATAATCGACCCAAAGTTGTTGGTTACGTCCATTATAGATTGAATAGAAATGTTCGAAAGAGTCGAAGTAACGTTCAAAATGAAAAGATTCATAGACTTCGCCGAAAGCATCGCGCGCATTCTCAGAGAAAGCCCATAGGGTATCGTCTAAATCGAAAAACAGATTCTTGTACACTTTAATGAATTGAAAGTGGAAAATGGAAAGTTGAAAATGAAAGAAGCTTTTCTATTTTCAACTTTCCATTTTCCATTAAATAAGAGCTACTTAACCAACACTACCAAATAACGGGATACACTCCAGAATTCGTTCGGATTGGTAATCTTCAGGATATATTGTCCTTTTGCATCCTTAGCCAATGTATAAGAACCTTCAGGATGAGTCGTCAATAATTTGGCACTCTTAGAGAACAATTTAATTTCTTTATCCGTACGGATATCTATTTGAGTAAAATAATCCTTATTGAAATCATTGTCTTTCAAAACGTCTCCGCTCTTCAATATCTTCTGTTCTTTCAGTTCTGAGCGGGTACCAAATACAAACCAAGCCGTATTCAATGCCTTATCCTGTGCTGCCACCGTTTTAGCTTTAGCCTCATTCTCTGCTGCAAGGTTCTGTACATCAGTATGTAATCCGGCTACTGCATCGTCCAATTCTGCAATGCGAATATTCTTAGCGGCCAGTTCTTCTTGAAGAGCCATAATCTGTTGTCCCTTCTGTTCCAATTCAGCCTGCAAACCGGCAATTGCTTTTTTCAGTTGCGCCGAATTATAAGAGCTGTTTTTCAGTTGCTTTTGCAATTTCTCTATTTGTGCCTTATTATCGGCCATTGTCTGAGTAATAAACTGCAAGTCATCTTTAATTTTTTGAGAAGGCGAACCCCCTTCTGTTGATTTACTCTGAAGGTCTACCCGGTCTTGTGCTTCATTAATTTGACGGAAACCATCTTGAATATCATTAAATGTTTCCATTATTTGGTCCAATTCGGAATTACGTTCCGAAAGAGCCAATGCCAATGAATCATTTTGAGCTTTCAATTGGCTTTTACTACCTCCAAAATTATCGCATGAGGCAAATAATGCTCCGACACACAATAATAATAATGCTAACTTTTTCATACGATTTACGTTTTTAAGTGAAGTTATTTAAATATCTTTTTCATCTTTTCCTGCCAACACCACTACAATTTCGCCTCTCGGTTCCGTTTTGGTGAAATGTTCCACCACTTCGGATAAAGTACCCCGAACACTTTCTTCGTGCACCTTTGAAATCTCACGGCAGACCGAAACTTTACGTTCAGCTCCAAAATATTCCATAAATTGGGTAAGAGTCTTTAGCAAACGATACGGTGATTCATAAAAAATCATCGTACGTGTTTCGTTTTGCAGTTGTGTTAAACGGGTTACCCGTCCTTTCTTTTGAGGAAGAAACCCTTCGAAACAGAAACGTTCGTCAGGCAAACCTGAAGAGACCAATGCCGGAACAAAAGCCGTAGCACCCGGCAAGCACTGTACTTCAATGCCATTGCGCACACATTCGCGAACAATTAAGAAACCCGGGTCGGAAATGCCCGGCGTACCGGCGTCCGAAATCAACGCTACCGTTTCACCGGCCTTCATTCGGTTCACTACACTCTCAACTGTTTGATGTTCATTGAATTTATGATGGGATTGCATCGCATTCTTTATTTCAAAATGCTTCAATAAAATGCCTGAAGTCCGTGTATCTTCTGCTAAAATGAGGTCAGCCTCTTTTAATATACGGACGGCACGAAACGTCATGTCCTCAAGATTACCTACCGGAGTTGGCACTACATAGAGCTTTCCCATAACCTGTTCACCATTTTTAGTTTGTGACAAATGTAAAATAAAAACATGTCTGTTGATTTAAAATCCTCTATAATTTAACAGTTCTTGTACATTATTCAAGTTTATCCGATATTGGTCAAATTAAGAACAATTCATTCTTATTGCCATCTAAAAACCAATCTCAGAAACAGAAATCCATCCATATGTAAATGTAAACGGTTCTTTTGCCAATTAGTTAAAAGGGATATTTAATTTATACTTTTCAACCTTATAGCATCTAGTTATCCATACAAATACAAAGAGATAAGTGATGGATAAATAGTATCTGCCAGGACGAAAAAAGTTTTCAGCTAAACAACAAAAGAAGCCTGAAAATGCATCAGCCCACCCTATTTCACTAATAGTAAAAATTCTCTCTTCTGAAACAAAATTAAAAGAATCATAGTCGATTTATCGAATGAAATCGTATTTCTGCAACAATAAATATGAATCTAAATACATCAAAAGCAATATCCATTCATGATTAATTTTTCAGAAGACAATCTGCTAGAAACACATCAAAGAGGACGTATAGAAGTTATTTGCGGTTCTATGTTCTCAGGAAAAACGGAAGAACTTATCCGTCGGTTAAAGCGTGCCAATTTTGCCCGCCAACGTGTTGAAATATACAAACCGGCCATAGACTCCCGCTATTCCGAAGAAGAGGTTGTTTCACATGATAGTAATGCCATATCATCCACTCCGGTAGACTCTTCGGCAAGCATTCTTTTATTTACATCCGAAGTGGATGTAGTAGGTATTGATGAAGCACAATTTTTTGACGAAGGATTGGTTGATGTATGCAATGAATTGGCAAACAGAGGAGTTCGTGTAATTATAGCCGGACTGGATATGGACTTTAAAGGAGTTCCGTTCGGACCAATGCCTGCTCTTTGCGCCATAGCCGATGAAGTAATGAAGGTGCATGCCATCTGCGTAAAATGCGGACAATTGGCTTATCTTTCCCATCGTACGGTAAAAAATGACAAACGAGTGTTGTTGGGTGAGAAGATGGAATACGAACCTCTTTGCCGCAACTGTTACCAACGCGCTATAAAAGAGGAACAAGAAAAACCCAAATAATATGTTTGAGAAAAAAATAACATTTGACAGTTTCATACGTGGCATTATTATATTGGCACTTATTATTGGAGTATTATACTTGCTGAATATACTAAGCGGAGTGCTCTTACCCTTCTTTCTTGCATGGATTATCGCCTATCTCATTTATCCACTGGTCTGCTTTTTCCAATATAAACTTCGACTAAAAAGCCGTATCCTTAGTATTTTCTGCACATTGCTAGTCGTCGGGAGCATTGTAGTAACAGCCTTCATGTTGCTCATTCCACCCATGATTGACGAATTCGGGAAACTGAAAGACCTCCTTGTCCTTTACTTTATAAATGGTAACGGACATACCGATTCCATCCCCGAAGCAGTCAATCACTTTGTCAGGGAATACGTTGATATGCGATGGATTTATCAGAATATCTTCTCGGAAGAGAATTTAGTAAACACCATTAAAGAAACAGTTCCCCGATTATGGAATATCCTTTCGGGTTCACTGAACTTGGTATTCAATATATTAGCCTCATTCATCATACTTTTATACCTCGTTTTCATACTTTTAGATTACGAACAGATAGCCAAAGGGTGGATTTATCTATTGCCGGCCAGTTCCCGCGAGACAGCCCAAGGTATTGCAAACGATGTGAAAGAAGCCATGAACAAATATTTCCGCGGACAAACTCTCATCGCATTATTGGTAGGAATCTTATTCAGCATCGGATTCCTTATCATTGATTTTCCTTTAGCGATTGGTTTCGGATTATTTATAGGATTACTCAATATGGTACCCTATCTGCAACTCATTGCTTTCGTCCCCACCATCTTGTTAGCTCTATTGAAAGCAGCCGACAGCGGAGAAAACTTCTGGTGGATTTTATTTGGTGCATTAATGGTATTTGCTATCGTTCAAATTATTCAAGATGCGATTCTAACCCCTAAGATAATGGGAAAAGTAACCGGACTCAACCCGGCCATTATACTGCTGTCCCTCTCTATATGGGGAAGCCTTTTAGGAATTCTTGGAATGATTATAGCTTTACCATTAACCACTCTATTACTCTCCTATTATCACAAATATGTTACAGACCCGGAGAAAAAGATATTAGAAGAAGAATGGAAAACCTTAGAAAAAAAAGACACAGAGAATTAAGGGTTTAACACATATTCCTTGTAACTTTCTTCAAAAACTCTGAAGAAATATTTGGAGATAAGAAAAAAGTCCGTATCTTTGCACCCGCTTAACAGCAAAAAGGATTGATTCGCTAGCTCAGCAGGTAGAGCACAACACTTTTAATGTTGGGGTCTTGGGTTCGAGCCCCAAGCGGATCACTCAAGAAAACAAAGCAGTTCACGCTGCAACGCTGCTTCACAGCAGTCAAGGTCCGATTCGCTAGCTCAGCTGGTAGAGCACAACACTTTTAATGTTGGGGTCTTGGGTTCGAGCCCCAAGCGGATCACCAAAGAAGGTCTTCAGCAATGAAGACCTTTTCTTTTTCAACTCGGACACTGTCACTGATGCTCAATCAGTTACCTATTCTTTTGAGGCAGTATATAAGGTGGTGACACCATCAAAAAAAACGAGAGAAAGCATATACTGGGAAAGTCAATGATTCAAATTAAATTCCGAAAAGCAATGTTTTGGGAAATAGTTATGGAATAAACGTTTTCCATTTAATTCCATACCTAAAAGAATGCTCTCAATAAAATAGGAAACTTTCTCATCATCCCAAACATTATTTCTTTGATAAGACAGTTGATATTTGTATTTTTAACTCGCTCTGGATTATAAAATAGACAAGTATCTCCTAGAAGATAAATTCTACATATCTTCTAATGACAAACACCGCATTTCAATCTGATGCTTAGGAAGTAGCTTATGTTTTAAATGTTCTACTTTTGCAGCTAGTAGTTCCGGCTTAAAATTCTTCTTCTGCCGCTTCACTTCTACCGCTACCGCCTGATTCTTTTCTAATTTTAATGCAACAATATCTATCTCATTTTGCGTACCTTTAGGTTCCCACCATGAGCCGATTGCTCTGTATTGAAAAC
>ERZ791796.566-NODE-566-length-37728-cov-6.749741_pt1 | contig 37728 bp, 29 predicted proteins | sample MGYA00510311_ERZ791796 | MGnify/ENA primary metagenome ERZ791796 (study PRJEB30046, sample SAMN00792042) | human gut metagenome | study: EMG produced TPA metagenomics assembly of the A metagenome-wide association study of gut microbiota in type 2...
TTTATTATTAGACAAGCAGCGCAGCAAGCAGTATGATAATAGTATTATTACTGACTGACCTCTAAAAAATTACGGCGTTCTGCCGCAGGAGAAATTTTATGGAAGCTATTATCATCGTGATCTTTTCCTTTATACTGCTCAGCTGCATTCTGGCAGGCTACTCCATTCTCTGGGCCCTGCTTTTCGGCTATCTGATGTTTTTCGGTTACGCCCTCCGGCAGGGGCATACGCCAGTACAGGTACTGACAATGTCCGGACGAGGAATCCGCACGATCAAAAATATCCTCTTCATCTTTATCCTTATCGGTATGATCACCGCCGTCTGGCGGGCCTGCGGCACGATACCGTTCATTATTTACCATATGTCGGGCCTGCTCATACCGTCGGTATTCATTTTGATAGTTTTTCTGCTCTGCTGTTTCGTTTCACTTTTAACAGGCACCTCTTTCGGTACTGCGGCCACGATCGGCATCATCTGTATGTCTATCGCCAAAGCCAATGGTATCGATCCCACCTTTACCGGCGGCGCTATTTTATCAGGCATCTATTTCGGCGACCGCTGTTCACCGATGTCGACCAGCGCCCTTCTGATCAGCGAACTGACGCAGACTGATATTTACTGTAATATCAAAAACATGTTCAAATCAGCGCTGCTGCCTTTTTCAGTCACCTGCCTGCTTTACGCCCTGCTGGGATTTTCCGGTACCGGCAACACCGGCACAGCCGACCTGTACGCACTCTTTCCGCAAAACTTCGATCTGCACTGGACTACCACTATTCCAGCTCTGCTGATCATCATTCTTTCATTGTGCAAGGTCAAGGTCAGGCTGACGATGGCAGCCAGCATCATTACCGGCAGTCTGCTCTGCCTTTTCCTGCAGGATATCACTCCCGCCCAACTGGGCTCGATCATGTTCTACGGCTTTTACCCTGCTGATCAGCAGCTGGCCCAGATCCTCAGCGGCGGAGGTATCATTTCCATGTTCACCGTCAGCGTAATCATTATCCTTTCCTCCGCTTACGCCGGGATTTTTGAAGCAACAGGCTTTTTGAATACTACGCAGGCCCGCCTTGCACAGCTTGGAGAAAAAATAACGCCGTACGGCAGCATTTTGCTGACAGCCACCATCACAAGTATGGCAACCTGCAACCAGACCCTCAGCAGCATCCTCACCTATCAGCTGCACAAGGACAGCGCTGACAATATGCAGCAGCTGGCCCTGGACCTGGAAAACAGCACTATCGTAGTAGCGGCGCTCATCCCCTGGTCGATCGCCTGCGCTGTACCGCTCGCCACCGTAGGCGCCGGCAACGCTTCGATCCTGTTTGCCTTTTATCTTTATCTGCTGCCCCTGTATAATTTATGGCGGCCATACAAAGTAACCCCAGTCTAATAAATAAACCACCTGACTGCAAGAGCGATCAGGTGGTTTATTTTTATTGTCATCTTTTTTGCGCCTTCTGCAGCAAACTGCTGTCAGCCAGGTCAACGACCAGCGGCTCCAGCCCCTGGCTGCGTACATAGTCCGCCCCTGCGGCAGTAGTAATGATCCTGCCGCCGCGCCCTAAAACCTTACCGTCCATATAACAGACCTGCCCGCCGATGATCGTGGCAAACGCGCTGCGCTGCAGCCTGTCGACGATCGTAATATCGGCATCACGCCCTGCTGTCAGGCTGCCCTTATTTGCAAGACCAAGCAGCCGCGCCGGCTGATAGCTGATCTTCGCCACCAGCTCCTGCAGCGACAGTCCGCCCAGATCGACCAAAGCCAGACCAGCAGGCAGCAGTACATTGCGTGGAATACCGCCGCCGTCAGTACTGACAGCGTCTACAGCAAAACTGCCGTCAGCCTTTTTCGCCGTTGCCAGCCGCACCCGCGCCCCAACAGGATTGACCGCAAAACTGATGGAAACCAGCGTTTGCTGCCCGCGCCAATAATCCCTGGCCGCCTCACCTGTCAGCAAAGTCATTTCCTGTCCCTGCGGATAATTGACATGTGCCCAGCCAGACAAAAGCGCCGCCTCCATGCCCGCCTCATCCTCCGTAAAGCCGCCGGTTTTCAGGCAGCGGCGGGTAACCATACTGCCTGGCAGACCATCAATGATTTCAGCGCTTGTACCGTTGAGCGGTGATAAATAAGACTCGCAGGAAATATTAGGATTGGCCGCCAAAGCTTTAAGGGCCAGCTCCGTTTCTTCCGCCTCCGGCAGTACCGTACCACGGCAGTAAGCATTGATATGCGCTAAATGCAGAGGGTTGCCGTCGGCCAGCTCCACCGCCTCCAGCATGCCTTCGATATTGGAACCATGAGCGGCTGTACCGGCGTGAAAAGCAGTATAAGCTCCCTGCTCTGCCGCAGCCCTGATCGCTCTGGCCGTTGCTGCCACCGTCAGCGGATAATGCCCGCCCAGCAGCTTGATGCCTAACGACCCCTGCCTCTGCACTTTCGTTATCAGCTGCTGTAGCTCTGCTGACGAAGGATCGTCACTGCTGACCGTATGTCCCGGCCGCACATATTCGATCGTAGCCAGATTGAGACCGGTCCCATATTCACGCGCCAGCTCCAGTACACTGGTCCCCGGCCCCGACATATCCAAAGCACTGGTCACACCAGCCTTTACCAGCATCGTGTGGGCGTAGCTGCCTCCCAGCCAGGCCGAAGCATGCACATGCGAATCGACCAAGCCCGGCAGTACCAGCTTGCCGGACGCATCCAACTCCCGCACGGCGCTGCCGCCGATACTGCTTTCCACCGCCGCAATCATACCGTTCTGCACAGCGACATCAAAATATCCTTCCCGTGCCGACGCATAATCGACCACATACCCGTTTTTGATCAGTAAATCATATTGCATTTGCTGCCCCTCCCTCAAACCAGTTCAGGTAAAAAGCAACGCTGCCTGTTTTTGCGCAAGCAGCGTCAGCTATTTCCCGGTCAATATTATTTATGCATTTTATAAAAAGCTTCCATAAACTCAGCCAGCTTCTCGCAGCCTGCTAGCGGCATCGCATTGTAAATCGAGGCCCGCAGTCCGCCAACACTGCGGTGTCCCTTCAGTCCACCCATCCCCAGCTCCTCTGCCTCGGCCGCAAAACGCTTCTCCAGCGTTTCAGTCGGCAGTCCAAAAGTCACGTTCATCAGCGAACGGCTGTCAGTTTTTGCAAAGCCGCGGAAAAAATCAGGATACATATCGATCACATCATAAACTATCTTGGCCTTAGCCGCATTGCGCTGCTCCATCATCACCAGTCCGCCCTGCGCCTTCAGCCACTTGGCAACCTTGCCGACGATATAGACCGCAAAAGCCGGCGGCGTATTATACAGCGAACCGTTATCAAGATGAGTTTCGTAATTCAGCATACTGTGCAGAGCTTTAGAACGCCCCTCAATAAATTTTTTACGGGCAATGACTGCTACCGCGCCGGCAGGCCCGATATTTTTCTGTACCCCGGCATAAATCAGCGAAAACTTCTCCGCCGGGATCGGTTTACTCAAAATATCCGAAGACATATCCGCGATCAGCGGTACAGCACCGGTTTCAGGATAAACGCTGTATTCTGTGCCTTCGATCGTATTATTAGCCGTGATATGCAGATAAGCGCAGTTTTCCGGCAGCCTGATCTCACCCGGCTGCGGCACCCTGTCATACTTTTCAGCCTTACTGCTGAAAGGGATAACGACCTTACCTACCTTTTCCGCCTCTTTTACAGCTTTATCCGAAAAATTACTGGTCACGGCATAAGCCGCCGTTTGTCCAGCCCCCAAAAAATTCATCGGCACCATCGAAAACTGCAGGCTGGCGCCGCCTCCCATAAAGAGCACGCAATAATCGTCGCCCAGACCCAAAAGCTCCTTGATGTCGGCTTCCGCCTCAGCATTGATTTTTTCATAAATCGGCGCGCGGTGGCTCATTTCCAAAATCGACATACCGCTGCCCTGCAGGTCCAGCAGCTCGGACTGTACCTCCTGCAGCACTTCCAGCGGCAGCATGGCCGGACCGGCATTAAAATTATAAATACGTTTCATTATTCATCTTCTCCGATCAAATGCACGACCATCGCATCGCGCAGCTTAGGTTCAAACCAGGTCGATTTCGGCGGCATGATCTTACCGGCATCAGCTACCTTGATCAGCTCCTCCATCGACGTCGGATACATGGCAAAAGCCACACTGTAGGCCCCTGCGTCTACTTTAGCCGCCAAAGCATCCAACCCGCGGATACCGCCCATAAAATTAATGCGCTCATCCGTACGCGGGTCTTTGATGCCCAGGATCGGTGCCAGCAGATTATCCTGCAAGATCGAAACGTCCAGTGACCCGATCACATCATCCGCGGCAAAGGTACCTTCCTTCGCTGTCAGGCGGCGCCATTTTCCGGTCAGATACATACTGAACTGATGCCGTGCTTCCGGCTTCGGGCCGTTTTCCAGCTCGCTGATCTCAAACTTTTCTCCGACTCTGCTTAAAAATTCTTCCATCGACAAACCGTTCAGGTCTTTGACCAAACGGTTATAATCCATGATCTGCATCATATTATCGGGAAAAATGACCGCTAAAAAAGTGTTATATTCTTCGTTAGAACCATGCCTCGGCGTTTTGCCAAGCTCGTCAGCCACACGCATAGCCGCAGCACTGCGGTGATGGCCGTCGGCAATATACATTACAGGCACGTCCTCAAACAAACGGGTCAGCTCGGCGATCTCCATCAGGTTCTCCACCACATACAGTGTGTGCTGCACGCCGTCCTCCGACGTAAAATCATATACCGGCTTTTTGGCTCCCATCAGGCTCAAAACATAAGTATTGATCTCGGGCTTGCCCTTATAAGTTAAAAAAACAGCGCCGGTCTGTGCTTCTGTCGCCAGAATATGATTTACCCGGTCCTGCTCTTTATCATGCCTGGTCAGCTCGTGCTTCTTGATAATGTTCTCGCGGTATTCCTCCACTGAAGCAGCGGCCACAAGGCCGATCTGGATATGCTGCCCCATCTGCTGACGGTAAATATAGTAGCAGGGCGTCGTATCTTTTTTCATCTGCCCGTCGGACAGATACCTGTCGAGATTTGTTTTCGCCATCTTATAAACTGCCTGGCTGTGCGGATCGATACAATCCGACATCGTCGCTTCCGATTTTGTCACCCGCAAAAAGCTCAGCGGGTTCTTATTAAGTATCTGCCGCGCCTCTTCGGTATCCATCACGTCATAAGGCAAAGCAGCGATCTCTGCCGCATATTCCGGCACCGGACGCAGCCCGCAGAACGGTCTGATCTGTGTCATCTAAAAAACCTCCTCCAGCGTCGTATGTATATACAAACACATGTTAAAATCAAATTAGTCCTTATCTATATTATTTTACTCAGTTCTCTGCTAAAACGCAAGCGTCGCCGCAGCAAACACCAGCGCTGTAAAAAATATTTTCCTGCGGCGTAATAAATATAACACTTTTCCAGGTTTCTTATCCATCCAAAATAAGTTATAATAGAGGAAGTCGTTTTAAATAAGGGGAGTGTCCATCCGTGTCATCTATAACAGTCAACCGACGTGTCCTGCAAAAGCTTATTCCCATCGCCATCGGCTATCTGGCCCTTGGCATCGCCTGCGGTATTCTGGCACAGCAGGCCGGTCTCACACCGCTTGAAGCCTTAGGGATGAGCGTGCTCGTTTTCGCCGGCTCCGGTCAGTTCATCGGCATCGCCATGATGGCCCAGGGTGCGGCCCTCGTTTCTATCGGACTCACTATTTTTATCGTCAACCTGCGTCATCTTTTATTCAGCTCCACGCTGATGAATTTTTTTAACGGCCGCAGCAAAAACTTTCTTATCGGCTATGCCCACGGCATCACCGACGAGACCTTTGCCGTCAACCTGAACGCCTTTGAAACAGAAACAGATCCCCGCTGGACGTGCGAAGAAGCCCTGGGGCTCAACATCACCTCCTGCGCCGTCTGGTCGCTCAGCAATGCCCTCGGCTGCTATGCCGCCGCTTATCTCAACCCGCCTACCGAGCTGGTCTCCTATCTGCTGATCGCCATGTTCCTCGGCATCTGGGTCAACTATCTCACCGACCGGAAAATGATCATCACCGGGCTGGTATCAGGGCTTCTGGCGATCCTGCTTTCGCAGATCGTTCCCTATAAGCTGCATATCGTGCTGGCAACTCTGGCCGCCTCCGGCGCCGCCTGCTATATCACCGAACGCCATGCGGGAGGTGCTGATAATGTCCGCTGAATACGTTTGGGGCGCCATTTTCATTATGATGGGCGTCACCTATATTTCCCGTATCATACCTTTTTTGCTGCTGGCCGGCAAACCTGTACCACGCTGGTTCAAAACCTGGCTCACCTATGTGCCGACAGCTATTTTCGGCGCGCTGGTCCTGCCCGACGTCTTTCTGCCCGCAGGCAGCCTGGATCTGGGACTGAACAACCTGTACCTGTGGTCGACCGTCATCATCTTCCCGCTGGTCTATAAAACAAAATCACTGGGGCTGGCGATAGTCAGCGGCGCCGCCGTCTTTGCACTGCTGCAGGCCGTACTCTGATCAATCGGCACAGCCTTCAGTATCGAGAGGAATCTGCTTTGGAAATTTTTTTACAGGGTCTTACCATGGGGCTGGCCTATCTTGCCCCCATCGGCGCCCAAAATCTTTTTGTCATCAATACGGCGCTCACCGCGCCTTTAGGCATTGCCCTCGTCACTGCAGGCATCGTCGCCTTCTTTGACATCAGCCTGGCGCTGGCCTGCTTTTGGGGCATCGGCCTTGTGATCGAACACAGTCTGCTACTGCAAAAAGCACTGCTCGGCGGCGGCGGACTGATCTTGATCTATCTGGCCTGGCAGCTGCTGCATGCGCAGGTGCAGACAGACACCTCTGCTTACAGCCAGCCGACGCTGTGGCAAACGGCCACGCTGGCCTTTACCGTTACCTGGTTCAACCCGCAGGCCGTTATCGACGGTACGCTGATGCTGGGCGCCTTTCGCTCATCACTGCCTGCCGATACTGCCTCACTCTTTATCAGCGGCGTAGCAGCAGCCTCCTGCCTGTGGTTCTTCGGGCTTACAGGCATCTTCAAAACCTGCTGCCAAAATCTGCGCCCCAGCCATCTGCAATGGATCAACCGCATCTGCGGCGCCGTTATTTTTGTTTACGCCCTCAAACTGCTTTATACCTTTGGGCAGATGCTGTAAAAACAATGAATACACATATAAAAAAGCAACAGCTGTTTAAGCTGTTGCTTTTATTTTGTTCTGACCCTTTTAATTTACTGCTTTAACTTTTTCCTGACTGCACAATAGAATATCTTCTACCGAACAATCAAACACGTCAGCCAGTTTGACAAGTATCTCCAGACTGATCAACGTCCTGCCGCACTCCAGATTACTTAGATGCGGCTGCGACATCTGCAGGGCTTCCGATAATTTCACCTGCGAAATTTTTCTTGCCTTCCGCATCATCTTCACATTACTACCTAAATCATTTAGATCATAACGCTGTTTTTTCATTTTACCCTCTACACCACTCTTACCCATATAATCGTTTCAACTACCGGACCAACTACTTTTGTTTTACTTATTTTTTCTGATTTGATTATTATATATTATTCTATTTTATAAAATAATACTACAAACAATTAGTTTTTGCAACAACTTCTTTTGCCCACAAACGAATTTATATCATCAAATACAACATTAATCTGCCATATTTTTATTTTATATTCTTCTAGACAATATTTTTATAAGATTCTGCAGACGTTTTTTATTAGCTTCATGATCCACCGGCTGGCCTGGAACGGACTTCTCTGCATGTTCTGCTGCTCGTCGTGCAAGTATTTATGGCAGTATTCAGTACTTACTAAATAAGTATTGCTTTACTTTGCTGTAAGTATTTCTTTGTTAGATTCAAGTTCAAAGTCATAAGCAGTAAAACCCTATAAGTCTTAAAAACTCTGCTAACAAATTCAGTACTGAATACTGTCACTATATATAGGGCAGCGAACACCGGAAAAGTTTACATGCCAAAATGCAATTTCACATATTGTTCACAAATATCACTAAAATGTTATGAGCTGCTGTTAAAAACCACCTTGCAAAAAAAATTTCAAACCGATGTAAACTTTTATCCCTCTCGCTGCCCTATATATAGCGTGAGGGTTTTACCCCCTTGCCAATCAAATCTAAAAGGAGCATCTCTACTATGCAAATGCAAACATCATCAGCACCGCTGCTGACGGACCGTACAGCGGCGATGCCGAAACCCGCTGGGACTTATGGTATCTGCGCTATTCACCCGGCGACGGGGCAATGAAACCCGGCGGGCAGGTCATCAGGGGCAAGGCCCTGTGGTATGCAAAAAGCAGCCCCCTTGATTAAAAGGGCTGCTTTTTAAAGAACACGATGTTTTCTTTTAATGTTTTCTTCAATCTTTTTTAGCTTTTTTAGACTTTCTTGAAAGAAAGTCAGCAAAGAACTTTCAGCGCTGTTAAGCTTTGGATTGCGCTTTAAAACCCTCTGTATCATACGGTTTACTGCCATAGACCGTAAATATTGATAATATCAGGCGGTCGATACTCTGCTTATGAAATCCATAGCTGAATAGTACGGTACAAGGGTTTTGAGCGCACATTGTGACACATTCCGTTGTGTACGCTGTGAGCTGTAAGCGCTGGAGGGACTGTTTGAGGCATTGACGATTCCCAGCTAAAGCTTTTCTCTGTACTGCAATGCCGAGTTGCCCGGAAGCCGGACAGCGAGCAAAGTTAAACAGGAATTGTCACAGTACGCAAAGTTCTTTCCGAAGCTTTCTTTCAAGAAAGCTTCATAAATAAAACTAAAAAGTATTTTCACAAATGTAACCTCTGGTTACAAACACAAAAAACAAAACCAAATTATGAAAGGAGCTGAAAATATGACTGTCAGCAAAAATCCTACTTCCCTCAAACTTTCCATGGACGTAGAAAACGGCACCAACGCTCTTGGCGCCATGCAAACCAAAAGCACCTCTGTCGGCAGTGTCCGCCTGGACGCCGAAGCCGCCAAATGCCTCGCAGTTACCGAAGCCATCGGCGAACTTATGAGCCACGCCGTAGTTAACGTTTACGTTACCGAAAAAGCCGAACTCGACAAAGCAGAATAAACCCCACCTGCAAACAAAAATCTAATGTAAAGGAGAACAAACATGGAAAAAACTTTAGAACTCATCTTCACCAAAAGCGACGGCGCTAAAAAAACTTTAAGCATCGCCGACCCGCGTGAAGACGTTACCTTAGCCGAAGCGCAGGCAGCAGCCGCCAAGATCATCGAAGCAGGCGTGCTGACCAGCGGCGGCCTGGGGCTGAGCGAATTCGTTGAAGCCCGCATCAAGGTCGTTACCGTTACCGTGCTGGCATAACGACTATGGATACCAAAGAGATTTTCAGCGCTGTCGGCAACTTCGGTTTCCCGATGGTGCTGAGCTGGTATCTGCTGCTGCGTATGGAGCAGCGGCTGGATAAGCTCACCAGCTGTCTGAACGAACTGAGCCGGGCCATCATCAGCAAACACAGAGAACTGTAAAACAAACAGAGAAACGAGGTACGACATCAATAGCAAATACACAAAGCTCCTGTACTGGTTACGCCTTTTGGCCTACATCATAAGCAGAAAATAACAAACCAAATCAGCGATATGAAACCTACTTCATATCGCTGATTTTTTATTTTACTGAACTTATTTTAGTACGCTTGTTTAAAACAACTGCAGCAGCTTCAACAACAGACGTATTTCCTCCAGCGAATAAACTTCCTGTTTCGCAGTATTCTTGTCCTCATTCCTCACCGGTTCAGACTTTACCTTACACTGTGCTTCCACTCGTTTCGCTATCGTTACTGCATTCACACCTATAATGCATTCCAACGAGCAGCCCAAAACATTGGCGACCCGCAGCAACAGTTTCAGACTGATCTGCACGTTATTATGCTCGATATTGCATAAATGTGTCTGACTGATGCCAATACGCCTGGCCAGCTCTGCCTGAGTAATCTGGCTGGCATTACGCAGGATCTTGATATTGCTGCCAAGCCGCAGCAGACATTTTTCTTCGTACATAGTCCACCTCAGACTTTTAAAAACTATAGTTTATCTGCAGGCCGCCGCTAAACCCTCTCCGTTTGCCAAAATGGCCCTGCGCTCCTAAATCCAGCGTTATCTTATCAGTTTTAGAAGGCTTCAGGCGTATACCCATTTCTACTATCCCACTGCTGCCCTTAAGTGACGGCGCCGCTAAATCAGCTCCTGCCACCGCCATATCCGCCGCGCCATCAAACTCATACTCCCAGGCAACGCCGCCGTAATAACTCACATCTGCAGTTACCTGTTTTGTCAGCCTGCCGCCAATCTGCATCCTGCTGCTTTTAACAGCTGCCGTAGTCACCTGTTCGCCCAAAACTTCAAAATCCGAACCCTGCTGATGTGTATAAAAGTATTTTCCATAAATATCCAGGCTTGTATTTTTGCTAAGCTGCCGCTGCTGCCCCAAGCCTAAATATGCTCCGTAATAAGTGCTGCGGTCCTCGTAACTGCCAATTCCTCCGTTATAAGCAAAACCGCCGAATTTATTCTTGATGCTGCCTGCACGCATACTGGCTTCACCATACATACCGCTGGCCGAATCAAAACGTGCTAAAATGCCGCCGCCGTTGTAAGTAGCGTCACCGTCACCACGTACAGCTCCGTCAACTCCGTCATTATGGGTACTGTAGTTGGAATGGCCGTTTTCAAAAAATGCTCCCAAGTGCCACACGCCATTATCCACTGTTGTCTTTTGCGCCAGTCCGGCAATAAGGCTAAAACCATTGGCTTTAACAAAGGAGCCTGTATTGTAACGAATACTGCTGCCACCCATAATGGCAAAGCCATAGGTGTCTTTTGCAACGCCTTCGCCATTGAATTTAACCGCCCCAAAGCCCTGGTCTATCAGCAGGTCGCTGCTTTGATTTAGCAGTGCCACACCGGCGATGCGGCTTTCAGCCAAAGCGCGGGCATTAGCTGTATCTGCTTCCTTACCTGTTACGACAACTGCTATCTTGTCACTTAAGCCTGCTACCTCTTCAAAGTCATATCTGATAAAAGCATTAGTGTTTTTCTTCAGCGTTGCCTGGTCTAAGATAGTCGTACCGGTTATAACGCCGCTGTTGGCCTGCACCAGCGTTATCTGCTGGCCTACTCTCAGTCCGCTGTCGGAAGCAACCAGCTTGACAGTCGTATTTGCCAGATCGTCTGCCGCTCCGTTAGTAATGGTCAGGACTTTGCTGTTATCGGCCAGTGCCGATACTCCTAAAACATCGATGTTTTTGATGGCTTTAATATTGCCGCCCGTATTTTCAAAACGAAGCGTATTGCCTGTTTTCGCATTGCCACTGCTGGAGTCGCCGCCATAGATGGTTCTGCCAGACAGATCTACTGCGCCTCTGATCGTGATGCTGTTGTTATTGGCGGTTCCATAACCAGTATGGCCGCCGTAGATATCGCCGCCGATCGTTCCGCTTTCAATAAGTATGCTGTTACTGTTGGCGTTGCCCATACCAGTATAGCCGCCGTAGATATCGCTGCTGACAGTGCTGCCGTTAATGATCTTTACTGTGTTGCTGCTGGCTGAACCTGAACCAAAGGTTCCTGTTGAGGAATACCCTCCCATGACCTGGGATGCTATAGTACCGCCGCTGATAGTTACTTCATTGCTATCGGCGGTGCCTGTAAGTGCATAACCACCGAATACCGTCCCGGTATATTGGGTGGCAGTGCTGTTTACTGTCCCGCTGACTATTACTTTATTACCGCTGGCACTGCCGGAAGTACTGCCGTCACCTTTGGCATAACCGCCATAAACAACGCCGCCTACAGTTCTGCCTGTGCTCAGCTCTACTGTATTACCATTTGCCGAGCCGGCAGCGGCTGTTGTCTGGCCTCCGTACACTGACCCTCCAAGGTTGCCGCTGCCTTGGATCTGCACTGTATTGTTATCAGCACTGCCTTTAGCTGAAACGCCACCGATAATATTGCCGCCTACAGTGCCGCCGTTGCCGATGCTGACCGTATTCTGGCTGGCATTGTCTGTAGTGCGACTGCCACCTGCATAGCCGCCATAAGTATAGCCGGTGACACTACCTGTTATTTCAAGCCTATTGCTATCAGCACCGCCTTTAAGAGAATAGCCGCCCATGACATTATCGCCAGCAGTGCCGCTGACAGTGACCGTATTACTATTGGCAGTACCCACGCCGCTGCCTAAATTATTGGACCACCCACCAACCAACGCGCCGGTTACCGTGCCCGCAACATTCACTGTATTTTCGTTAGCGCTGCCATATGCACTGATCCCGCCGCGGATCGCGCCGGTGACTTTGCCACCGACCGTTACTTCAACTTTATTCCCTGCGCCACACTGCCGGTCACGCCGGATTTCCCGTTAGCAAACCCTCCGGCAATGCTGTTGCCCACGGTAACATCGCCGCTGATGATGACCTGATTGTTTTTAGTCAGCGATAATCCGCTGTCAGAACTACTCGAAGAATTGCCCCCATAAATAAAATACGCTTTGACGGTCGCGCCCTGATCGACTGTGATCTTATTTCCGCTGGCCTCTCCCGCAGCGGCATAACCGCCGTAAATTGTTGTGCCGCCACTGCTAGTGTTAGAAAGTCCCAGCGTTACATTGCCTTTTATTTCGATGGTGTTGTTATTGGCGTCGCCGCCCTTTAAACTGCTGCTGCCAATTTTACTGCCGCCGCCATACAGTCTTTGAACATCTGTCATGCTCACTGCCCCAGCGCCGGTTTTACCCAGTATGACTTTGTTGCCGTTCGCGCGGCCTTTGCCAATTACTGTTCCGCCATATACCTGCTCCAGTTTGACAGAACCAGCACTTGTTTTTAAGCTCTCAATCGTGACCGTATTATTTGTGGCGTCGCCCTCGGCTACCGCGCTGGAATCACCGGTAGATACATCAAAAGTTCCGCCGACGCGGCCTCCGTAAACAGCGTTAGTAACTGAATTAACGAGCTCTACACTGTTTCCTGAAGCTGAACCGGTGGCAGTAGTTCCGGGAGTACTGCCAGTGAAGATTTCACCGCCGACGACCCTGTATTCGATCTCACTGTCCGTAACTTTTACATTGTTCCCGGAGGCGGCACCAGCATTACTATGCCCACCGGTAGCAGAAGTACCTGTACCGCCGCTGATAATTATCTTGTTATTTGCCGCATCGCCGGCAACCGCCCAGCCGCCGTAACTACTGGCGTCTTTAGCATTTGTAAGCGTTACAGTATTGCCTGCAGCCGTGCCGGACCCGGCATAGCCGCCATAAATGCTGCAGTTGGCAAAAGCATAGCCTCCACTTGCAACAGTACCTGTGATACTGACAGTATTATTTTGCGCTGCGGCGTTTGCCGCATAGCCGCCAAAGACACCTTTAGGTGAAGCGCTGCTGCCGCTGCTGTAACTGACATCAGCATTTGTAAGCGTTACGCTGCCGCCTGTAGCCGCGCTGGTATCATCATACTTCCAGCCGTAAACACCGCCGCTGTTTTGCGTCTGATTGCTCAAACTTGCGCTGCCGCTGCTGCTATTGCCTGTGATATCTGCAGCCCAGGCATTACTGCTGGTAAGAATACAGCCTACTACCATTGCCAGCTTCAATTCTTTTTGCCTTCCAATTTTCTTTCCCATAAATTTTCTTCTGCCTCCCCTTGCTGTTAAAATACTGCTTCCTGATACGTCTTACTTCATATCTGTTATTGAAGCTCAAGCCGATGTATTTATCACCTGTGTCAGCTCTGTCATCCAACCCGTGCTTTTTTAATACTTTAAGATTTTCATATTTTTCATATAAATAATTTCTTATAACAATATTTATTGCTATTATAGCACACTTGTACCCCCCCGCAAGACACTTACTTTGAGCCTGTGTAAAACGCCTGCGAGTCTTGCCCAGCGCATTACGCCAGCGGCTTTACAACTATCGGCGTCTGCGCAGTTCTTAAGACTCTATTACCCATACTTTTTGCCAGTCAGCACAGTTATACCGGCTCACAAGCTGCTGTCCCAAAACTATGCCTAATCACTGCAGCAGAAACAAAAAACAGACTGCTAAAAAAAGCAGTCTGTTTTTATAAATCTACTAACTCATAAAAAATAGCTTATTCTTTAAAATTCAAATCTTACGCCAGCATTGATCTGCCATTTCTTTTCTATCTCTCCTCCAAAGCTCCTTTCTATATCACCATAAAAATAACTTGCTTTACTGAGCTTGATATTTGTTCCGATTCCTACTTCAAACCACGTGTCGCTGTAGTCTTTTGACATCGACAGGGTTTCTCCATTGGCTGCTTCCATATGGATATCCCTGCTGCCTCCAAATTCATGCAGCGCCGATGCCTTGAAATAGACATCATTGCCCTCTTTCGTTTTTTGACCTGCAACAAAGCCTACACGACCTATATAACTGTTTAAACCACCAACATAAACGTTATTGCCGCGGTCTGTTGTATATTCACTGCTGCTCAGCCTTCCTGCTATAAACTGCAGCTGCGGTTCGACGAAAGTCCCACTTTTTTCACTCAGTTCTATAGTTTTTCCATATTCTATACTCACACTGTAAGCTCTGTTTTTATAGCTGGCTTTATCCGGGTAATCTCCATAAGATTTGATGTCTGTATCAAATTGACCTATTTTTGCTACTACGTCCGTATAGCTTCCGTCATCTCCGGTCCAGGTACCATAGAAGCTGCCAGAGAATAATTTATCTTTACCACTGCCCAAGCTGTAATCAGCATGTCCGGTTCCGCTTTCTAATGCAAAACCATATGTGCTCTTCGCATTATCTGCTTTATCGTAACCAAGCTGATACATATTATAGCTGCTGTCAAAGCCACTGCCGGCAAATTTTCCTCCTGTGTAATGCGCCCAAATTCCTTCTACACCTTTTTTGTTCGTACGATAGTGCAGGTCTCCTAGATGCTTACGCAGCGTATCATTGGTATTACGCCACATCGCATAACTGCTATCACTTCCATCCAATAACACTTGGGTATCGTTGTTAACAGATCTATCTATGTGTGTTAAATACCATTCTTCTTTACTACCTATCACATTTCCAGCATTATCTTTAACATTTAAACCATTTTCTATCTCTGGTGTAAATGTCCAAATGCCGCCATTATTAAGGTCTTTTCCTTCAAAAGTTAATTTACCGCTGTTATCCTTGACCAGCAGCAAATTTTTACGATCGGTTACAGTACCGTTCAGCAAACTTGTATCGTTGACCTGGATATAACTTGTGCCTACATTTGCGGCCTCTTTGATCGTTATTTTATCGCCTTCTTCATTGTTAAGGTCGGTATCCATAATAAACGTACCACCGGCTTTGTCCAAATTTTCGATGGTCAGTTCCTCCTGGGTACCAGTCTGAGCGCCATCTTTGTTTTGGGTCATGTCGAGGCGGCCACCTGTAAACTCAAACTGCCCCAAGATGTTATAATCGCCACCATCTGCGCCTAACATATATTCACCACCGCTCATCGTCAAACCTGAAACGAAAGCATTACCATCCAGCATAACAGCTACACCGCCGTCAATAGTTGTATTTACTGCGCTGCCACCTATTAATTGTGTACCACCATAAATATTGGTATCTAAGGCTGTTCCTCCGGCATATATCTGCTGTGTACCACCATTCAGAGCGCTTACTGTACCAAACCCACTATTCCGAATAGCCTGGCTACCATCGTTCATAGTAATTACTATACCTGTTCCTCCGCTGAAAATATTCTGCATTCCACCACTCATGGTATATACTATACCGCTTCCTCTGGAAATAAACTGCTGACCACCGCTCATAGTATTTACAGTGCCTGTTCCTCCGTTCCATATATTCTGATAACCAGAAATAACGGTTTCTACTGCACCTATTCCTTCTTTGTAGATGTTCTGGCTGCCACCATTCAAAGCGCTTACTGTACCTGTTCCTCCTTTGGAGATATACTGAACACCACCACTCATTGTATCTACTGTACCTGTTCCTCCTTTGATTACCATTATATCTCCAGAGCTCATTGATGCTACACCACTGCTCACACCAAAATCAACTGAATAATCTGCAGCTTCTGCTTTTCCAAAAACCATATTTTCCACAAAGTTTAATGTGTGTGGCAAAACAGTATATTCCAGTGTTTTCACTTCTCTTTTTGGCTGTTGCACCTGCAAATCACTCTTATTCGGTAGTTCCCGTAGTGCCGCTGCCAGAGGTATCATACTGTTCACCAAATTTATTCCCATTGCCAGCGTTGCCAATATCTGCTGATTTTTCTTTTTACTTAACCTTCTTTCCTTCATTTAGTTCACCAACCTTTATTACTTTGCTTTATTTATCCCATATCTTTACTTTAAACATATCTTTGTAACAGCAAAGGCTCATCTGCTTTTGCCATCCTTCTTCATCTTTTTATTTTGTTTCGGATCCAAGCCATAGTCTTCCATCAGCCGGTCTATCACCTTGTTCACAGCTTCCGGCGTTATATACCGACTGCATTCAAACTGTCGTTCTGTTCCCTTCAGCCGCGGGCACCATTCAAAATCCTTATGGTCAAACACTACCTGCGTATCGTTCCAACAGCCGTTGCACACATGGTAGTTGATCACCCTGTACGGGGTCGGGAATTCGTTAAGCGGCAGCGTGAATCCGCTGATCATTATTACTGGTATGCCTACTCCGTTGGCTACCCAGCTCAACCCGCTCGACAGCCCAATGAAAAAGTCTGCATGGTATAAAAGGTCTATCCGCTCCTGCAGCGGCAGCTTGCCTGTGAAGTCTTCCGCTCCATAAGGTATGATGTTAAAGCGGCTGTTCATACCATAGACATTTTCTCTGTCGATGCACAGTACTCTGTAGCCTTTTTCTTTCAGGTGTTTTACTACGTTCAGCCACCCGGCTCCATTGTTCCAGTATTTCACCTGGCTGCTGGACTGGGCTGCTATGCACACATACGGTTCTTTGATCTTTCTCGTTTTTTCTTTAGGCAATAATTTGATGCTGATATCTTTGGGTTCACTGCCTTCGTCAAGCCCTAATATCATCGCAGCATTTTTGTGCAGGCCCCGTACCCTGAAATCTGACGGCTGGTGCATCCTGTCCCCGCAGGGAAAGAATATCCCCAGATAGTAACTGGCATATAGGCCTTCCGGACGTTCTTCAGGTTTTACATAATAGATATTTGGATATCCGGCCTTGAAAAGTTCTGCCATGTCTTCCGCTACCGCACAGTAAAGTTCGCACTGATGTTTCTTTCTGAATTCTTCCGCATAGGGGAACCACGCCAGGATATCTCCAAGGATTCCTGTGGGAAATTTGATCAGCACTTTTTTTCCCTTCAGATCCAGGTCATGGGCAAAGATCAGTTTATCTTTTTCATAAACCTCAATACGAAAATCAACAAAATACTTTTTGCTGCTGGTCACTATCACCCCCGATGCTGGTGCGTCATAGACTGTCAGGCAGGCACTGCGATCGATGAGCTTGACCCTGTATTCTCCCTGCGGCACTGTTACTCTGGCTCCGTAGTTAAAGTCATACTTTACACCTGGCAGGCCGCTTTCCTGCACTACCTCACCTGCTTCAAAAACCATATACGGTTTCTGCGGCACAGCTTCTGCTTTTTTCTCTTCCATTCCTTTGGCTATGCGAGTCAGTTCTTCATCACTTACTGATTCTATTTCGGACATACTTCTCTCCTTTTCTTTATCTGTTGATTTTTATTTCTACATCTATTTTGGTATCTCTCCAACCTTACTTACACCCCTTACATTACTGGCTAATTTCTGACTAAATAAAAGATGACCTCCCACAGAATTTGATTCTGGAGGAGGTCTCTTATGAAAGGTCAGCAGAAGCGCATGTCCCCCCCACATATACTTTCTCGCTATTTTATTTTTATACAACTATACGTTTGTTTTAAACGTTACATTTTTCTTTATTGATATTGTAAAATCATACTTTTAAAATATCAATAAAGATATTGTTTGTAGATATTGTTTTTTATTAATATTGTTTTTTATAACACTGTAATACGATGTAATATTATTCCATTTAGATAAGTATTACAATATTATTTAAGACGCTTACAAAATTATACTGCACGAGATGCATAATCAGCTAAAAAAATCCGCTTCAAAGGTCAACACGTCTGGCAATATAAATAAAAAGACTGAGCCTAAGCTCAGTCTTTTTATTTATACGTTATTTTTTTATACTATGCAGCAATTTACCTTTCAGCTTCTATCTGTTTGCCTACGTCCCGCAGATAGCTTTGCAGCGTCAGCATGGAATTGGTGAGATAACGCTCACCGCACCACGACAGGTAAATACTGGCTTCACCGATCTCGTCAGCCAGCGGTATGGAACGGATATCACGGTAAGCATCTCTGACGCTCGCCAGTCCGAAAGAAACGCCCAGCCCTTCGCGCATATAGTCGCTCAGCAGCTCAACATTGCCTTCCAGGACAAAGTCCGGCTCGAAGCCGGCTTTTTTACACAGCTCGTCAACGATCCTCAGCTTGCTTTGATCCTCCGGCAGGGCGCAGATCTTTTCGTTTTGGATATCCTGCAGATAGATCTTCCGGCGGCGGGCCATAGGGTGCCTGGCTCCGACCAGCAGTGTATAACGGTCTTTCCACAGCGGCACTGAAATGATTTTAGGATGATCGAGCCTGCCCGTTGTCAGCCCAAAGTCAAAGCGGCCGCTCAGAAGTCCGTCCATGATCTCGTTATGCGCTGCCAGCAGATGCGCCAGCCTGATATCGTCATGTTCTTTAAGAAAATCCACCAGCCAGCGTTTGGAAAGCATGGTACTGCTGCTGCCAAGACGAATGTATTTAGTATCGCGCGAGCGCATGTCGGCGATTTCCTTTTTGGCGTCCTCCAGATGCTGCAGGGCTTCGTTGGCATGGTGCAGCAGGATCTTGCCGTATTCGTTCAGCACTACGTTACGTCCGTCGCGGTCAAAAAGCTGCCCGCCCATTTCTTCTTCCAGCCGGGCAACGATAGCGCTCAGGTAGGGCTGTGATACCATCAGCAGTTTGGCGGATTTGGTGATGTGTTCCTGTTCGGCGACTACTTTAAAATACTTGAGCTGTAATAGATCCATGACCGTCACCTTTCATAACAAATAGCTTATGAGTACATACAATAACTAGTATTATACTTATTCTACCCCAGGTTTTACAATAAAGACAAGAAGAAATCTTGCAAGATATTTAAATTCTAAAGTTTTGGGGAGGTCATTATGTCTACTAGCTCTGCTCTCAGTAAATACAAGTTTCTCGGTCTCTTTCCTCTGGTCATGGCCCAGATCGGCACTTCCGGCGATAATTCGGTGCTTACCGTGGCTACAGCTTCCCTGCTGGCCAGTCTTAATGCGACAATGTCAGACATCCAGCTGGCCAACATTATTTATTCTTTGTGCGCCGGCTGCCTGATGATCGTCGGCGGTATGGTCGGCCTGATCGTCGGCTGGAAAAAAACTTTCCGCATCGGCGCTGCGATGTGCGCCGTCGGCGAACTTGTCGTAGCTTTCTCCGGCAACATTTTTATGTTCACCTGGGGCGGCCGTCTGCTGGTCGGTATCGGCGCCAGTTTCCTTATCCCTTCTGTCCTCGGGCTGATCCCCGGTTTGTATCAGGGCAATGACCGCGCTTTCGCTTTCGGGGCTATCGGCGCTGCTACAGGTATCGCTTCCTGCCTCGGCCCTATCGCCGCCGGTTTTTTGATCGATACTTTTGACTGGCGCATAGCCTTTAGCTGCATGGCCGTTTATTTTACTATCGTTTTTGTAGGTTCGCTGCTGGTAGGCGATGTTCCGCTGCCCGAACAAAAAGTGCGTTTTGACCTGAAAGGTACGGTCGTTGCCGTTGCCGGCCTGTTTTTACTGATCATCGGTATCAGCAAGATCCCAGTCTGGGGCCTGATCGATCCGATCGCGCCGCCTGTTATCGGCGGCAGTCCGTTAGTTTTGTTCGGTATGTCACCGGCTTTGTTTATCGCGCTGCTGGGGCTTATCACTCTGGTGCTCCTGGTCCGTATCGAACGTAATGTTGAAAAAACCTATGGTTCCTGTCTTATTCCTTCCTCCTTCTTAACGACGCCGCAGGTACGCAGTGGACTGTATCTTACAGCGATGCTGTTCCTCTGCTTCGGCGGGTCGTTCTTCCTGGTCATCACTTATCTGCAGCTGGTCGCCGGTTTCAGCGCCATTATGACCGGTATAGCCATGAGCGCTATGGCGATCCCGATGATCGTGTTCTCTATGGGTATCCCCAAGTTCAGTCCCGATGCTTCGCCGAAAAAGATCTGCCGCACGGGTATCGCTATGGTTGCCCTTTCGACGATCCCGATGGCGTTGTCCTTAAATCCTTACGGAGTTAACTGGCTGATGTATGTGGGCCTGTTCTTCTTCGGCGCCGGGCAGGGCTTTGTTGCTTCACAGTCTTCCAATATCATCGCAGGGGCAGTTAATGCCCGCGACGCTCAGCAGTCCAGCGGTATCCAGACCGCGACCCGCAATGTCGGTCAGGCGATCGGCGTCGCTATTCTGGGCGTAGTCATGCTGTTTTCCATCACCGGTACTTTTAAGGACGCCGCTTTGAGCAGCGCCGATCTGAGCAGTACTTCCAAAACCGTTATCAGCGAGCAGGCTTCCATCGGCTTTATGCCGGACGCTGCTTTCGCAAAATATATTGCGGATAAAGCGGCAAATGCCGATGACGCCGCTGTCTTGACCGCTATCAACCGCAGCACCCGCCAAAATTCCACTCAGCTGGGCCTGTATGTCCTGGGCTTCATTTGCGCTCTGTTCTGGCTCAGCACCGGACCGCTGCCCAATGAAAAAATAACTAAATGATTTTAACTGTTAATCAGTAAATTTATAATGAGGTGATCTTATGTATATGTCCGCAAATTTTCAGGTGATTTCCGATCCGGTAGTCTTTCAGAACGCTCAGGTTACTATCTACCGCGCGCAGAAGGTAGTGACCATGAACCCGCAGATGCCGTGGGCAGAATGTGTTGCCGTTGCCGGCGGCACTATTATCGCAGTCGGTGATTTTATCGATATGGAGGCTTATTTTAAAGCGCATGCTGCTTCTTATCAGATCAATGATACGTTTATCAACAATGTTATTTATCCCGGTTTTATCGAAGCCCATATGCACGCTCAGCAAAGCGGCCTGTATAATATGAATTATGTTTATATCGGCTACTTTGACCGGCATACTGCTGACGGCGAGATTTCCAGAGGCTGCAAAACGCCGGACGAGATCATTGCCAAGCTGCGTGAGGTAATAGAAAAGAACCCCGGTAAATATAACGATCAGAACTGGCTCAGTACTTATGGTATCGATCCGCTGATCTTGGGCGACGCCAAGCTGGAAAACATCAACAGCAAATGGCTAGACCAGGTTTCCAGCACTGTACCCATCTGCCTGAACCATGCTTCCGGCCATTTGATGACCGTCAATACCCGTGCGATCGAGCTGTCCGGCATCGATGCTGTCCACGACGACAATATCGGCCGTTATCCGGACGGCAGCTGCAACGGCAACGTTGCCGAACCCGAATTTATGTCCTATGTTTTAAAGGCAGGCGGTATGCGGATCAGCGGCGACGCTGCGGAAACCGCCGAAAAAGCGACCCGTTATATCGCCAAGCTGGCCAAACACAACGGCTGCACCACGATCGCTGATAAGGCTTTCGGCTTTATCCTGACCCCGAAGGCTATTGACGGTTATACTAACGCTCTGAAAAAAGAACAGCTGCCTGTACGTTTTGTTGTGGAACCTTTCTACAGTAAAAATATGGATGGTGTCTTCGGCGGCTGGAATGGCCTGCAGCAGCTGCGTCAGCAGATCGAAAATGACCGTTTCATTTTTAACCACGCCAAGATTCTGGCTGACGGTTCGATCCAGGGCTATACTGCCAATTTACTGAATAAGGAATATTACAGCGGCGCCAAAAACGGCAAGCTGATCTACGACGACGATACCATGTTCGATATCCTGAAGGAATGTGAGGAACACGGCTACTCGGTCTCTATCCATACTAACGGCAACGGCGCTACCGAGCAGGTACTGCGCGTAGTAAAACGCCTGCGGGAAGAAAACCCAACCAGCATCTACCGCCATACTGTGGAGCATGTGCAGTTGGCAACTGAAAACCAGCTGGCACGCCTGCATGAACTGAATATCGGCGCTAATTTCTTCGCCAACCATCTGTATTACTGGGGCGACGTCCATGCTGAATACACCGTAGGGCCTTACGAGGTCAAACGCATGGAGCCGATGCGCAGCGCTGTCAACCACGGCGTCCGCTTCGGCGTGCATTCCGACGACCCGATCACAGAGGTCAATCCGCTCTTTTCCGCCTGGTGCGCCTGCAACCGCAAATCCGGCATCAGCGGTAAAGTTTATGGTGAAGACCAGTGCCTGACCGCCGATGAAGCAATGCGCTGCATCACCTTAAATGCCGCCTGGCTGCTGCAGCTGGAAGACAGGCTCGGTTCGATCGAGACCGGCAAATGTGCAGACTTTACCGTCCTGGCCGAAGAAGTTACCGAAGCCAATAAGGTTACGATGAAGGATATAGAAATCATCGGTACTGTTTCCGGCGGCGTGATCCAATAACGTAAACAGCTTAAATAATGATCAAAGAACGGCAGCAATAGCTGCCGTTCTTTTTTGTGATTGCTGCCCAATAATAACTTATTCCTAAAATCAGTAAATTTCTTCATTTCAACAATGTTTCTAAAAAGTGTTATACTATAAGTAATCATTTATCGCAGAGGAGGAATATTTATGTTCAAGACCCGTAAAGTTGTTATCGTCGGTGCCGGCCACGTTGGTTCACATGTCGCACTGGCAATGATCCAATCCGGTGAAGCCGACGATATCGTCCTGATAGATATCCTGAAAGAAAAAGCTATCGGTCAGGCGCTGGACCTGGATGACTGTGTCAGCGGCTCGCTGTGCGGCAAAGATGTCAGTATCCGCGCCGGCTCTTATGAAGAGCTGCACGATGCCGATATCATGGTCATGGCCTTTGGCCGCAGCCGTCGACCCGGTGAGACCCGGCTGGATATGTTCGACGATTCGATCAAAATGGCCAACGAAGTTGTTTCACATTTAAAACAGGTCGATTTTCGCGGTATCATGATCAGTATTTCCAATCCTGCGGACATCATCTGCGAATACATCCGCCGGCAGATGGACTGGCAGCCTTCCCGCTGCTTCTGTACAGGCACCAGCCTGGAAACCTATCGCCTGCTGCGGGTACTCAGCAAGGCCACCGGCTACAGCCGCCGTTCTATTCACGGCTTCTGTATGGGTGAGCATGGTAATTCCAGCTTTATCGTCTGGTCACGCATTTTTATCGGCGGCAAGCCCTTTCTGCAGCTGCGCCGGGAACGTCCGGTTTTGGCAGAAATCAGCCTGGAAGATCTGCAAACGCAGGTCAAAAAAGCCGGTGATATTGAAATCGACGGCAAAGGCTGCACCGAATTTGGTATCGCCAATGTGGCCAAAATGCTTATCAGCGCGATCTTCCACGATCAGAAGCTTGTCTGGCCCTGCTCGACCCTGCTGCGCGGCGAATATGGTCAGCACGATGTGGCGGCAGGCGTTCCCTGCGTTATCGGCAAAAACGGTGTGGAAGAAATTTTAGAAGTCGAACTCACTGACGAAGAACAAGCCAAGTTTGCCGCTTCCTGCGATATTCTGCGCGGCTTTTTAGACCGTGCCGCATCCCTTAAATTTTAAAAACAGCGTCTGTATAAAAATAAAGCCCCGGCCAGCGGCCGGGGCTTTATTATTCTGTTTATTGGTCCTTTACATCTGTCTCTGCAGCTACCGCTTCCGGCAGTTTTTCGACCAGTATTTTGTCGATGCGGGTGCCGTCCATATCAACAACCTCGAAGCGGTAGCCATTCCACAGGAAGTAGTTGCCGGCAGTCGGGATATGCCCGATATTGGTAACGACGAAACCGGCCACAGTATTGAAACCCGTTTTTTCTTCCAGCGGCAGCTCATCCAGATCAAGGAAGTCTTTAAATTCGCTGATCGGCAGTAAGCCGTCTACCAGCCAGCTGCCATCTTCACGTTCGACGATCTCCTGTTTAAATTCTTCATCATAGGAAGGCAGATCGCCGACCAGATGCTCAATAATATCACGCAGGGTCACCATACCAGCCAGCCCGCCGAATTCGTCCATGACCAGCGCCACCTTGATCCGTGTGTCCTTGAACATATCCAGCAGCTTTTGGGTATACATACCTTCAGGCACATACAGCGGCTGCTGCACCGAGCTGCGCATCGAAGCGCCGGTAGCGCCCAGGACATCGGCTAAAAACCGTTTCGTATAGACAACACCCAGGACGTGTTCCAAATCTTCTTCGGCCACAACATAGCAGGAATACTGTTTTTCCGCAATGACCTCCAAGTGCTTATAAAGCGGATCGTTGACGTCAAGCCAGGTGATCTTGGTCCGCGGCGTCATGATCTCGCTTACGCGCAGGTCATCCAGTTCAAAAACGTTTTCGATCATTTTCTGCTCGCCGACGTTAAATACTCCATGCAGCCGGCCCTGCTCCAGCAGTACGCGCACTTCTTCTTCCGTGACCGGAGGTTCGTCACTTGGCTTAAGCCCCAGCGCCTTCAGTAAAAACCTGGTCGAAACGCTTAAAAAGACAGTCAGCGGTTTAAACGCGGTAATAATGACCTTGATAAAACCAGCAAAGCTCATGGCAACCTTTTCCGGGTTGTTGAGCGCCATTTTTTTTGGTATCAGCTCGCCTAAGATCAAACTGAGATAGGTCACCAGCGCCACGACGAAGGTATACGACACTACGCCGGCATAAGGACGCAGTACGCTGATCTCACGCAGCAGTCCTTCCAAAGGCGCTGCCAGCATGGCGCCGCTGTATACGCCGGTGCCGATGCCGACCAGTGTGATACCGATCTGCACCGTTGATAAAAACTCAGTCGGTTCCTGAGCAAGCTTTAAAATATACGCAGCTTTGCTGCTTCCCTCATCAGCCAGCTGCTCCAGCCGGCTTTTACGCGCCGAGACCAGCGCCATTTCCAGCATGGCCAGCAGGCCGTTCATTAAAATCAAAACAATAACAATAAATACTTCTTTGATAGACCCGAGAGGATCCATACAGTCATCACTCCTATTTTTTATAATCTCTTTTTAGGGGTTGGCTTTTATTTTTTCTCCAGCATTTGGCAAACGCTTTTGCGCAGCAGGTCAACAACGATGATCGACAGACCGAACAAAACAACTACGCTCCATTCGTGCAGGTTCAGCGGTGTCGTACGCAGGATACGGCCGCCGACATAGGTCAGCAGCACCTGGATCGCCACGATCAGCGCCATTACATTCAGGAAGCCTTTGTTCTTGTCGATGTGCTCCAGCAGGTTAAGACCGGAAACACGCACGTTAAAACCGTTGGCTACCGCCATAAAGATATATGTGCAGAAGAAGCCCGTATATGTGTAGATATGGTCGGGCGCATTGCGGAACAGATGATCGACATAGCTGCTCTTATAAAAGAGGATCGCGATAAAGGTCATATACACACCGCCCATAGTGATGGTAGACAGCATTTTTTTGCTGACTATCGGTGCGCTGCGGTCTTTTGGCTTTTCACGCAGGTATTTTTCCAGCGCTGGCTCACCGCCGAAGGCCAGTGCCGCCAGAGTATCCATGACCAGGTTAATCCAGAGGATCTGCGTAATGGTGAGCGGTTTATCGATGCCGATAAACGGTGCTATGAAATTTATCGCTACGGCTGAGAAGTTGATCGTCAGCTGGAAGACGATGAATTTACAGATAGAATTATAAATCGTACGTCCGTATAAAATCGCCTGTTTGATACTGAGGAAATTATCGTCAAGAATTACGATGTCACCGGCTTCTTTGGCAACTTCGGTACCGCTGCCCATCGCAAAGCCTACATCGGCTTTTTTGAGTGCGGGCGAGTCGTTGACGCCGTCACCTGTCATACCTACTACCAGGTTCATCTCCTGTGCCAGGCGCACCAGCCGTGATTTATCCATCGGCAGGGCGCGGGCTACTACGCGCAGCTTATGCAGCTCCAGTTTCACCTGTTCGTCGCTCATTTCCGCAAGCTCGGCCGAGGTCCAGACCAACTCGTTCGGACGCTGCAGCAGGCCTGCGTCTTTAGCGATCGCTACCGCGGTTTCGCGGCGGTCACCGGTGATCATAACGATCTGTACGCCTGCATCCTGAACTTCAGCAATCGCTTCGATCGCTTCGGGACGGACTTCGTCGCGAATACCCAGAATACCTACCAGCGTCAGTCCGTCTGCCGGAAGCTCATCGCCTTCGATATCGCTTTCATAGGTGCAGAGTGCCAGCATCCTGATCGCATCTGCTGCCAGTTCCAGCATTCTGTCATCCAGTGTTTTTTTCATTTCTTCGGTCAGCGGCTGGCGGTTGCCTTCCGCATCCCAGTAGTGGCTGGTTTGCAAAATCAGCTTTTCCGGGGCGCCTTTAGCCAGGCAGTAACGCTCGCCGTTACCGCTGACTGCCGCCCAAGAATATTTATTGGCGCTGTTGAAAGGAATAAATTTATCACGGTGCAGCATTTCTTCCATACGGTAGCTGCCTACATAGTTGCTGAGCGCCCGCTCAGTCATATTGCCGCCGACCATAGCACCGTCAGAAACGGCTGCCGAGGTATTGAGCACAACGTTTTGGTAAGTAAAGGCCTTCAGCTTTGCAGGCAGTACGTCAAACGCAGGGTATTCCTGACGGTCGCCGGTAATGAACCGTACGACTTCCAGCTTGCCCTTTGTGATCGTGCCTGTCTTATCGGTAAAAAGCAGGTTCAGACTGCCCGCAGTTTCGATACCGACCAGCTTCCGCACAAGTACGTTATCGCGCAGCATTTTTTTCATATTCAGCGACGAAACGATCGCGATCATCAGCGGCAGCCCTTCCGGCACCGCCATAACGATAATGATGATACCCAGAATAACAGCCTGCACCAGATCAGACAGCAAAAGCGGCGTATTAGCAAAATAAGCGCCGAAATCGCCGTACAGATAGGCTTTATGCAACATGACTGCCAAAGCGATCAGCACACCGCCGGCATAACCAAACTGGCTGATATGATGCGCCAGTCCCTTAAGCTTTAATTTCAGCGGGCTGTCACGTTCATCATCCTTCAGCTCCTGGGTCAGCTGACCGTAGATAGAGCTGTCGCCGATCTTAACGGCCTGCATGATGCCCTGACCTTCGACAACGACGCTGCCGCGGAACAGCTTATGCTCGTCCAGAAAATCGATAGTACCATCGCCCCAGGTAAAATCGGGCGGAGCGATCAGCTTATGGGCTTCCTTGCTTTCGCCGTTCAGGGCCGCCTGGTCAAGCTTCACATCGCCGTCCAGTAAGATACCGTCGACCGGAACTTTATCGCCGGCCTCCAGAATTACCGCATCACCGACGACGATATCATCGATATGCAGCTCAACCGGCTCGCCGTCACGCCAAACCTTGCAGCGGATACGGCTGGCTTCTTCCTGCAGTTTCTGGAAAGCGTTTTCATTGCTGTACTCAGAATAAGTAGAAACAAAAGTCGCCAGAATGATGGCCAGAAAAATACCCATCGTTTCGATCCAGTCGCCGTGCCCCATATAAACAAAAACTACGTTGACCAACAGCGCCAGGATCAGGATCCGGATGATAGGGTCTTTAAAATTCTCCCACAGCTTATCCCAAAAGGTTTCGCGCGGGGGCTGAGTCAGGGCATTATTGCCCTGCTCGGATAATGCTTTGCTCGCTTCTTCAGTAGTCAAGCCGAACTTGTTCACTGTGTTTGCTCCTCCTTACAAAAAAGCTGCGGGACCCAAGGCCTCACAGCTTCATTGCTATTTATGATTATAAATTAATTGCCCCAGACTTTACGCATCAGGACAGGGTATTCTTCTACCAGATGTTTTAAAATAACATCGATCACTGTGTGGATAACAGGCGCTTCAAAGCCTTCGTCAGTTGTAGTGATGCAGCTGTCAAGGCAGATATCCCCGTTGTCGCCTTCATAGTATTTAAAAACCTTGTATTTTTTATTAAGCTCGTTGATATGCATCAAAACGCCTTCGCGGTTGCCGGCATTGACAACGCCAGCGGCAACGCGCACCTGGATCATCGTATAGATACTGTCGTCCAGCACGATCATCGTCGGCAGATTCTGACTGCTGACTTCCATATGGGCACGATAAACGATGCTGTGCATTTCGTTATCGATTTCTTCCTTTGAAAAACAGTTGATATTATTGGAACTTAAAAATTCATCAAATTTTGCGGCCTTACTCATCTTCATCTCCCCTATCTGCAACATTCATTGCCTTACAGTATTTAATATTACACTATTAAATAAACTTTGTATAGTGCAAAAGCCGCTCTTACTGATTTTTCACAAACATTTCAATATTCTGTCTTTTTACAGTTGCTGCCTTGCTGCAAGCTGTTTTCGTTTAATTTTTACAGTATTTTATTCCGCTTGTCAAAGACTTTAAAATATAATGTATACAATTTGCATTTCTTTTTTGCGTATTTTATAATTAAACTTGCAGTTTTGTATATAGATATAATTTGCTTTGAGAGGGGAAAATCACATGTATACTTCATTACCGCCCAAGCAGGGGCTTTATGATCCCTGGTTCGAGCACGACGCCTGCGGTCTGGGTGTCGTCGCCAACATCAAAGGCCGTAAATCCAACAAGATCCTGCGGCAGGCTTTAGTGGTGCTGCGCAATATGGACCACCGCGGCGGACAAGGCGCCGATATGAATTCCGGCGACGGCGCGGGTATCCTCCTTCAGCTGCCGCACACCTTTCTGGTCAAAGAATGTGCCAAGCTCGATATCGAACTGCCGCAGCCCGGCCATTATGCCGTTGGCTTTATGTTCCTGCCGCCTGACGTTGTAGAGAGAGAAAACACCCAGCGTCATTTTGAAAAGCTTGTTACTGCAAACGGACAGGAGCTTTTAGGCTGGCGTAACGTACCGGTCGACCCGGAGGTACTGGGTGAAAAATCACGCCAGAGCCAGCCGTTCATGGCGCAGGTCTTTATCAAGGCCAGCCCACAGATCATCGACCGGCTGAGCATCGACGATAATGCCTTTGAACGACAGCTGTACAGCATCCGCCGTCAGGCCGAAAATCATATTCGCTATGGCAGGCTACGCGGCGGCAGGTATTTTTATATCGCCAGCCTGTCTTCACGGACTATCGTTTATAAAGGGATGCTGACTACGGAGCAGCTGGGTTCTTTTTATTCTGACCTGCAGGACAGTTCTATGGAAACAGCAATGGCTTTAGTCCATTCCCGTTTCAGCACCAACACCTTTCCCAGCTGGGAACGCGCCCATCCTTACCGTTATTTGATGCATAACGGCGAGATCAATACCCTGCGCGGCAACATCAACTGGATGCGCGCCCGCCAAACGATGTGCGGCAACAGCCTCTGGGGCAGCAAGATCAAAGATATCATGCCTATCATCGACGAAACCGGCTCTGATTCGGGAATGTTCGATAACTGTCTGGAATTTCTTGTCATGTCGGGACGCAGCCTGCCGCATGCTGTAATGATGATGATTCCCGAACCGTGGGGCAAAAATCCCCATATCGATCCGGATCTGAAAGCTTTTTTTGAATACCATAATTCTCTGATTGAAGCCTGGGACGGACCTGCCGCCATGGCCTTTACCGACGGACGCACTATCTGCGCCGCTCTGGACCGCAACGGCCTGCGCCCTTCCCGCTATTACATAACTCAGGATGATATGATCGTTCTGGCCTCCGAGGTCGGCGTCGTCGATCTGGATCCGGCGACCATTGTCAAAAAAGACCGTCTGCGGCCGGGCAGGATGCTGGTCATCGATACTGTAGCAGGCCGCATCATCGACAACGACGAGATCAAACATAAAATAGCTACCGAACAGCCCTATCGCAAATGGCTGGACGAAAATCTTATTAAATTGAATGCGATCAAGCTCACTACCGAGCTGCCGAAGCCCGATCCCAAAACACTGCTGCGACGGCAACTGGCTTTTGGCTATACGCTGGAAGACCTGACCAAGTTTCTAAAACCAATGGCTACTAAGGGGATAGATCCGCTGGGGGCGATGGGCAACGACGCTCCACTGGCCGTTTTATCCGAAGAACCGCAGCTTTTATACAACTATTTCAAGCAGCTTTTCGCCCAGGTCACCAATCCTCCTATAGACGCTATTCGCGAGGAAGTGTTTACTGATACGACCAGCGGCATCGGCCCGGAGAAAAACCTGATCGACCCGCAGCCTGACAGCTGCCGGCAGATTTCAGCCGAATCGCCTGTTTTGAGCAATATCGAGCTGGCCAAGCTCAAAAATATCCAGCAGCCTAAATTCCAGGCGGCGACACTGCCGATGCTTTACCCGGTAGCCGCCGGCGGCACAGGGCTCAAACACGCACTTGACAGTCTGTGTACACAGGCTGACGCTATGATCGCACAGGATAAATGTATTCTGATTTTATCTGACCGTGAAATGAACGAAGAAATGGCGGCTATTCCTGCCCTTTTGGCCGGCGCCTGCCTGCATCATCATCTGATCAAAAGCGGCAGCAGGCTCAAAGCTTCTATTATTATCGAATCGGCCGAACCGCGCGAAGTGCATCATTTTGCACTGCTGCTTGGCTATGGCGTCAGCGGCATCAATCCCTACCTGGCGTTTGAAACGATCGAAGAAATGTGCTCTAACGGTATGATCACCGGCGTTACAGTAGAGCAGGCCACCGCAAATTATATCGACGCCTGCACCCACGGTATCGCCAAGATCCTTTCCAAAATGGGTATTTCTACAGTGCAGTCTTATCGCGGCGCCCAGATTTTTGAAGCTATCGGCATCAGCAGCTGTGTGATCGAAAAATATTTCACCGGCACACCTTCCCGACTGGAAGGGATCGGCCTGGACGAGATCGCCAAAGAAGTAGAGCTGCGTCATCTGCCGGCCTTCAAAGCTGATGCGTCTGATCTGTGCAGCTATGAATCCGGCAGTGTTTACCAATGGCGCAGCGGCGGCGAACGGCATATGTTCAATCCGCAGACTGTTTTTGCACTGCAGCAGGCCTGCCGCGAAAACGATTACACTATGTTCAAACGCTTTTCCAGCGAACTGAACAGCAGTGCTTTTGCCAATCAGAACCTGCGCAGTATGCTGACCTTCACTCCGCAGCGGCTGCCGATACCTATCGAACAGGTAGAATCTGTAGACAGCATCTGTAAACGTTTTAAAACCGGCGCAATGAGCTACGGCTCACTCAGCCAGGAAGCGCACGAATGTCTGGCGATCGCTATGAACCGTATCGGCGGTAAGTCCAATACGGGCGAGGGCGGCGAACATCCTTCCCGCTTCCGTCCCCAGCCTGACGGCGATAGTAAGCGCAGTTCTATCAAACAGGTGGCCTCAGGCCGCTTTGGCGTTACCAGCAATTATCTGGTCAACGCGGATGAGATCCAGATCAAGATCGCCCAGGGTGCCAAACCAGGTGAAGGCGGTCAGCTGCCCGGAGGTAAAGTCTATCCCTGGATCGCCGAATGCCGCGGGACTACTGCCGGTATCGGCCTTATCTCTCCGCCGCCCCATCACGATATTTATTCGATCGAAGATTTAGCCGAACTGATACACGATTTGAAAAACGCCAATCCCCGTGCCAAAATCAGCGTCAAGCTGGTTTCTGAGGTTGGCGTCGGAACCATTGCCGCAGGCGTCGTTAAAGCCTGTGCCGATGTAGTGCTGATCTCCGGCTACGACGGCGGCACAGGTGCTTCGCCCCGCACCAGTATCAACCACGCCGGACTGCCCTGGGAACTGGGACTGATGGAGACCCATCAGACGCTGCTGCTCAACAACCTGCGCAACCGTGTGACTCTGGAAACCGACGGTAAGCTGATGACCGGACGCGACGTGATCATCGCCGCCTTGCTGGGTGCCGAAGAGTTCGGCTTTGCCACTGCGCCGCTGATCGCTTTGGGCTGCGTTATGATGCGCGTCTGCAATCTGAATACCTGTCCTATGGGCGTCGCTACCCAGGACCCGAAGCTGCGCCGTAACTTTAAGGGCAAACCGGAGTATGTCGTCAACTTTATGCACTTCATTGCCCAGGAGGTTCGCGAATATATGGCCGAACTGGGCTTCCGCAGTATCGACGAAATGGTGGGACGTACGGAAGTACTGCTGGCTAAACCGGAGCGTAACTGGAAAAATAAAAATCTTAACTTAGCGCCGCTGCTTTATAAACCGGAGGTAGAACCGGGCACCAGCCAGGTCTGCACCACCGAACAAAACCACCAGCTGGAAAAATCGCTGGACTGCCGCGAGCTGCTGGCAATCTGCAAAACCGCTGTCGCCGGCAAAAAACAGGTCGATATCACGCTGCCTATCAAAAATACCGACCGTGTCGTCGGTACCATCCTCGGCAGTGAGATCACTCGCCTTTACGGTTTGGACGGCCTGCCGGAAGATACGATCAGACTGCACTTCAAAGGCTCGGCCGGACAAAGCTTTGGAGCCTTTTTACCGCCCGGTATCACCCTGCGTCTCGAAGGCGATGCCAACGACCACGTCGGCAAGGGTCTTTCCGGCGGTAAAATCATCATCCATCCCTTTGCAGAAGCGCCTTTCAATCCTCACGAAAACATCATTATCGGCAACGTTGCCTTCTACGGCGCCACCAGCGGTGAAGCCTATATTTCCGGTATTGCCGGTGAACGTTTCTGCATTCGCAACAGCGGCGTCAATGCCGTTATCGAAGGTGTCGGCGACCACGGCTGCGAATATATGACCGGCGGCACCGTCGTTATTCTGGGTAAGACCGGACGGAACTTTGCTGCCGGCATGAGCGGCGGTATTGCCTATGTTTTAGATGAAGACGGTACCTTTTCGGGCTACTGTAACAAAGAAATCGTACTGCTGGAACAGTTGAAGGAAATCAATGATACCATGCAGCTGCAGAAAATGATCCTGAAACACGCAGAATATACCGGCAGCAGTATTGCCCGCCGGATTCTGGCAGACTGGGACAGTTACGTCAAAAAATTTGTCAAGGTCATTCCCAAAGATTATAAGCGCGTTACCGAAAAAGTCGCCCAATACCTGCAAAGCGGTATGAGCGAGCAGGAAGCGACGATCAAAGTATTTGAGGAGGTGCAGGCATAATGGGTAAACCGACCGGATTTATGGATTACAAACGGCAGGAACTTGCGCTGCGCCCGCCTCAGGAGCGCATCAAAGACTGGGAAGAAATCAAAACCAGCAGTCTGCCTCACAAAGAAGAACTGCAAAAACAGGCTGCGCGCTGCATGGACTGCGGTATTCCCTTCTGCCACAGCGGCGTAATGTTGGGCAAAGCCTTATCAGGCTGTCCGCTGCATAATCTGATGCCGGAATTTAACGACTTTGTTTATCAGGGGCTGGATCATTTCGCCTATGCGCGCCTGAATAAAACTAATAATTTCCCGGAATTCACCTCGCACGTCTGTCCGGCTCCCTGTGAAGGAGCCTGCAGTGCCAGCCTGGCAGGCAGTGCAGTCAGTATCCGCAATCTTGAACAATATATCATTGAAACAGCATTTGCAGAAGGCTATGTCAAACCCAACAAGCCGGCTCACCGCAGCGGACAAAAAGTTGCCGTTATCGGCAGCGGCCCGGCCGGCCTGGCCTGTGCTGACCAGCTTAACAAGGCAGGCCACAGCGTCACCGTCTATGAACGTGCCGACCGCGCCGGGGGGCTTTTGATGTATGGTATACCCAATATGAAGCTGGACAAGCATCTGGTAGAACGACGTATCAAGCTTATGGAAGAGGCCGGGGTCACCTTTGAACTGAACAGTGAAATCGGCCACAAAATTTCTTCGGAAACACTGCTGAAACAGTTCGATGCGATCGCCCTTTGTACCGGCAGTACCGTACCGCGTGATCTGACCATCCCCGGCCGCGAGCTGCAGGGCATCCACTTTGCCAAGGATTATCTGCACAGCGTCACTAAAAGCTTTTTAGACAGCAGCCTGCTGGATAAAAAAGCTGTTTCCGCCAAGGGGAAAGACGTTATCGTCATCGGCGGCGGCGATACCGGCACCGACTGTGTAGCGACAGCCATTCGTCAGGGCTGCAGAAGCGTAAAACAGATCGAGATCATGCCCTGCCTGCCCCACTCCCGTACTGCAGATAACCCCTGGCCGGAAATGCCTCGTGTTTTCAAAACTGATTACGGGCAGGAAGAAGCCTTCGAGCTGTACCACCAGGACCCGCGAGACTACTGTATCATGAGCAAGGAATTTATCGGCAAAAATGGGAAAGTCGATAAGCTGCGGCTCTGCCAGATTGACTGGCAGAAGGAAGCCGGGCGTTTAATTCCTGTCGAGATCGCCGGAACAGAACAAATAGTCTCAGCTCAGCTGGTGCTTCTGGCAATGGGTTTTATAGGCACTGAAACACAGTTATTTGACGAATTTAAATTTGCCAGATCAGAGGCCAATACTATTGCGGCCAATGATAATGATTATATGACCTCGATCCCCGGTATTTTTGCGGCTGGCGACGCCCGCCGCGGCCAAAGCCTGGTAGTCTGGGCCATTGCCGAGGGACGCGGAGCCGCAGCCGCCATTGACAAATATCTGACGGCAGTTAAATAAGCGTTCCCCTCTCCTTAACATAGTGAACAGACCCTTACGATCAGTCGGCATAAGCCGCTGCCATAAGGGTCTGTTCCATTTTCGGCTCCTGCAGGCGCAGGCTCCCACGATTATTTATAACAGAAAAAGCACTTGCCTGCTTCATTACGGCAAGTGCTTTTTATACATCATTCAAATTCCAAACATCTGGCGGCACAGCCTGATACCAGACGCCGTTTTAAAAATTCGCCCGCAGGCAGTCTGGATAGCCTCCTTACTCATGCCATCTTCATAAAAATTCACCAAAAAATCAGCTTCCACTAAAATCTGATAATCCATACCATCGATATTGGTATAAGTATGATGATGCCCAATCAAATAGCATACCCGCTCGCAGACGTCAGGAGCAAAACCTAACTTTGCCAGCAGTTCTGCCGCTGCCGGCGGTCCCTCCAGCTCCTGCGTTTTACCGCTGCATTTACCGGCGCCGAACTTCGCCTCGCCATTTTTGATACCGATATCGTGAGTCAGCGCCGCAGCTTCTAAAATAAACTGCGTCCTTTCGTTCAGCTGTTCCTGACGTCCGATCAACTGCGCCAGGGCATGTACCTTAATAAAGTGCTGGATCCGCCGGGCGTCGCCGCCCATATAAGCGATCATAGCTTCCAATAACTGCTGCAGCTGCATTATCTTGCCTCCAAATCACAACTTAAACTACCTGGAAAATATAAAATTTCAAATAATACGTCTCCGGGACATTCCATAAAATCGGATGGTCAGGCGACTGCTGGCGCGCCTCGATCTGCCGCAGCTGTACATTGGCGTCTGCAGCAGCATCATGCAGCATCTGCACAAACAGCTCTTCCTTCATAAAATGCGAGCAGGAACAAGTCGCCAGATAACCGCCGCGCGGCAGCAGCTTCATAGCCTTTAAATTGATCTCTTTATAGCCGCGGATGGCATTTTTGACCGTACTGCCCGACTTTGTAAACGCCGGCGGGTCTAAAATAATAAAATCATATTCCCGGGACTTATTATTGACCAGCTCTGACAGCAGATCAAAAACATTGGCCTTCAAGCCTTTAACAACTTTATCCAAGCCGTTTTTAGAGGCGTTGGCGTCCGTCATCTGCACTGCCTCGGCCGAAATATCTACAGCTGTTACAGCAGCAGCGCCTCCTACTGCAGCATTAAGAGCAAAAGCGCCGGTATGTGTAAAACAGTCCAGTACATGCTTACCACGGGCGATCTTAGCAATAGCCTGACGATTATACTTCTGATCCAAGAAGAAGCCTGTTTTCTGACCGTTCTCCACATCTACATTATACCTGATCCCGTTTTCAACGATTTCCGTCAACGGCTCCCCTGGTTCTGCAGCCTCTGCAAACGCAAACCAGCCCTTGTTTTCCTCCATGCCTTCCAGCAGGCGGATCTTCACATCGTTGCGTTCATACAAGCCCCTGATTTCCTCACCCTGCTCACGTAAAATCTTGTACAACAGGTTAAAAATCAACTCTTTCCGCACTTCTATTCCCAGTGATAAAGTCTGTGCAACCAAAATATCATTGAACCGGTCTACTGTCAGACCTGGAAAATGATCGGCCTCACCAAAAATCAGGCGGCAGCATTTAAAATCGGCTCCTGGCATTACAGTACGACGATAATCGATCGCATAACGCAACCGCCGTTCCCAGAAATCAGCGTCAAATTTATCATTGGTATTGGTCGAAATCAGGCGCACCCTGATCTTGGAATGGTCGTTGACAAACCCGGTGCCCAGATATTTGCCCTTGTTTGTTACCACATCGACCAGATCACCGTTTTGGTATTCGCCTTCGATCCTGGTGATTTCTTCAGCATAGACCCATGGATGGCCGCTGCGGGCGGCTCTTTCGCCCTTCGGTGTAATATAAAACTTAGTATATTCTCTCATAATCTGCTCCGTTCTTTTTCAGCTGTACTGCCCTTATGCTGCCCCCAGCTCTTGAAGCAGGCACAGCGCTAAGATTTTTTATTATAGCATATCTCCCAATTTAAAAACAGCAGGGAATCTGCTTTCCCAAACTAAGGCCATCCGGCGTTACGTCACAATCATAAGCCAACACTTGTACGCCAGCCTGCTGTGCCCGCCGCAGCGCTTCGGCAAAAGCCGCATGTGTGCGGCGATTTGGTGTAAACCTGGTCACACCGCGCATCTGGATCACAAAAATCACCGCGGCGGCATAACCATACCGCACCGCCTGCGCCAGCTCATCTAAATGCTTAATGCCGCGCTCTGTAGGCGCGTCGGGGAACATGGCTATACCATTTTCCTCCAGCGTTACACCCTTTACTTCAATAAATAGCTTCTGCTGTGGCGTTTCTACATAAAAATCAAAACGCGATGTACCATACCTGCATTCAGGCTTCAGCAGCGTAAGACCCGGCAGCAGTTCGCCTGATGCCAGCCATTCGGCCACCACCTTATTCGGTGCCTGCGAATCCATATTGATCAGTAAGCTGCCCTTTCTGACAGCAATCAACGAATATTTTGTCTTACGCCTGGGGTCATGATGGCACTCCACATAAACCACTGCTCTCGGCGTCAGAAGCTCACGACAGCGCCCTGTATTCTTCACGTGGCAAACCTCTACCTGCCCGTCCAGCTCGATATGAGCAATAAAACGATTGGGTCGTGCAATAAAGTAACCCTGTTTTATTTCATTATAATGCATTTTCTGCCTCATTTTCTTTAAAAGATGTTTTCATTATACTACACCTAAGGCAAAGACAAAAGGCAGTTCGTCTTAACTTCAAACATATTTATTTCCCCGGCAATAAAAACCGTTTACTTTCAGCTAAATATAAAATAACCCTTACTGCCTTGAATCTCACATTCAAAATCAGCAAAGGTTATTCCTTAAAATACTTATTGATAATTTTACAACAGCCCGGCCGGTATATACCAGTTTCTGGCATCTATTGGCAGCAGATC
>ERZ791796.567-NODE-567-length-37709-cov-28.324773_pt1 | contig 37709 bp, 41 predicted proteins | sample MGYA00510311_ERZ791796 | MGnify/ENA primary metagenome ERZ791796 (study PRJEB30046, sample SAMN00792042) | human gut metagenome | study: EMG produced TPA metagenomics assembly of the A metagenome-wide association study of gut microbiota in type 2...
AGGACGTTTAGACGCAAGAAGGACGCTGAAGAGCTTAGTTGCGGATTTGAGGAAAGAGAAGAAAGAGAGTGAAAAGAAACTCAAAAAACAAAACCGACGGTAGCCTATCCTGCCATCACTAACCCCTAATCACTAAAAACGTGCTCATAAAAGTTTTTGGAGCGGCTGTTCAAGGTATTGACGCAACCCTCATCACCATTGAAGTCAACAGTTCCAGAGGCTGTATGTTCTATTTAGTCGGTTTGCCGGACTCTGCGGTCAAAGAAAGCCATCAACGTATCATATCTGCTTTGCAGGTCAACGGCTACCGGATGCCGACCAGCAATATTGTCATCAACATGGCTCCGGCTGACATCCGCAAGGAAGGTGCAGCTTACGATTTACCTTTAGCCATCGGCATACTTGCCGCCAGCGAAGTTATCCAGTCCGATAAGCTGGAACGCTATCTGCTGATGGGTGAACTAAGCCTTGACGGCAGCCTGCAACCTATCAAAGGAGCACTCCCCATTGCCATCAAGGCCAGAGAACTGGGGTTTGAGGGTATGATTGTACCGCAACAGAATGCCCACGAAGCGGCAGTAGTAAACAATCTGAAAGTGTACGGAGCGGGAAACATCAAGGAAGTTATAGAATTCTTTAATGGCACGCAGGAATTAACCCCTACGTTAGTCAACACCCGCGAGGAATTCTATTCCCAGCAGAGCAACTTTGATTTCGACTTTGCAGAAGTAAAAGGACAGGAAAATGTGAAACGAGCCTTGGAGGTAGCTGCTTCGGGCAGCCACAACATACTTCTCATCGGTTCGCCGGGCAGCGGTAAGTCCATGCTTGCCAAGCGTCTGCCATCTATACTTCCTCCCCTCTCTTTGGGAGAGAGTCTGGAAACGACCAAGATTCATTCTGTTGCCGGAAAGTTGGGCAAAGACGGTGGGCTCATCTCGAAACGCCCGTTCCGCGACCCTCACCACACCATTTCTACGGTAGCAATGACCGGTGGAGGAAGTTTCCCCCAACCCGGTGAAATCAGTCTGGCACATAACGGCATTTTATATCTTGATGAACAACAGAATAAACACTTTAACCATTCGTACAGATTGATTATCAATCATTTATGAAGAATGTTAAATAATGCAACCTTTTGCATATTTGGAAACTTACAGCCGTGGAAAGTAGGGAGGGCTGGGGTTTAAAGCACTATCAGCTTAAAATATTACCCCATTCCCCTTATCTGAAACTACTTGAATACCTATCTTATCAAATACTTCATCTATGTTATTCATTAGTTGTTCACCAGTAGTAACAGCACTAGCTTCTTCTCTCTGTAGCCTTATCTGTTCATTTACCAACTCTAGCAGTATATCCATAGCATAGTACATATCATTACATATATCTTCTAGTAATGTATCTGCCATTAACCCATTAACTATACTATATTCCTTATCCTTATAACCTACAATACTAGTAGGCTCTCCATTAGTCAAAGGTGTAATATAATAGAAGTTCAATCGTTTGCTAGTAGGATGAATCCACTTACAGCCTTCCCTGTATATATCCCTAATACCTAAATACTTCTCATCTAATAATTCCAATAGATAGTTAGTAGTTAGTGCATTGCCTTTTACTTTCAACTGGTTTAAAGCTCCACCCTTATCAAAGTGGTTATAGAAAGACGTCTGGTTCTTTACTAACTGGCTAGCAAAGACTGTCATACAATTATCTATCTGCATCCTTATTTGCTGAATAGCACATAGATAATTCTTAGACTGGCATAGTGTTATAAATCCATCATAGATAGTATTAGCTATAACTAAAGTACCTAATGTAAAATGGCTTCTTCTAATGCAGTCTAATGATACCTTATAGGCTGGATTATCTATACCTTCGATAGCATCCACTATCTTTCTTCCATACTTCTTATACTCCATACATCTTAAAATAAAAAAGGCTAGCCGAAGCTAGCCCCATTGTTTGAAGTCCTTCCAGTTACTGACCTATCAACTCCTTCAAGGCTGCTTTATCATCCTCTGTAAGAGATTGAATGTAGCGATAAGCTTTAGCCCTTCTCATTTCAGACTTCAAATTGTCGTCTGGAATCTCCAGTACAGCTTTAAGATTGGCTATGTATAGTTCATATCTTGCGATATAACCTTTACATTTAGCCTTAACCTGTTCTACTGTGTCACTGTCTGTAATATACAAACCAACACCAAAAGCCTTACCTAATTCCTTGCGGTCAGTTGATACCAATACTGAAAGAACATTCACTTGTGATTCTTGATTCTGTGTCATAATATAAAAAGTTTAAATTATGCCAATACACTATTATACTGGCTATTCAGACAAATAGTGCTATCAGAATCACGTTACAAATGTACTACAAAGTAACCACATAAACAAATAGCCTGCAATCTATCACCAGACTACAGGCTAAATTTATTTACTTTCTAAATATCATCCGATAATGATAATCTACACCAAACAAGGCACCAGCAAAGGTACAAGTTTCACCAAAGGCAATAAGTACGCTGCTGTCTATTATTCCTAATGGTGCTACACAGAACCCTCCAATTAATAAACCACAGCCTACTATTACTAATACTGCTGCTGATATTAATTGTAAGTTTAGCTTATCTTCTTTTGTCATTCTGCTGATTGTTTAACTTTAATTTCTTGAATGGATGTATCTACTAATGCTATTACATCAGCCTTATTAGCTGCTGGAAGGTTATAGTTATAATTAACTAATCCCCCATCCAGTTCACAGTAGTTAGCATCACCGATATATTTCATATCTTCAATAAGGTAGATACTAACATTATAGTTCATCTTTCCATTCATATCAATATTGAATGTACCTTCTAACTTCATTGTTCCATTATCTGTTACTACATTGTAATTTGTGTGCTGCATTTCGATAGTTGTAGCCATAGTTTTAAAATTTAAATGTGTTATTAATTAATCTATGGTAAAGATGGGTCTGGCATTGGCATAAGTGCCTGTATAGACCTTTGTAACTGGTTATCAAACCATAAACATAGCCAGCAAATAGAAGATGTGCTATTATTATAAAGTGAACCAGTATATTTCTGTGAAGTAGTTTCATCATTAACTGTAAGTGATTTAGGTAGACCACTAGCAGAAGCAATCTGATTAATACCTTTGTTATCCTTACATAGCTTAACTGAAATATTACTAATTGTACCACCTCTATAAGTAGAACCTACTGCACTAAATTGTAGTTCCCAATCATAGTACTTAGTATTACTTTCTCTTTGCTGTGCCTTAAAGATAATTTGCACCTTCTGACTTCCTGCTACTACATCTGCCTTAACTTGTATAGATGCCACTGGCATAGGTAAGGCTAAGAATCTATCATTAGCATTACCTGTATATGGTGAAGTAGGTGTATTAACGGCATTAGTTAAAAACTCATATACTTGTACTGTCTTACCTGCAAACTGTTGCATCTGTGTAGTCCACCAGTACAACTTCTCACTATACCAATAAGATTTAGAACCATCTGTTACTAAAGCACCTCTATGAAGGTTCAACTTACTTCCATCAGTACCATATACTGTATATATATCGTCTTTAGTAAGATAAGTTAAACTAGAAGTATCACCCCCTGGTGTACTGGATTCTATACCTGCTAGTGGTTTTTCATAAGAAGCGTGATTACTAGAAGTTACACCGCCTATATTCTGTACTGCACCATCTTTATAAGTAGCATACAAAGGCATAGCTGCACTATGTTCATAGTTTCTAAAGTCACCCAATCTATAAGGACTATTAGAACCACCAGTAGGTTTATTATATTTATAGCCTAAGTTCCCATTAGCCTTAATAGCACTTACTAATGAAGTGGGGTTATTGGCTTGAATTATCTGGATTCCATAGTTCCTATTTTTCAACTCTCCTAAAGTCATTGTAGATACAGTACTATGTATAGGCTTCCACTTTGACCACGGATTCACATTACTACTAGTACATAATCCACCTACATTTCTATTTGATATGCCTAATGTGTTTCCGACTAAACTTGTTGTTATACCCGAACTTGCTAAAGCCATATTATTTAGTTTTTATATTCTTTAATTCGTCTATCTCTTTTTTAAGGTCTATAATCTGTGCTTGTAATACTGCTACATATTGTGCATAATTGACAGATAGATATTTATCTTCTGTATTATCTTCTATAACTAGTTCTGGATATAGTTCCCTTACTTCTTGTGCTATGAACCCTATACTATCCTTACCATCCTTCTTATATGTAACAGGTTTAATGTAACCCCTATTCTCTAATGGCTGAATGTCTGTTTTAAGCCTAATATCAGAATAAGCAGTCACTTCACCTGTAGCTGTAAGTGTACCGACTTTAATGTTAGTTGGTAATTTCAAATAAGCATTACCACCACCGTTTACACTAACCGCCGAACTGGTATTAGTAGCTGTAGCATCTTGGATATAAATACTTCTAGTAGTACCCCAATTTGCCGTAGTAATGTTAGCAGTACCATTAAATGAAGTACCATTAATAGTTCTGGCTACTTGTAGCTTTGTAGCACTACCAGCATTACCACTGATACTAGCACTACTAGTAATGAATCCTGCACCATTGGTTAACTGATTAGTGTTGTTTGGTATAGCTACACTGACTGCTGCACTACCATTAAATGACTTGGATTGATAGCCTGTAAAGGTTAATGTATTAGTAACCTTATTGGCTGCTGCTACAGTGGCACTACTTGTAATAAATCCACTATTATTAGTCAAATGGCTGGTATGTGTTGGTACATTTACTGTTACTGCTGCACTACCATTATAGGACTTAGTACCAAATGAACCTGCTGCAAATGATATAGAATTAGTAACCTTATTAGCTGCTGCTACTGTATCAGAAATATATGCCACATTTCTACTTATAGCTGCTGGTGCAGATGTAGCAGGTGCTACAGATTGACTACTAGTAGTATATGTAGATGTTCTCAAAGTAGGCGTTATAAATCTACTAACATAAAAGTTATATTTTGCCCCACCTCTAACATATACATATTCTGTAGAAGAATTTGTTAGTTGTCCCAATCCTCTTAAACAGCTAGATGTTCCAGCCCCCTCTTGATAAGCGTGTATAGTTCTTACTACTTGAGTCCAGCCCCATTGTGAACCATTAACTGTATAGTCCAGTATTAGAGCCATATTTTTATCACTTCTACTATTCCAAGTAGCATTAGCATTAGTATTACCTTCGATTCTGATTCTTGTTTGTTGTGAGTTTCCAATAACCATAGTTACAGGATACCAAGTATTATTATTCAAACCAGAGGCATCTATTGTTACAAGTTTATAACTCTCAAAATCAGTATGGTTCATTCCATCTAACTTGTCTGAATTACTAGCGTATGGAACTGTAATATTATTAGTAGTACCATTCTTTGTCCAAGTAAGGTAATTGCCATTAGTTCCCAATGAAGATACATAACTGCTATTATGATTATGGCTACTAGCTGCTGCACCTACACTAGCTGCTGTTATATTGAAACTCTTTGCAGCACTACCATCATAAGCACCCTGTGAAGTACCATTCAAGCTAATAGTAAGTGCATTAGGATTTTTTAAAGCAGAAGGTACTGTAGGATATGCTGGTAAGCTGATAGTATTTCCACTAACATTATAATTTGTTGAACCAACCTTAACAGTACTAGCATAATTATGTGTATGCGTACTGGGTGTAAATGTTGAAGGTTTACCACCAATTTCAGACCAGCTATAAGAAGGTTTAGTATCAGTTATCCAGTTTGGCTTATCTGTTAAATCATTCCAGCTACTTACACCACCGCCAACATTATCAATCAATTCCCTTAGAATCCTACCTTGATTGGCTGAAAGTGCTGCATCTGTAGCCGTACTGGTTAAAGCATCTACTATAGTAATACTACCACTTCCACCAGAAGCACCTGCACCATAGGCTGAAACTTCCTTCTCACCGATAACATTTACTTTAACCTTCAAATCTCCATTGGAATCAAAGTAAAAAGCCTTATTCCAGTTAGTTGCTACACCATCCCAATTAGTGACCTTAGCAGATGTTATTCCATCCAATACAGACTTATTAGAATGTGTATGCTTCTTATTATTAGCATCATTCCAGTTAGTTCTTTCCGTACTGGTAATATGTAATGTTGTGTTACTTGTATGTGCGTTAAAGTCTGTAGAACTAACTGCACCCAAACTAGATAAAGTAGGATAAGCTGGTAAACTAATAACATTGCTAGCTGCATTATAAGCAGTATTACCTACCTTAACCGAACTGGCATAATTATGTGTATGTTCAGAAGGTGTAAAGGTGCTAGGTTTACCAGTAATCTCATTCCAACTATAGGAAGGTTTTGTAGATGTTATCCAACTAGGTTTATCGGTTATATCTTCCCAGCTAGAAACAGCACCTTTAGAATCTATCATATCTTTAAGGATTCTACCCATATTAGCACTTAAAGCACAGTCAGTAGCTGTACTGGTAAGTGCATCCACTATAGTTACAGTTCCAGCACCCGAAGTAGTTCCAGCACCATAAGCACTAATTTCTTTCTCGCCTATTACATTAACTTTTGCTCTTAAATCACCTGCACTATCAAAGTAAAATGCTTTATCCCATACAGTTTTATCTAGCTTGTTATTCCAACTAGTAAGATTGGCTTCTGTTATCTTATCTAATGTAGTCTTGTTAGTATGTGTGTGGTTGTTCTCATTCCACTTAGCTATATTGGCATCTGTAAGTGCTGCTGGCTTCCCTTCTATATTAGTCCAAGTAACCTTAGTACCATCACCATTAACCCACTTCTTAGAAGCTGCATCATACTTTAATATCTGTCCGTCTGCCAGATTGGTTAGTGTTACATCTTCCAATTTAGATAATAGTGTACTACCACCAGTTCCAGCTTCTAATATCATCTCTCTTAATATCCTACCTTGATTGGCTGATAAAGCAGCATCTACAGCTACAGAATCCAAACCATCATAAATAGTAACTGAACCTGTAGAAGTGCTTCCACCACCTGTAGAGCCTTGACCATAAGCAGTAATTTCACCTTCACCAATTAAGTTTCCAGTAAACACTACCTTTGATAAATCTACAGTATAAGAACCATCACCATTATTAACAGCAGGTAGAAAGTTCCCACTTAAAGAAGAACTTCCCCCACCACCGCCAACATTAGTAACAGCTACATTACTGGCATTAACTACACCGTTACGAAATGTCTTATTTATGTTTGTTCTTGTAAATTGCATATTACTTCTTCTCTATTAACCGTATTTCCTGCTTACATAATCTATAATCTGTAGTAATACTATCCACTATAAAGGTTTTATTTGGAAGATGGTTATCAGTCATAGTAGCATATACTTTAAACTTGTTCTGTAGGTTCAGATTCAGAATAGCAGAAGGTGTACTATATTGTGTTACTAGCCTATATATAAGATGCTCTTCCAGTCTATACATCTGCTTAGTAGCCTTATTATATACGTTATCCAGATAAGTAAAGCTAGTACCATTAGCACTATAGCAAACTGCACTATAGTTACATTCCTTATTATCCCAAGTACATATAGCAAATTCTTCTGAATCCATCTCATTTACAAAGTCCTCGTTTATAATATTGCTGTATTCAGTATCAGAATCCTTTTCTTCTTCCTTCTGGAAGTTCTGAACTTTAGCCTGTATATCGAAGTCACTAAGGAATACCGCATCACATCTATAGCTATTATCCACCTTGTGCGGATGGTATAATGTAAAGGTAGGTTTACCAGTAATCACTTCATTAGTGTTAGGCATTGGAATAGCGTAACCTTCACCATCTATTCCCATCTTCCAATCAATGTTATTTTTAACTGGGAATATCCTGTTAATACAATGGTCTGACTGTCCTTGATTATCAAAGTATAGTTTGAATGTACTATCTGTAGAAGTCCACCTAGAACCATTCCAGTACATACTACCATACTTTAACTTACAGTCTATGTAAAGGTTATCTGGGTTGAAGTCATCATTCTTGTTACTATACCCCTGCATTATATACATCTCACCTTCCCTATCCATAAATAGGAAATTACCCTTAATAATCAGATAGGTAGAACCACCAATAAAGCTAACATTATTATCATTTACTTCCAGTTCAAACAATGGTCTTAGTTTACCATCATAAGTATTATGAACGTGTAATAGTACATAGTCTGTAAAATTGATATTATTGTACTTCTTATTAAAATCAGTAACCTTATCAAAGAAGGCTTTACAGATAGTAGCACCTACATAGTTCTGTGTAGTAGCATAGTTAATAGTAAAAGGTGCTGATATTTGTGCTAATGTGGTCTTATTATAATAGTAGCAAGTATAGTTCTTATGCTTTAAATACTTAAAGAAACATTTGTGCATACCACCTTTACCATCTTCATTTACTTCCTGCACATAAGACCAGCTACCACCATAGTTAGTTAAATACTTCTCATCCCAGATACTAGGTATAATGCTGTCAAAGCTGTATAGACTGTCTTTAACAGTAACCTTATTATATACATTATCTAAGGATAACTGACCACCATTTTCAACATAATCACTGGCTTCTATTTCCTTAGATTGCTGCAAAGTAACCTTAGTAGGTGTTTCTGTTCCTAAAGTAAATCTATAGTAAGTATTGATTCCATTTTTAATAGCATCATAATCCAAGAAGTAAACCTTATCACCATCAGCTACAGCAGTTACATTAAGGTATTTACAAACTTCTTCCAGAACTTCCTGCATAGTCATAGGTTCATCATCTTCATCAAAGAAGTTCTGTTCACTGATATACATCTTACTAGGTAAACAAAAGTCAGATGTAGCATTTAATTGTGTATTATCTGAAATATAGAAAGAACTATAAGCATTACATTTACTAAGCAGATGGTTTATAATCTGGGTAAAAGATACTATATCTTTCTTACCGCCTATAGTGGTGTACTTATAATACTGTAATGTGCTAAGTGCATCTATGGCTTCTACCTCTATTTCTTCTAATTCATTCTCATAGCCTTGACTGTATAGATTGGGTGTTACATACCCAACCCATACAATACCACTAGCACTACTAAGAACTACCTTATTCTGTTGTGCTGTACTACTATACAAATCAAACTTATAATCGTCTGTAATCATTCCTATAGTAGCACTGCTATACTTACAAGGTTTATATAAATGTGAATCAGAAGTTTCTAACTCAGTTATGAATGGTGTAGCAGATAAAGTAATGTTCTGCACTTCTCCAGAACCTATTTCCAATGTGTATAGCTTCTCATTTATATCATAGAATTGTGCTGTATATTTCATCTTACTTTAGCTGTTTTATTATTGTAATTGGCTAGAACTCCTACAAGTTCCTTACCTCTAATCTTAAACTCTACCTGACCACCGCCAGCAGAACCCATAACCCCATTACCATTAAGCAGGTTAAACAGATTCCTTTGCTGTCTGTTATTAAGAATCATTTCACCAGCATTTACCCTAGCTAGGTTCATATCTCCAATAGTACTATTGCCAGCGAATATACCACCAGTACTAAAGGAAGGAATACTAGCCAAAGCTGCTACTACAGCCGCTGCTGCTGCACCTGCCAACAACCATCCTACAAACGGGGTTTGGGCTGCACTGGCTACACCACTGGCAATAGCTTCACCTTTCTTGGCTGTAGTTAATGCTACAATTTGTGGGATAGCTGCTGCTACAGCACTAATCAAATTAGCACCCCAACTTAACCAAGCTGCCGCACCTTCATTGGTCATATTGGTTACAGAACCCATAATAGAAGCTATAGCACCTAAACTTTGTGCATACTCATTATTCAGTTTGATATTCTTATTAGTAATAGGGCTACTAAACTTAGGAAGTGAAGTAGGTATTTCTGGCTTCACCATACCAGCCAAACCAGCAGGTTTGCCATCTAACTTACCAATAGGTGCATTAGGATATTTGTACTGGAACTCTATTACCCTCTTCTGTTCAGTAAGTGCATTTAGTTCAGCATTGATTCTTATCCTATCTTCATTACTAATAGCTAGGTTTAATTCCTTTCTTAAAGATGCTATCTGTGCATCCAGTTCTGCTAATGAACCAGTAGGAATAACAGGTTTTAATTTAACCTCTCCATTATTAAGACCATCCTTTAAATCCTGTCCTGCATCAGACATATCTTTCTTAATAGTACCAGCCTTATCAGTAAAAGTTATAGCCTTATCTAGCATATCCTTTACTTCTTCACCGACTTCCGAAGTAAAGATATTCTGGAATCTAATCATATTCTCTAGGCTCTCATCTGTAGCTTCTTCCAGTTCTTTAACACCTCTAGTATAAGTGTCTAATCCTTCACCACCTGTACCAGCACCGCTAATCATCATTAAGTAACCTAGATTCCTAGTACCTTTAGCATCTGACTTCCTTTGCTTGTACTTCTCTAAATCTGCATATTCCTTAGTAGACGGGTCTAATAAACTCTCATATAGTTTCTGTGCTTCCCTAGCATCATTGATACCAGTAACACCTTTAGCCTTCATTACTTCTTGAATCTGTTCCCAGAAGTACTTACTTTTACTTTCCCTCTCTAAGATTTCCTTCTTGGATAATTCTATGTAAGTGTTATAGGCTGCTGTCCTTTCTTCATTACTAATACCCTTCTTAGTAATAAGGTATTCATAGTTATTTCTTTCTGCTTCTAATCTATCTGCTTTAGATTCACCAATAGCCATAGCCATCTTAGCATTAGATAAGGCTTCTGTATATCTCTTAGCTAGTCCGATAGCATTTAATATCCCATTCTCAAATACAGTCCAATCACCACTATATAAAGACGAAAAGAAATTATCTACAGTAGTCTTAGCAGTACCTACTACAGTATTCCAGTCCTGTTGTGCTTCTCTGGAACTATTAACAGCAGCATTAAATGCTTCCCCAGCAGTCATAGCTATACCTAGCACACCAGCAAATCTTCCTATAGTGGCTGTGATATTCCTTCCTACCTGCTGAAACTGTTGTACTTGTTGTGTGGACTGTCTTATGTTGTTATCGAATTGACTACTATTTAATAATAGTCTGGTTACTAAATCAGCCATATTTAATTATGTGTTGTATATTGTTTAGCTTTCTCTTTCAATCTCTTAATATCTTCATTACTAATAGATGTTTCTCCTATAGTATCACTATCCCAAGTAAACTGCATTATATCAGTAGGCTTTAACTTCTTAGTGCTGTTACATTGTGCAATTACATAAGCTACCATTCTAGCCTGTTCCCAGCTATTTCTGTCCTTCCTATGTAGATTGCTAATCAATGGTTCTAACTCATACATCTGCATCTTGTCTAGTACATATTCTGGGTCTAGTCCACCTTCTATTACTAAGGCTGAATATATCTCCTTAGTGGTTAGGACTTTTTTTTAGCATCCGCATTATTAGTAATGAATAGCTGCTGCTTCTCCAGTTCCTTCTTTAAAAAGTTCTGGAACTCTACCATAATACCCATATCTTCATCTATGGCTTCTATCAGTTCTTCAAAGGTTAGTGGACTGTCTGGATTATTAGCCATTAAGACACAGTAGAAGAATAGATATTCATCTGTGATAGTCTTTAGCTCAAATGCCTTACCTGTAATCTGTTCATAGATAAATAAGGCTCTAAGTGTATATTTCAGTTTGTAGTCTTGTCCTTTAATAGTCATATCAATAAGTATTAAATAATAAAGCCTTTACACCTCCATAACCTAGAGATATAAAGGCTTATAATTATGCTGTCTTTGCAAGTGCTCCAACACCTTCAAATGAAGCTGTAAATGTTGCATTATCTCCATTAGGTGCATTAGCTTCAAGTGCTGTAATAATAACATTACCCGAATAAGTTCCAGTAGTAGCTGGCAACCATCCCCCTTCTGGCACTTCATCTTTCTTTGTTGAATATTCTTTCTCTAAACAGAATACAGCCTTAATAGGTGTTCTGGCTGTCAGCTTATCAAATAACTGGTCAAAAGTCATACCTTCACCATCATTAGAATAAAGGTTCTCGGTACTACAGTTCCAGCTAATCTTTCTGGCTGCTTTAGCTACCCATTTACCACCGCTATCCTTAGAAGTGGTTTCTACTGTTTCTACATTTATACTTAGTTTGTGGCTAGTGGCAAATGCTATAGACTTACCATCTATAAATAGCATTAAGTCACCACCGTTAATTACTTGTCCTGCCATTTGTCTTTATGTTGAATGTAAGGTTCTGAATGAATGTATCTTCTATATAATCCTCATCTGCATTTGTCATTCTAATATCATATATGTTAATACCAGAATAGTTACCCTTCTTACCTTGTAAGGCATCTTTAACCAAGTCAGCAATTTCTATAGATTCATTGTACTTATCAGAAGCTATAACCACTTCCACATAAGTATCTTCACTATATATAAACCTATCCTTACTATCAGATGGTTCTATGCTTGTTCTTCTGTAAACAATGAATGGAAATGTAGTACCTGTATCAGCTATTAAAGGGTAAATTTTATGTCCTACACCATCTATAACCTTTGCATCATTACTAAGGATATTATAGATAGCTTTACCTACTTGTAAACTCATCGTCTGTTCCTATTAGCTATTCTCTGAATTGACTGGCTTATAAGGTTATCCATATTATCAAAGATTTCCCTTTCCTTATTGGCTTTAGCTGTTCTAAAGAAATGTGCTGCATTAATACTACCTCTATTGGCTGCTGCTCTCTGCCTTCTAATAGGATTCCGACCTCTAACAGATGCAGTATTACTACCAGTGGTTCTTCTAACTCTAGTACCCATTTCAAAGAACTTTAATCTAAAGTCCCCCATAATATGTACCTTAGCTTTTTCTCCGTTTCTATCAGCATTAGCTTTGATTCCACTTATTAAGGTCTTACCATTCCACCAGTTTCTACTAGAAGCTGCCCTGCCTAAAGTCTGCCTTAGCTGTCTTTTAGTTTCACCGACTAAGATACCAGCACCCTTTCTTAAAGCACTTCTATAGACCTGCCTTTGCTGTCTACCAGTCAAATCTGCAAACATAGAAGTAACCTGTCTGGCATCTACTTCTATATTATTCATTTATCAATTCAGTTACTATAGTTATTGATTGCTTATATAATTCTCGGTTAATACTAAGAATCCTGTACTTATTGCCATTCCAAATAATTCGCATTTGCTCATTAACTTTGTGATATAGCCTTATAGTAAAGGTAACTGTATAGCAGTGGATTATTTCATTATTCTGGTTCTGTCTGTTTCCAGAATTATAAGTAATCTGCGCTCTGGTACTTATAGCATCCTTCCAGTCTATACCATTAGCCCCATATACATCTTTTAGTGTTATAGGTTCTTGTATGGTAATTGGATAATTTAATAGTCCTGCCCTCATTTTATTTCATAGTGTTTATAAAGTCCTATAAGATATTCATAACTATAAGGCAGTTTAACTACCGTACCAAATGCTACAGGCTCTCTATTAGCATATAAGTTACCTATCATTAGTAACATAGCGTGAATTATAGCAGGTGGTAAAGTACCACCTACTTCTAATTCATCTAAAGCTATGTCTAAATGTTTAGATACTGAATCCTCTGCTACAGCTATTAAGTCCAGAATGTACATATCATCTGCCCTAAAATCCTCATCTACTAGCAGGTGCTTCTTTGCTTGTTCTAAAGTTATATACATAGCTTACTACTTATTAAATAGACTATAATTAGGCTTTAAGAACCTTCTTAACAAATGCTTCTGCTCTTCTAGGCTTAGCATCAAAGTAAGCATTGATAACAAGTCTTACTTTACCGTTAGCAGCTTGTGTATATGGGTCTACTGTTAAATCAATTCCACCCCATTGACCAATAACCAAATCAGCGAAATTACCGAAGATTACGCCCTTACCAGCTACAGCAGAAGTAGAAAGAACTGGATAACCGTTTACCTCATTACCTTCCATCAGATACTTACCAGTATCAGTACCCTTGTCAGTAGTCTTTAAATCAGCCTTAGCAGAAGGTGAAACAATAAACTTAATATCACCTCTCACATTCTTAGCTTCCAAATCAGCTTCCATCTTAACAATATCCTTGTAAGTGATAGCATTGCTATCTGCTACTACAGCATTAAGCATACCAGCAGGTTTCTTTGCATCACCAGCTTCACTACCCAAAATAGTAGCTTCAAGTTTGTTGGCAATAGCTGAAACAATATCTCTCTTTAGCATTTCCTCAGCAGAATTAGAATCTTGAATTAAGAATTGCTTAGATACGTCGATATATGCAGTAAGTCTTTTAGGCTCTAGGTTTACTTCTGAGAATGTACCACCGCCATTAGAAGCAGCATCAACTTCACCAGCCCAACCTACATTTGAACCAGAATAAACAGGAATAGAAACATTACCTACAAGTCCTGTCATATAAGAAGCACCTGCTTGTGCCAATACTAAACTTGCTCTCAATGGTTCAAGAATACCCAACTTATCTTCTGCTACATTCTCCTGTCCTGCTGTAGCTACAGTAGCTTTAATATCACCTCTTTCCTCGATAGGAAGTACAATCTGTCCGCTATAAGACTGACCAGCCTTGCGCATTTCTGCGATACCAGCAGTTACTACTTCCTGTGCTCTCTCGTCTAATTGTCTGTTATTGGCTACATCATTGATAGCCTTTAAAAGTGAAAACTTTTCCTTCATAGTATTAGTTGTATGTGTTGTTTGTTTAAGGTTATCTTCTTCAATCTTCCTAATCTGAATATCTATATCTGCCACTTCTTTAGTAAGTGCATCAAATTCCACCTGCTCGCCAGCATTTAGCTTTCTTACTTCCTTCTCAGCACCAGATATAATTTCCTCTGCTCTCTTTTGAAGCAGTTCCTTTTTGTCCAGTAGTTCTAGTGTGTTCATTTAAGCCACCTTGTTTCTAAGTCCAGCGAAGTAATCTTTTAAATCCTCGCTCTCTAAATCCTGCATCTTTCTTAATGCTACAGATGTATCTGGATATGCTTCCTTATATACTGGTGATACATCGAATAATTCTTTGAAGCTACTGATAGTTCTTAAATAACTACCATCTTCCTTCTTAGTCCAAGTATCTTTACCGATAGTAAAGGCAAATGAAGAAGTACTAATATCACCCCTTCTAAGACCTTCTAACAGTTCATCACCTAAAGCAGTGTTAGGTGCTTCAAACTTGTATTTAAGTCCAGTATCATCTATAGTTAATTCTAGGCTTCCAGTACCATATTTAGACCTGGCTAATATACCTCTATCCTCATTGTGATTCAGTAAGCATAGTATATCAGACTTCTCTAAAATACCTTCTAAGGCTGTAGGTTCTATTACTTCAGTAAAGCCACCTAAATCCCTAGACTGCTTACCGAATACTAAAGCATACCCTTCTACAGTCCTAGAATCCATCTTTACAATTTCATTACAATTTCTTAGTTCTCTCATAGTATTGTCATTATTCCAATAGAATCCAACCAGTATTATCTATCTGATTCTGTAATGCTGCTACCTGTTCTTTTAATAGCTTGTTCTGTTCCTCTAAGGATTCAATATACTTTCTTAATGCAGAATCGTCATAGTTACTAAGTCCAGCCAGTTTCTGTTTCTCTGGTGTTGTGTAGTCATTAGTAGATAAACCTTTGCCAGATACCTTGTCCACCTTATTAGCTATGCCAGCCTTAATAATAGAATCATCATAAACAGTATCAGTAAACTTAGCATTAGCAGGTACATCACATTCTACTGTATGTCCGTTTACAGTATCAGCATTACCACCATCAGCAGGAACTTTAGTAGGAATACTATCCTTTACCTTCTTTAGTTCATCCTGTAAATCGGTCTGCTTAGTAATATCACCTTCTATAGTACCCCATACAGCATTAACTGTACTACCAATCTTGGCACTGATTCTATCCAGTTCTAATACTCCTTCTTTAGTTGCTCTCTGTAGTTCCATTACTTCAAATAATAATTAGTCTGCCCTTTAACTACCTCATCATAATAAGCATCATTAAACATAGCATTAGGACTTTTAAAGCTGTAGCTGTAATAGATTAGTCCAGATTGTAGCTTATCTAGGTCAGATGAATTTATAACCGCCTTATCTATTCTATCTTCTTCTACTATACCAGTCAAATCGCCACCCTTAAAACTACATTCTATAAACTCTGCTGGGTTTGTGGTGTAAAGTCTAAGTATAAATTCAGAAGTGTTTCTTACCCTAAAGGGAATGCCGTCCTTATCTTCCAACTTAATATTGAATACTAAGTCAGTTCCCTTGTAAATTGTCTGTATCATTGATTATATTGTTATTAGATGGAATGTTATTAGCAGCATTTTTAATCTCCATTAGATTCACTTGTACGAAATGGGAATCTCCACCATCTACAGCAGGTAAATCCAACTGCTTTCTAATCTCATTGGCACTAACCACACCGATATTAAACAGTGTATTGTAGTAGTTTGCTAAAGATTGTTTGTCTGCTCTTAGTAATACAGAAGTATCAAATCTTACATCTATTCTACTTCTTTCAGAAGGCTTGTACAGCTTCCTTTCAAACTCTAATTCTATCTTCTCTAGTAATGGTGATAATGTATCAGTAAGAAAAGCCAGCTGGGTAGCCTCAACAGTACTATAACTGCTCTTGGATAAGTCAAATGCTTTTACAGGTGATACCCCGAAGAACCTACAAATATCAATTACATTAAACTGTCTGGTTTCTAATAGTTGTGCATCAGCAGGATTCACTGTAATAGGCTGGAAGTCCATATTACCTTCTAATACAGCCACTCCATTAGGTGTACCAGTAGTAGGACTAAAAGCAGTCTGCCAGCTAGTTTTTAAGTCTGCCTTCTGCTTACCAGTTAAAGTAGATTGTACTTTAAGAATACCAGCCAGATTAGCACCACCTTTAAAGAATCCTTGTGCGTGTGATTCAGAATCTGTAGCCAGTCCTAAAGTCTGTCTGGCGTGTTGTAAAGTACTGATTCCAGTAATACCATCATAACTAAAGTTCAGTATATGAATCATATTACAAGGCTCTACCAGTCCTTTAATACCTACAACACTATATTTAATTCCGTCCTTCTGTTCAGTAATAGTAACATAATCTGGCTGTAAATAATGAAGTGCTACTGCATCTCCTTTAGCATCTCTTTCTATATAAGCATATCCATTGCCTTTAAGCAGTGTGCTTACTATCAAAGTCTTTATGAAAGTAAACCTGCTCATCTTATTGTTCGGCTCTTTGTTCAGTAAGTAGTAAGTAGGATGCTTAATAAACTTTTCTTTATAACCAGAATCAGTAATATAATATGGCTCTAATGGAAGCTGTGCCACTGCATCACTAATAACATCTACACACCTGTAGACTGTAGATAACAGCATAGCCTTATTAGTGGTATAACCGCCATTCATATTATACATTAAGGAATCACAGAATAACCCTCTGGTTTCCTGTTCTGGTTCTTTCTTTTTAAACCAATTAGTAAAAATTCCCATTAAATAGTCAGTATTTCATTTGTGTAATGTGGTGTTCTCAGATACATACCTAAAGCCTGTATCATTGCTATAGTTCCATCTATCTTCTTCTTATCTACTGCCTTATTCGGTTTAACATTACCATTATAATCAGACTTCAAAGTAACATTTCTAAAGCAGTACCTATTTATTTCATTGTTATCAATAACTGCCTTACCAGATAGTATCAGCCTTTCCAGTTCTCTAGTAGGCATATTAAAGTTACCTAGTGTTTGTGGATATTCTTCTAATGGTAGTCCCTGCTCTGTAGAATCTATAGCCCATTGTGTAGCATTATACTTATCATATCCTACAGACTGGATATTAACTACATCAGCATATCTAAGCATATCAGTAGTTATATAGTCATAATCGGTAACATTACCACTGGTAACAGTAAGATACCCCTGCTGCTTCCAGTATTTGTAAAGTTCCTTATCTGCCTTATCCTTTAATGCCGATTCTGGAAGATAGTAATGTGTTTTGAAGTAGTAAGTACCATCCAGTACTACTAAGTAAGCTACAGCAGTCAAATCCGAAGTAGCAGCCAAATCCACACCTACATAGCAATCTATACCAGCAAACTTATTAAGGTCTACTTCCTGACTGCACTTAATAATATAGTCCTCTGGTAGCCACACATTAGAACTGTCACACCATAAATTCAAAGTCTTAGTTTTAACTCCGACTTCATCAGCAGGGTTATTTATTGCCTGTTGTACCTGCCCCCTAATGTACTTGGAAGTAACTGTAATATCCAAGTTTGGTGCACATTTAACCCAGTTCTTTTCATCTCTCCAATCATCATCAGCATCTAAAGAATAGATAGCTATAAACATTTCATCATCTACCTTTAAGCCATTAAGCACCTCTATAGCTACGGTTCTTAATTGGTAACAGGGTAAAGTTTTATCGAAGCCAGCAGTAGTAATAGTGCAAAGATGCGGGTTCATCCTCATCCCCATACTGGACTTAATAACATCACGTACTTTACTATTCTTAGCAGCGTGATATTCATCCAATAAACCAAAGCTGGCATTAAATCCATCCAGCTTACTATCATCAGCAGCCAATACTTTCAACTTGGAATTAGTAAGGTTAAACAGAATATCAGCTCTATAGGCTGTAAGATACTTGCCTTTAGAATCCAATCCCTTACTAAACTTGCTACACATATCAAAGGCTATCTTAGCCTGCTCTTTACTATTAGCAGCCAGTAATACTTCTGCACCATCTTCACCATCAGCTATTAAATAATACAAGCATAAAGCAGCAGCTAAAGCTGTCTTACCCTGCTTTCTACTTACTTCTATATAGCTGCTAGTATATCTTCTGGTAGTAGTTCCCTTCCAGTAGAATCCAACTATATTAGCTATTATAAACTGCTGCCATCCTTCTAAGGTGAATGGTTTACCAGAATGTCTACCTGTATAATGCTTCAATGTGCTGATAAATAGAATGGCTCTATCTACCTTATCCTCTTTAAATTCCAAATCATCCCTTTTAAGGTCATTCTGGAATCTCTTACAAGCCAGCTTAATAGTTTCACCAGCTATTATTTCACCATTAAGAACCCTACTACAATATTCATAGTAAAGTTTGGTATTCATTGTTTATATATAAATAGTTTCTCTGTAACAGTCCTAGAGGTAGTACCCAAAATAGAAGAAATATCCTTCTGCCACACACGTACAAAATCATCTGGCGCATTGTATTCAGACACAAATACTTTATGCCCTTCTTTTACCTTATCCCTGCACCATTGCCAGAACTTATCAGTATCAAAAGCACCTGTCTTATAAGAAGTGGTATCATTATAAGGTGGGTCACAATAAATAATACTATTTACTGGAATATCTAAAGCATCATAAGAACAACATTCTAATTTCACATCATTAAGTTTAGCGGACTGTTTTAGTACATTATTAATTTGTTGCTTCTGATAATGTTGATATTTACCTGTGGATTTTAAGATGTTATTATCTACATACCCATCAAAGAACTTACCTCTAAAACTACATACAAATCCAATAAAGCCCACATACCAATCTGGATAATTATCCTTATTAGCTTTTACTTCTTTATATTCATCTTTAGTAATGTATTCTGGTAATTCCTGCCCATTCTGAATAGCTTTAAATAATGCTATCAAATACTTATTGTTATCTGAACCCAATTTATAAGGATGGTCTATCTTATCTATCATATTACAGCCACCTACAAACGGTTCTACATACCATTGATTAGACTGCAAATCCTGTGTTATAATAGGAATTAGTTCTTTAGCTATCCTATTCTTACTGCCCATATAAACCATTACCTAGTTTCCTTTCCTTCCTTTATAAACTGCTCAAATGGGTTATACCCGTCCTGTTCTACTTTAGGCAATTTAGTTCTAGCCTTAGCTGTTAGTCCGAACTCCAGCATAACTTTCATAGCTTGCGTTTGAGCATCTTTAGCAATCTTAATAGCTGGGTGCGGTGCAATGTTACCCCTATCACTGGTAACAGTCAAACCTTCATCTTCTAACTGTTTGGATGCCTTAATGAACATACTGTAGTTTCTAGCCAGCATTGTTAAAGCTGCACTATCCACATTCTCTAACATACCAGTACTATCTAGCTGTTCTAGTACATTCTGCATATATACCTTAGCATCCTTTTCAATGTCCTTTGGAATAGTGTAATTTATCATATTATAGTCTATTTAATTTTTATAATTTATAAAGCTATGCAATGGCTCTAATTGACTTATAATCACTATAATATGATTATTAAAGAATGTGAATTATTTATTTGGAAGTCTATTAAAGTATTAGTAAATTTGTAATACAATTAAAGGCTAAACTATGGAAAGAAGAAGTAATTACCCAATAGAAATTAAAGCTAAAATAGACCTAAATACAGACCTGCTACTAACGGAACTACAGCAATTACTAGGCAAAGACAGGTCTAAACTACTAAGATTGATAATAGCAGATTTCTTTAATAGAAATATTGATATTATAGATGAACATACTAACCACAAATCAGATAAAGCACCACTGATAGAAGCCATACTAAAAGACTTCTTCAATTATAACAGGGAAACCATTAACCAGTACATTAAATTCAAGAATGATAAGACCACCTAAATCAGTCCTTCTACAGTATATATATGATTACGGACTAGACAAAGCAGCAGCATTATTTCACATTGATACAGAAACAGCAGATAAGATAATTAACTGGAAGCCACAATATGACCAGTACAGCTACAATACAGTAATAGATAAGCCACTTCATAGAAATGCTTCTAAGATAGCTGATATAATAGCTAAACATTATCCCGAATTAGTAAAGCAATACACCACATACTATAAAGATACTATCTATATGTTCCAGACTGTAGAAGATTTCCTACAGAAAGCAGTAATAAGATGTATGGAAGTAGGGCTGGAAGATGTAACAGAAGAATCTGTATTAGAACTACTAAGAGTGCAATTCAATACTATAAGATGCTATGCTAAGAAGTCCAGCTATACAATGAATAGTAAATTAGCACCATTGGAAGTACAGAATGAAGAAGGTGAATACATAATACCATCAGAACTATATGCCATACCTAAAGAAACCGAATAAGCAGCCTTCCAGAACATTTAACAGGGAAGAAAGACAGAAGATATACCAATCTACCAAATGGAAGGAATTAAGGCAGGCAAAGCTAATGCAGCAGCCATTATGTGAACTCTGTTTAGCCAAAGGCATTATTAATGCAGCAGAAGATATTCACCACATAGATTCCTTTATGAATTATACTGGCACTAAAAGGCTAGCCAAAGCATTTGACTTTAATAACCTTATGTCTATCTGTAAAGAGTGCCACGCAAAAGAACATCACTATGAACATTAAATTAAGCATACCAGTATTACAAGCATTAACCAATAATGAAGCATTTACTTACTTCTGCACATTAGTAGCCATTAGTAAGAATCCAGATAGTACTATTAAAGATATAGTAAGAATAACAGGTGTTAGTGAAACTACCATCTTTAACCATCTAAAAAAGTTTGAAGAAGTAGCCAACCTAACAATAGATAGAACTGGATGCAGTAATAAGTATAGCTATACAGAACCTACCAAGTTCTTTGTAACCATAGATAGCAGCCTGTTAGATACAGATGTAGATAGATTAGTAATCGGCTTCTTAATCCGATTCAAATGCTGGTCACGAATAGCATCCAATATTGTAGACCTATCTCTGAATAGAATAGTTCACGAAATAGGGGTACAACATAATACAGTATATTCAGCTTTAGAAGCTGGTCTAGTGGAAAGAAGTGACAAGAAACTTTACTTTAAGTTCATTCATCCATCACTTTGCATACTGTAATACAAGAATATAACTGTTATAACATCCTCAATATAAATTTTAAAATTTGTTACAATTAATTTGTATATGTCAAAATCTTTCACTATCTTTGTATTACAATAAATGAAGGAAACTATCATACTGAAACATAGATTTTAATTCGATTATCTAAGTGGACTGGCTAGCTGATTAGCCAGTTCTTCCACTTAATTCACTTCTAAGAATCACAAAGTTATTACCATAAGTACCTTTTGAGCATATTTTAGGTACTGATTGTTAATCATTCATCATAATTTTTGAGTTTGGGTTAGTTAAGCGTAGAATAGTAAGCGTAGTGATACGCTTATTATTTTATTCTTAGATGACCAAAATTTGAGCACGAAACCTTAAACTTCTATAGAAAGAAACTCAAAAAATGGTCACACCCATAATTCAAACTCCAGATGCTTCTAAACTCCAGATTTTAAACCGACTAACTAAACAAACAATTTACAATTATGACAAACATTATTATTACTAAAGAGTACAAGTATTTAGGTGAATATCCATTATTCAAAGAGAATGGTTTACTAGTAGGATATTTAATAGATAAAGGTAAAGTAGGCTGTGGCGGAACATCTATAGCTTTAGAAGATGGTAAAGATACTATTATATGTGTTCCCTTTGTATCACTAATTAAGAATAAGATGCAGAAATATAATACAGATGGTAAGGTTAATGTACTAGGTGTTTATGAAGGTGTTACCACATACGAAATTAGAGAGTATTTGAATACTAAGAAAGGTGCTAAAAAGATTATGTGTACTTATGATAGTCTGGCTAAAGTAGCTGGCATTACTGGTTATAACTACTTCTTACTAATAGATGAACTACACCTGTTGTTTATCCAGTATGTCTTTAGAAACAAGGCTGTAAGGACTGTATTAGATGAATACAAGAAATTCAAAGAATGGTCATTCTTAACAGCTACCCCTATTGAATATGATTTAATGCTGGAAGAACTAAAGGATATTCCGACCTTTAAAATAGACTGGGAAGATAAGACCGAAGTAAAGGTAAATGCAGTACAATGTAAGTATGTAGGTGCTACAGTAAAGAAAGTTATCAATGACTTCTTAGAAGGTAAAGTATTCGGTAATGCTCACTTCTTTGTAAACTCGGTGGAATTTATTGCTACTATGATTAAGAACTGTAACCTTACTAATGAGAATACCAAAATCATCTTTAGCAAGAATAATGAAAGCTATAAGCATACTTGTCAAGGTGTTACTAATGGTGAAACTACTGACCCTGTAAAGAAGATAAACTTTTATACTTCCACCTGCTTTGAAGGCTGTGATTTATTTGATACAGAAGGTAAAATTTATATCATCTCTGAAAGCACCAAGGCACAAACCTTAATGGATATTAGTACACAGGTAAGACAGATAGCAGGTAGAATTAGAAATACCCAGTATGCAGATACTATTACACATCTTTATAAAGCTACCAGATACAATACAGACCTTACTTATGAAGAATATAAGCAGGTAGTTCTAGAAGAAGAACAGAAAGCTAAATCATATATTACTAAGGTTAATAGTGATAAGGAAATTAAGGAAGGAACTAAAGAAAGTATCTATCATTACATTTGGAAGGATGAAGATACTGGTGAATTTGTATTTGACCCTAATAGGATGAAACTGGATATTTATAACTTCAAAGTACTTAACCATACATATAGTTTACAAGTTAATTTAAGCACTGAATATAATAAGGCTGGTATGGCTGTAGGATGCAGTACAGATAAGACTTCTGATAAGCTATTAAAGAATGATTCAGCCAGAACTACCTTTAAGGATGCTATAGAAGAATATGATTCTATAATGCAAAGAAAGGAAGGTATGGTATTCAGTCTTACAGATAATGATAGATTAGCCTTATTAAAGAAGAAATATAGCTATATCAAAGATGCTTATGAACTACTAGGTATGGAACAGATTAGGGAACTTAACTATAAAACATCTAACATTCAAAGACTTCTTATTAGTATCTCCGAAAAGATGAATAATAAAGCTAAAGTAGCTAAGTTACTGCTTACTATTCCTGCATTTAGAATCGGTGAATTTATTCCTTCTGCTGATATTAAAGATTGCTTGAATAGTATTTATGGTACACTAGGAATCAAAGGAAAAGCTAGCATTAAAGACTTTGAAGATTATGCTACTATTAAGGAAGCTAGAAAGAAGATAGATGGCAAGTATTTAAGAGGTTATATTATTCAGTACATTAAAATTAGGTAAGATTAGAGCCAATAATCAGACCTAAGATAGTGTTTAAATGAATTATTAAAATTATTGTAATTTAGTTTTGGTATGTAAAATATTATTACTACATTTGCAATATGATAAAGAGTTAAATGGGAATGGCTTTATCATTCTGGTTAGTGAGTGATTTAGTTCTATTTTACTACTAATCAAAGTAATAATACTACAGATACTTCTAATACAAAGATTCTTCTTATAGATTATCCTACTACAAAGATTCTATCAATTTATTTACACACCAAATTCTGTATTTAGATTTACTATCTTATAGATTATCCGAACATAAAGATTATTGAGATTCGTTATTCATTCAGTAAGGTAGTCTGTGAAGATAGCCTTACTTTACTTTGATTATTAACTACTTAAACTATATATACTATGTTTACAACCTATGTATTACTAACATTCTTAACAGTTCTAATGTATTTCCTTATTAGGACTGTAGTAAATGAGATTAAACAACATATCACAGAAGAAACAGATAGGGTTATTAAGGCTATTAAAGATAAGAACTATGTGGGTAGATGAAGAAGCAGTTATATCAGAATCAGATGAAGCATTAAATATACTAAGTGAATGAAACGTATGTCAGAACAAACTATTAACGCAATTATTAACTACTTAGTCCAGCAACCTTATAAAGATGTGGCTGGACTGTTACAGATGGTACAGCAGGATTTACAAACTAAAGAAGAACCTGCTAAGGAAGAATAACCCATTAGCCTGTAAATGATATATGGTTAATGTGAATGGCTAATGATTTATGTATAATGGAATACAGGCTAGTACAAACTACTAGCTTAAATGGATAAATTTGATGAATTAGAACTAAATGGAAGGAAACTACTAGAATCATTTTTAATACAAGTGGGTGCTACTAATCTGCATCCTACAGAAGATAAGTTTGCACCAGTGGACTACTATTTTACTTATAAGGATAAGAAGGTAGTAGCCGAAATAAAGGTAAGAGATATTAAGTATGAAGGCTATGATACTCACTTAATGGAAGTATCTAAATATAAGTCCTTAGTGAAGGATAAGAAAGATAGCCAGTCAGATACAGCATACTACATTAACTTCTTTACAGATGGAACTAAAGTTAATGCCTATTGGTATAGTACTAATACTGTTAGGAACTTTGGTACTATAGATTATAAATACTGTCCGACTACTACAGCAGCTGATAACGGTAGCTACTATAAGAAGGTTATTATGATTCCTTCTAATAAGGCTCAAAGATTTACCTTAGTAAATGGTAGATGGATAAACAAGAATTAAAATGGAATTATTATCTTTATACCGTAAATTTAAAATGTAATAATATGAAACCAGAAGATGCTAATACTAAAAATTGTAAAGTTGTTAAAGTTCTATTTAATAATGATGATTTCTCTATAGCTTATTTGTATTTGGTAAATGAAGATAGAAATGTATTAGGGGTTAGGTGGAACTATAATTATGGTACAGATAATGAGTTAGGCTCTCCCAATCAAGGGAATAACCCCAAATGGCTGTACTATCACGAGGATTTATATATACCTACGTTAAATTCTATTGGTGGTCTATCTAACACTAATGAACAAGCTAGAATAGAGGTGTTCCAAGCTATTCTTGATAAACAAATAATAAGACCTGATACGGTTTAGATTACATTCTTTTATATCCCCAGCTTACTTTAATCGGTAGGCTGGGGTTTGTTGTCTATTTCCTCTTAATATAGACTGTATTATGTTTTACCAAAGTGATTCATAATACTCACTAAGACTATTATAGTTAGTATGAAATACCTCTATTAGCTCTGCTATTTTATCCTCAATCTTTTGCACTATACTAACATTCTGAAGAGTAGTGTTAGCTACACTATCTATACTTTCTATCAGAATGGTATGGTAGTTCTCATTCTCAGAGATAAAATCCCAAAGCTCTTTACCTACTAAAGTCTTATCTTCCCAATTAGGAACGTAAGTTTTAAGTAAGCCAGCAGTTACAGTATTATCATCCTTCTTTCCATAGGTGATACCTATGTATCCTTTATTTCCAGCTTCTTCTACTAACTTTATTTCATCGGCATAGTGTTTAACTTGCCCTGCATCCATATCATTAAATCCACTCTTAATTTCTAAGAATGATTTAACCTCCCCTAATCGGTCTATAACTAAATCAAACTTAGTCTTATCACCTTCTTCATAAGTCTTACCATCAAAGATATATTCATTAGAATAAAGAAGAAGATTCTGCACTAAAAAACCCATAGAAGTAACTATACTTCTACCAATAGCTTGATAGGCATTATAGCGTACAAACTCTTCAGGAGTTTTAAGATTAAGAGCAGCGCAAAGAATAGGATTAGCATTGAAAGTATCTATTGAAATTGTAGACAACATTGTAATTTGTTTATTCACAAATTCCTTAGTAAGAATTTTTATAAAATTCTGTACTATAGTCTTATCTAAATCAATTTCTTCTTGAAATGCTCTAATAGCACTTTCTTCTTTTGGGGTTAAAGTTTTAAAACTACTCTCTCCTTCTACTGTTTTTATAGCATTGAGAGATGCTATAGTAGCTTCTTTGAATCCTTTAAGTGTAGAGAATTGAGTTGCTATTACATTTAACTTGTACTTAAAGGTACTACTAGCAGTACCTTCAAAGGATATAACACATCCTTTCACTATTAAATTAGATAGAGTTGCAGCCATTTATTCAAAATTTAATACTAAGTTCTTCATATTCATATTAAATAGGGTAATATCTTTATCTGTTGTGTTCTTATATCTAGAGTAAGGTATAACATTGTCTTTATCCTCATCTCCTTTAAGCTCTCCATTATCAAATCGAATAATCTGCATACCAGCCATATAGCCTAAACCTACTGGTACTGCATTACCTATTTGCTTGTATATATCAGAGATTTTACCACTAAATCGCCAACTATCTGGAAATTGTTGTACCCTAGCATATTCTTTTACAGATAATGGTCTTAACTCTGTAGGATGGCATATTAAAGTAGCTGGCATTATAGGACTAGTTACTAAGGTAGGAGAAGGCTTACTGTTAGATAATCTTCTAAGAAATCCTGTTTTACCTCCACCTAATTCATAGGCTTTACCCATAGCTTCTTTAGCCATTTCTGGTTCTAAGCTAGTCCAGTTCTCGCCTTCTTTTACTAAAGGCATATATTGGAGCATTCTTTTACTAAGTGGAGTATATTCAGATTCATCTGGCTTAGGGAGGTCTTTAATAACATCGCCTAAAGTAACCCATTTCTTAGTTCCATTTACCCCTTGCTCACTATGAGAAGGCTGTGGAAGAGGTATTCTCTTATTACCCTTAACTCCAAAAATAATAACTCGCTCCCTTATTTGAGGTACACCATAATTGGCAGCATTGAATAATGCAAAGCTAATAGTATATCCGAACTTCCTAAATTCATTAGCTAAAAATCGAATTACACTACCTTTCATATCCTTTATTCCTTCATACTCATTGTAGGAATCTGGTACAGCATTTAATTTTGCAGATAATATGCCTCTTACATTCTCTAATATGAAATATTTAGGTTGTATTTCTGATACAACTCTTAAATATTGAATAATTACGTTTCCTCTAAAATCATCCAATCCTCTTCTAGCTCCAGCAGTACTAAAAGCTTGGCACGGAGGACCACCTACAACTAAATCAACATCTCCAAGCTTTAAGCCAGATACTTCAAGCAGTTCAGCTGTTGGTATAGTCGTTATATCCCTATCTATTACAGGAATATCAGTATTATTGCGTATAGTAGCTACAGCTTGTTTATTCAGCTCCACGCATAACTTTATTTCTATCCCAGCTTTCTCTATTCCTAAATCTAGCCCCATTGCTCCAGAGAATAAAGAAATAGCCTTCAGTCTTTTATTTATCATCTTCAATCTAATTTAGTGCGAAGTTACTAAAAAAGGAGCAAAAACCATTAATTACGACGGTTATTTGCTCCTTACAGCGTGAATAAGATTCCTCAGCTGTCACTAGATATATTGGTATTCTATAACCCAATTATTAGCTATAGCTATATCTACAAACTCATTCACTGTTACTACTTCATCTATATTATCTGTTTCCATTACCATATTAGCATTACTGATTACAAAGCATTCACCTTCATCATAAGCAGGGAACTTTCTAATACCATTCTGGAAGGTAGCATATTCACCGTGAACATAGTAGGCTGTCTTTACTTGGAACTTACTATTAGCATTATAGAACACATTATAAACACCGCCAATAGTATAGACTTCCAGTAATACAGCACCATTCTTAACGGTAATCATCTTATTACAAGTTTTAACACCGCTTTCCCTTTCCTTCTTCTTAAAGGTAGTAATTCTATAAGGCACTATCTTAGTAATAAGCTGCTTCACTAGATTACGCTTTTCAGTGAAGTTACCTTCTATCTGTTCTAAATAGTCTTTAGGTAAGGTAGGCTGGCTATAGAAGGTCTTTAAATCTCTTAGCTTCTCTAATTCACCTTTAGCCTGCTCTATTGACTTCTCAAAGTTCTTCATTTCCTGCCTAACACCCTTAGCGGTTCTATTAAATTCTTCCATAGCCATAGTTCTCATATCTTCATCATCCCCAGCCATTTCAGCAGCATTAATAGAGAATTGGTAGGCTGTAGATAGTCTTTTCTTTAATTTATCTATCTCCTTAGTAAAGTTCTGAATACTATAGTTCTGGTATTCTATCTTCTCCTCACATTCTCTAATCTGCTCTTCTCGCTTCTCATCATTCATATTAGCATAGCCTATCAGTTCCTTCTTTACCAATTCCCATATTATAGGCTCCAGCTTTTCATTAGCTATAGATGTTCTATTAGTACAGTCTGTAATATTGTTAATACCACTCATACAAAGCCAACTAACAGCAGGTTTACCATTTACTAATCTATAAGTCTGCCCAAATTCACCAGCCTTCCTTCTAGGTGTTAATGTATATCCACAATCTGGGCACTTAATCAGCTTAGATAACAGATATACTTGCTGGTTTGGGTATGGTTCATCCTTTACCCTATTCTTCTTTCTCTTATTAGTAGCTGCTTCATATAGTTCCTTATCTATAATAATAGGTGTACTAACATCAAATACTTCTACTTCGTCAGTATCTGGGTCTTTAAGATTCACCTTCTTAATACCAGTAGCATAGCTTTCATAAGTAAGAATATGTTCGATAGTACCTAAAGAGAATTTCCTATTTAGCTTCTCACCATACTTATCAGTAATAGCCAAAGCAGTGGACTTTAAAGTAGCACCTTCCTTTAGATATTCATTATATACTGCCTGTACTACTTCTGCTTCTTCTTCATTAACTACTATCTGGTTCTTCTTACTCTTATCAGTGCCTTCATATCTCTTATAGCCAAAGTAAGGCTGCCCGATAGATATTCTGTTATTATCCAATTCGTTTCTTCTAGCAGATGCTATTTGAGTTTTCATACTCTTTAGATACTTCCAAGCTGCATCGAAGGCTGCACCGATAACTAATTCTGCATCCCTTACCTTCTTACCTGTTTCTGGGTTAATAGTCCAAAGGTCTATATCTTTAAAGTAAACAGGTATATTCATATTAATAAGTAGACGCACATAGATACGACCAGAAGCAGGGTCACGGCTCATTCTACTTACTTCTGATACTAGTACTACATCAAACCTCTGCTCTTTAGCTGCTCTTAGCAATCTATCAATAGAATCCCTATTCTTCTTAGTAACATCATCCTTACCAGTAATCTTTTCACCATATACTAAATTCTCTAGGTCATATTCATAACCCATAGATTTAGCCAGCCTAGTTAAATCTCTGGTCTGTCTGTTTAAATCTTGGTTCTTAGTAGAACATCTGATTAGAAATGCTGCTTTCATATTTGTTTGGTATTTAATTCGTTATCTTCGTTTCGGAAGCGAAATTACCAAAAGTTACATAACTGTGCAAGTGATTTCTTTATGTTGAACTGCCAGAGTACAGCCGCAACGTATTGGAGGTTCTTCGCCAACCGCTGGAAGATAGGAAGATTACCGTGTCACGCATCCGATGCAATGTAGAGTACCCGGCAAGTTTTATGCTGGTAGCCTCTATGAATCCGTGTCCATGCGGGTATTACACGCATCCCACCAAGGCTTGTGTATGCAGTCCCGGACAAGTACAAAAGTACCTGAACCGCATATCCGGACCTTTGCTCGACCGTATCGACCTGCAAATTGAAGTCACCCCACTCCCCTTTGAAGAGATGGCAGATTCTCGCCCCGGCGAATCGAGCGCCACCATACGCGAGCGTGTGATACGTGCCCGACAAATTCAAGAAGCAAGGTATGCAGACATTCCCGGCATATATTGTAATGCCCAGATGAACAGTAAACTGCTTGCTCGCCACGCCCGTCCGGATGACAAAGGACTTGCCATGCTCAAAACTGCCATGAACCGCCTAAACCTTTCGGCCCGCGCCTACGACCGTATATTGAAAGTATCACGCACCATCGCCGACCTGGAAGGCTGCGAATTGATACAGCCGGCACACTTGGCGGAAGCTATCGGATATAGAAATCTGGATAGGGAGGGCTGGGCAGGATGAAAAAGGGATTAGCGGTGAGCGATTAACAGTCAGCCCCTTTAATCCCTAATCCCTAATCTCTAACCCTTATTTTTCTATCCGAATGCGCGCATCCACCGCTATCACCTGCTTTTCAGTCGCCAACAATGGATTGATATCCATCTCCTTGATTTCCGTTGCAAAGCGCAGCAAGGTGGAAAGCCGTACAATAATTTCGGCAAATTTATCTTCATTCACTCCCTTCTGCCCACGCGTACCTTTGATAATCTTATAGGCACGCAACGAGTGAATCATGGAGTAAGCCTCCTCGTAGGACAACGGTGCAAGACCAGAAGATATATCCTTCAGCACCTCCACAAAAATACCGCCCAGACCGCAGAGTACCACATGTCCGAACTTCTCTTCATATTTGGCACCGATAAACAATTCCGTACCCTTCAGCATCGGCTGCACCATGATAGCACTAGCTTCGGGAATCTGCATCATACGGTCGAATTCCAATGCCAAATGCTGTTCACTCTTGATATTGAGCACAACACCGCCCACATCCGACTTATGCACCGGCCCCACCACCTTTGCCACCACCGGGAACCCCGTGCGACGCGCAAAGGCAAGCACTTCTTCCTTGTTGTCCGAAACAAACTCCTCCACAATAGGAATACCTGCAGAGCGGAGCAATGCCTGCACATAGTGCGGGGCGATATAACCGTCCGCAGGAATGGAATCTATAATCCGGCGGATACGGGGAACATCCACTCCAAAGAGCTCGATTTCATTATTGGCAGGCCGCGGGGCATTCATTATCCGCGAAAGTGCCGTACCCAAAGTCACTTCATCGGCAAAGTTCACATGGCCTTTTGCCAGAAAAGCAGCAACCTCGGCTCCTGCCGTATTGATGGAAGGAAGAATCGGAAAAATCGGCTTCTTGCAATGCAGCATCTTCTCGTGCAGCACATCATACATTTCAAACATGGTCACCAGCCCCGGAGTGCCGAAAATAGCCATTACAGCATCAATATTGTCAAACTTCTCCTCACAATACTCCAGACAGAGGCGCAGATGTTCCGGCGTACCCGTAGCCAGAATATCAATGGGATTCCCCACAGCCGCACCGGGGAAAAGCTTACCCTTAAGTTCCTCCGCCACCGGTCCTTCCAGTTTCGGAACATTCAGTCCACCCTTACTCAATGCATCGGTCAGCATCACTCCCGGACCGCCGGCATGGGTAATGATGGCGAAGTTTTTCCCTTTCAGTTCCGGCAGTGTGAAGATACAACCTACGGTCGTCAGCTCCTCGCGCGAATAGCAACGCACAATACCCGCCTTACGGAACAAGGCCTCTACCGCCGAATCGCTACTGGCAATGGCCCCCGTATGCGAACTCGCCGCCCGGCTGCCGCTTTCGCTACTGCCCGCCTTGATGGCCGCAATCTTACAGCCCTTCTTGATGAGCGAGGATGCATGAAACAGCAGACGGTCGGGGTCACCGATACTCTCTATATAAAGAAGTTTTATTCTGGAATCTGCTTCCGGATTGAAGTGTTCGTCCATGTATTGCAACACATCCTCCACGCCGATTTGCTTGGCATTGCCCACAGACCATACAGAGTTGAATTGCAATCCCTTGGTTACGGCGCTCTCCAATATGAACACCGCTGTGGCACCGGAGCTGGAAATCAGGTCCACCCCTTGCGGATGCAGTTGCGGGATGGGCTGGCTGAATACACTGTGATGCCACGAGTTCATAAAACCGATACAGTTGGGGCCTATCAGAGAGGCTCCATACCGGTTCACCGTTTCCAGTATGCGATCTTCCAGCACAGCACCCTCATGGGTCTCCTCACCAAAACCGGCAGAAAGGATAATGAACGCCTTCACCTGCTTCTCCGCAGCAAGCATCTCCACCGCATCGGGACAAAGCGCGGCAGGTATGGCAAGGATGGCAAGGTCCGTATCGGGAATGTCCTTCACATCCGCAAAGGCAGCAACACCCTGCACTTCAGTCTCTTTCGGATTCACGGCACGAAGCTCACCGGTATATCCGCCGCTAAGCAGATTTTTCAGGATAGCCCCTCCGGGTTTGTGTACATTGTTGGATGCCCCCACTACCACAATACTGGCCGGGTGAAGTAATTGGCTTGTTATCATAGTCTGTTTTACATTAAGTTAATGATTCATGCACAAATATACATTTTCCATACATAAAAGCAATCGGTAAAAGAGAAAATAAGCTTAATCCCTTTGCAAAATATAAATAAGTTTACGGAAGTATATATATTTGTGCCATCAATAACAATACGCAGAAAACTACCCTATATGGAAAGCCGTGTCAAAGAGATAGATTATCTGAAATGCATCTTCATCACCTTGATGATTATCTTCCACCTTGTATATATAGGCGACAAGTATCCGTATGCGAAACAAATCGTCTATACGTTCCACATGTCCGCTTTCCTGATTATTTCGGGCTATCTGGCCAATAACCGGAAGGATGCCCGAAGCTTTCTCCGCAAGTTTCTATGGATTTTCATTCCGTATGCCTGCATGGAGGCGGCCTATACGGTGATGTCGCATTTCCTGCCCGTACGCGAAAGTGTAGATGCCATTACTCCTACCGTATTGCTCGACAAGGTATTCCTCCATCCGATGGGGCCTTACTGGTATCTGCATACACTGATTCTGTGCAGCCTCATCTATTATATCACATTCCGCTATGTAAGGCTGTCGGTTGTCTCCCGGCTGGTTGTGACCGGTGTCTGCCTGTTTGCCCTTTCCCATTGGGGAGGATTGATGAACTTCTCCAATGCCCTCTATTTCCTTATCGGCATGACAGTGAGCCAAAGCGGGCTTCGTTTTACACAAGTCTTTCGCGCCACAACCTTCGCCATTGTTCCATTCGTAATACTATGCTGTTTTCCCGCCAATCTGGATAGGGGTACTCTGGCAGGAGTCGCCATCACCTGGCTTTCCATCAGCCTGCTGTTGGCAGCCTACGGCTATCTGCCGGCACAAGCCAAACGGCTTGCCTTCTTTATAGGGCGCAATACGCTGGTCATACTCCTTTTCTCACCCATTTTCACCATTCTGTCCAAGGCGTTTCTGCCCGTGTTCGCCTTCGACCCTACGGGGATGCTGTTCCTTGTCACTGCCACCGCCTTCACTCTTAGCGGCTGCATGGGTATGGCGTGGGCTATGGACAAGATACACGTTTCCAGATTCTTCTTCGGGAAGAGTACTATATTGTGTTGAGGCGGTTCACGTCTCCGCCCACAAAGGGAAGTTTCACCACAAACTCCTTTTCGTCCTTAAGAATCTCCACCAGCGTGCCGTATAGGGCATACTGCCGTTGCAGGTTCTTCAATCCCGCTCCGTTACTGGTCACATAATTACGCAACTGAAGATTGTTGCGCACCGTAATCCCTTCGTTTCCTATGGATATATGGACTATCAGCGGCGACTTCTTTGTACTGATATTATGCTTCAAGGCATTCTCCACAAGCATCTGTATGCTGGCAGGAATGACGAGACAATGATGATTCCGCAAATCATCTTCTATCTCCACATGCAGCGCATCGCCAAAGCGGATATGCTCCAGGTATAAATACGACTCTACGAACGACAGTTCTTCCTGCACGGTCACCGTAGCTCTGCCATGCGTAGTGAGCAGATAACGGTACACCGTAGACAGCTTCTTGGCAAACCGGTTCGTCTTTTCGGTATCCTGATAAGCAAGGGAGGCAAGGACATTCAGACTATTGAATAAGAAATGGGGATTAATCTGGTTTTTCAGCACCTCGAACTGATACAGCGCCTTCTCCTTCTCGATGACAGCCATCTGCTTCTCCATCTCCGAACGTTGCAGGCTATAGAAGAATATCTCTATCTGCAGAACGATAATCCAGTTCCACGGCACTACCGGCAGGGAGTTTCTCAGGATATGCCAGAAATTTCCATGCCCGCCCATCAGCAGGAAGTTCAAGATGTACGTCAACAGAACAGCCAGTGCAGTGGTCAACACGATATCCACCAGAATCCTCACCGCATTGTTGCGCTGTTTCAGTCTTTTATATATCAAGTTGATAACCCCAAAGTCGATGAACCCCAGCCCTATGCACAAAGGAAGATTCAGAAAGAACTGCACCATGATATTCGCATACCACGGCTTACCGCTGATGACGTTATAAACGCACCCTATGACAAGCAACGAGACGGAAACCGTCAGTATAAAAAGGAATATGTATCTCTTATGCCTCATAACTTATAACTCATACCACTCCGTCCACCCATTTCAAGAAATCGGTCACGCGACTGCGGCTCACCAATACCTCGTGCGGGCACTCCGGCTCGAAGTAAAGCTTCAAGCGACTGCCGAAGTACCTGGAACTCTTCCGGATGGACCTAATGTTGGATATGCAGCTCCTTGAAACCCTAAAGAAAACATCCCTATCCAGCATTCCCTCCAACTGGTCCAGCGAGTAGCTGATGATATACCGTTTCCCGGAGAAGAGGTGCAGATAAGTCAGCTTGTCCTCACTATAAAAGAAAGCGACATCCGGAGTTTCTACGTAGCGGAAGGTATCGCCTACCTGCACCAGAAAACGGTTCTTCTTGTTGGCTGCCAAGTAGCCGAGTTCCAGTTGCCGATATTCGGGAGCCGCAGAACGGAGGGCACTGTTGCGCTCGAACTTGCACAAGGCTGCTTCTAGGTCGCTTTCTTCAATGGGTTTCAACAGATAGTCGATACTGTTTACCTTGAAAGCCTTGATGGCATATTCGTCGTAGGCGGTGGTGAAGATAACGGGCAAATCGACGGGACACTGCTCGAATATCTCAAAGCTCAACCCGTCGGACAAGCGGATATCTACAATCATCAAGTCCAGGCTGCCCTGACGCAAGAGCAGTACAGCCTGCTCCACGCTCTCTGCCCAGCCCGCCAACTGCCAGGAAGGGCGCAGCCGTTGCATCATACGCTTCAGCTCTTCGTAGGCGAAGCGCTCATCTTCTACTAATAAATACTTTACCATAAAACGTGTCTGTTATTGCGACAAAGATACTATTTTACCTCTTGTCTCTACTAAAATGGCATTTGTCATTTCAGCGTATACCTGAATCCCACCGTCAGGCGCAGAGTCGGTCTGAAGCAAGGCTCGTCCTCATCGTTCTTGAAGTTATTGAGAAAACCTTTCAAACTACGGTCCGACATACTTATTCCGCGTATCCAGTTACCGCCCACTCCCAGATAAACAGCCGTCTTCCTACTCAACCGGTACGAAGGACTGATGTATGACCTCAGCATGACGGTAGAATAGATTTTCGATTTCCCGTCGACTTCCATCACGGCAGACATGCCGTCCATATCGAGGGCGGTCAGTTCCAGCTTCAGCTTCTTGTTCAGCCAGGTGGTGACGGACACTTTCATGCCGCTGGACATATCCACTTTCAGCTCATACCTGCCGGCATTCCTCCAACTGAAGTACATCATGGGCAGTATCATCGGGATACCGTAAGAGTTCGTCAACCCCGCACCGATGCCCAAGTTGAGGTTCTTCCGCAGTTTATAGACAAAGATGATTGCTCCATTAGCCAGTAGGGTCTTCATGGAAACCCCGTCCAACGGGGCATAGACACCGCTGCCCACAGAGGCTATGATACTCCACTTGTCGGACAGGGGACGGATGTGGGAGATATTCAGACTGGCATTCAGCAGATTGTCCGGATTCAACTCCCGCGCCTGCCCCTTATTATGGAATACGCCATAGGCAGCATTGACGGTTGCCGACCACGCCACCAGCCTGCCCTTGTCGTCATGCCTGACGGAAAGCGGCAGGTTATACCTTCCCGATACCATCATCAGGCTGCCCGAACCATACTCGTTGCCGAGGTCATCCTTCAACGAACTTTCGGGCAGATAGTCGTAACTGATATAGCCTTGCCCCCGGCAGCAGAACGGCCACGCCGCAAGCCACAACACCAATAGAATCACAGAGTTTGTCTTCATGGGAATATGCAAATGTTTTCTGCAAATATAGTCCTGCGGCAAGTAAGCGGGAAGCATTTACGGACGGGGTGCGGAATGGGGAAGACGAAATGCGGAAACCGGAAGGCGGAATGATTCCATGTTTTACGTTACGCATTTCACGTTACGTAAAATACATAATATTTTCGGGATAAAACAAATATCAGGTGAAGCACCCATCAATCTCCAAACTAATTGTACCTTTGCGGAACTTTAAACAAAAAAATGATGAAAGAAGAAACTTTCGATTATTCCAAAGTTCCCCATAACTTCGGCTTATGCGCTACTGACACATGCCCTTATACTGACACCTGCCTGCGCCGGATTGCATATACGTATGCACCCTCAAACAACATCTTCCTATATGTACTGAATCCGAAAGCAATAGAGTCCACAGCGGGAAAATGCAAGTATTATTGCTCGAATAAGAAAGTGCGCTATGCCAAAGGCTTTATCCATACGGCAGAAGCCATCTCTGTCGGCCAGTCCGGCACGTTCCGCTACCGGCTCATCGGCTTATGGGGTATCCGAAGATATTATCAGAAGCGGAAAGGGGAAACTTTGCTCTCACCAACCGAGCAGCAACAAGTCATTGCAATTGCCCGTAACTTAGGACTCCAACGGACGGAGTACTTCGACGCTTATGTAGAAGAGTACGACTTCACATGACAGCTCCGGTCACCTCACATGATAACTCCGGTTACCCCAAACGGTAACTTCATTTACACTACGAGGTAAAAGGCTTTACACTATGGTGTAACGACCGTTACAATATGGAGTAACGGCCGTTACACCCTATGGTAAACGGCTTTACATTAGAAGGTATGTCTTTTCCTGATTTAGCTAGACGCTTTTTCTTTTTATAACCGATATCAGTA
>ERZ791796.610-NODE-610-length-34928-cov-12.303587_pt1 | contig 34928 bp, 29 predicted proteins | sample MGYA00510311_ERZ791796 | MGnify/ENA primary metagenome ERZ791796 (study PRJEB30046, sample SAMN00792042) | human gut metagenome | study: EMG produced TPA metagenomics assembly of the A metagenome-wide association study of gut microbiota in type 2...
AGGACGTTTAGACGCAAGAAGGACGCTGAAGAGCTTAGTTGCGGATTTGAGGGAAAATTGATTTCAATGATACTTTTACTAAAGTTTCCAGGAAAGAATCTACTCACAAATTCAAAATAGTTTTATTATTTTTTACCTTTGCGCAAAGAGATAAAAAATCTAAATGTAAAGGGCATGGACGATAATAACTTAATAACCTTACTACAACAAGGAGACCGGAATGCTTACAAGCAGCTGTTTATCAAGTATTACTCCCCCCTTTGCGAATATGCGTCACAATATATTTCTGATGATGATTCTGAAGAGCTTGTGCAGGAGTTAATGCTTTTTCTTTGGGAGACACGGGAAAATCTTGTAATTGAGACGTCTTTGAAATCCTATCTGTTTATCTCCACCAAGCATCGTTGCCTCAATGCGATCAGGAAAAACCAGTACCACGAACGTATCCATAACCAGATATATGAGAAAATAAAAGACCAGTTTGAAGACCCGGACTACTATTTCGTGAATGAACTGACAGAAAACATACAGAAAGCGATCGAGAACCTACCCGAAACCTATCGGGAAACATTTGCCATGAGCCGATTCGGGGAAAAGACGAATGTTCAGATTGCCGAGAAACTCGGAATATCGGTAAAAACCGTCGAATACAGAATATCGCAAGCACTTAAGATACTTCGTTTCAAATTGAAAGATTATCTTCCGCTTCTGATAAATATCTTAGGCTAAAAGCATATTGACAAAATGTTACCATCATAACATTAGTTACGACTAATAACCATAAATAAATGGAAATACTATAGTGGATAATATTTTTAACACTTCATATGGATGGCAAGAGAAGGAAAACAATACTAATCTGTAAGGCACAACGCATTCGTTAATAAATCAAAATCAAACCAAAGCTTATTAAACTTACGGAAAACTTCCGTGTCTATCTTTTCGTACTTAATATCAGATAAGATAAAATAAAAGTTATGAAATCGGGAAGGTATTTTTTTATTCTGTTTCTAATTCTATTGATTATGCCTGCATATGCGCAAAAAGGTGTAGACATCACCGGAACGGTGATTGAGGAAGGGACCAATGAACCGATCGAACAGGCTACAGTTCGTTTGTTAAGTGTCAAAGACAGCTCCATGATCGGAGGTATCGCCACATCGCGCAACGGAAGTTTCATGCTCAAGAACATCAAGAACGGCAGTTATCTACTGCACGTGTCGTTTGTCGGATTCGATCCGCTCTATCAACCCCTGCGTGTTACGGGGAAAACCAATCCGGTCAAGTTGGGCAAACTCGCGCTTACCGACGGGGCAATTCAATTGGGCGAAGCTGTCGTGATCGGGAAAGCACCGGAAGTAACTGTACGCAACGATACGATGGAGTACAATGCCGATTCCTATAAAACCACGGAAGGCTCCATGCTGGAAGACCTGCTGAAAAAAATGCCCGGTGTGGAAGTGGATAGTGAAGGAAAGATCACTGTCAACGGGAAAGAGATCAAAAAGGTACTGATCGACGGAAAAGAATTCTTCTCCGACGACCCGAAAGTAGCTTCCAAGAACCTGCCATCTAAAATGATCGATAAAGTACAGGTTTTGGACAAACTGAGCGATATGGCCAAGATGACCGGATTCGACGACGGAGAAGAGGAGACCGTCATCAACCTGACCGTCAAGCCCGGAATGAAGCAAGGCTGGTTCGGAAACGCTTTTGCCGGTTACGGTAGCGAAGACCGATACGAAGGGAACTTCATGGTGAACCGCTTCATCAACAACAACCAACTGACCTTGATGGGAGGCATCAACAACACGAATAATATGGGATTTTCAGACCTTGCCTCCAGTATGTTCTCTGGGATGGGCGGACCGCGTGGACGTCGGGGCGGAGGAGCCGGCAACGGGATCACAACATCCGGCAATATCGGCCTGAACTTCAGTAAAGAATTTAATCCGAAGTTGACGGTCGGGGGCAACCTCCGTTATTCTCATTCCGACAACGACGCGATCAGCAAGAGCAACCGACAGAATATCCTACCGGGCGACAGCACCTCTTTCTACAACGAGAACAACAGCAGCAACACGCGCAGCGACAATGTAGCAGCCGACCTCCGTATGGAATGGAAACCTGACTCGCTCACCCAGATCATATTCCGTCCGAGCTTCAGTTACAGTAACAGCCATAGCCGTGAAGGGAGCACCTTCAACACGCTGAGCGGAAACCGCGACACGGTCAACATCGGCGAATCCGATTACCTCTCCGACGGAAGCGGATACAACCTCAACGCCCGCTTGGAATTCAGCCGCAAACTAAACAGTGAAGGACGTGTTTTCAGCGGATCTCTGTCGGGAGGACTCAGCGATTCCTATAATAAGGGACTGAACTATTCGAACACCGAATATCTAATGATGGCTGACGGGATGGACAACGAACTGGTGGATCAACGCTTCCGCTACGACAACAAAGGGTTCAACTACCGGGCTTACCTGTCCTGGGTAGAACCGATCGGCCACAACAACTTCATTCAAGCAACCTACAGCATCCGGCAAAACAAACAGGAATCTCTGAAAAACTCTTATACCCGTGAAAAAGGAAGCGAAGATTACAACGTGTTGGACACGGCTTACAGCAAAAGCTACCGCAACAACTTCATCAACCAGCAGGTCAGCCTCGCCTTCAAAGCTGTCCGGGAAAAATATGATTATACGGTCGGTTTAACGGTAGACCCGTCCCATAGTACGAGCGAGAACTTCGTGGGCGATACGGTTCTCTCCAAATTGTCGCGCAACGTGGTGAACCTTTCACCGATGGTTCGCTTCAACTACAAATTCGACAAACGCACGAACCTCCGCATCAACTATCGCGGACGTACCAGCCAACCCAGCATGACACAGTTGCAGCCGGTGGCAGACATCTCCGACCCGCTGAATACGACGATGGGTAACCCGGACCTGAAACCGACTTACACAAACGACCTGTTCATCCGTTTCCAGAAATTTGTGCCGGACAAGCAAACAGCCTTGATGGTAATGTTGAATTTCGACTATGTGATCAACGATATCGTCAACAAGTCCGTCTATGTCGGCAATACCGGTAAAAAGATGACGACCTACGACAACGTAAACGGGAACTACAACGGGAACATTCGCGTCCTATTCAACACACCGCTCAAAAACCGCAAATTCTCAATCAACTCCATGACAATGGCCTCTTATGCCAATAACAACGGCTTTATCAATGAGGAGAAGAATACGAACAAGAACCTGATTCTGATGGAACGCGCCGGCATCGATTTCCGTTCCGACTATCTGGACCTCGGATTGAACGGTAATATCCGTTACAACGGAACACAAAACACCCTCCAAGGACAGAGCGAACTGAACGCCTTCAACTACGGTGTGGGTGGAACGACAACGATCTATCTTCCACTCGATTTCAAAGTGGAAAGTGATATCAACTGGTCGACAAACTCCGGCTATTCAGACGGTTTCAAACAGAACGAAGTGTTATGGAACGCCTCTGCTTCCAAATCATTCTTGAAAGGGAACCAAGCGACGCTCCGTTTCAAAATATACGATATACTGAAACAACGCAGCAACATATCCCGCAGCGTAACCGCCAGCTATACACAGGACTCCGAATACAACACACTGGGTAGTTACTTCATGGTGCACTTCATCTACCGCTTTAGTATCTTCAAAGGGGGAGCCAGCATGAACGATGTGTCCGGACCTGGCGGAAGAGGGCCGAGACATGGCGGTCCGATGGGCCCGCCTCCGGGTGGAAGGTTCTGATGATTTATCTGTCACTTTTGGATCAAGCCAAAAGTGACAGATAGAACCCCTTGACCAACGAAGGCTCCAATATAGCCGGGTAAATCAAACCGTAAAGCGCTCCGTAGAAGTGGGCGTTATGATTGACATTATCCCCCGCCTTTCTTGCCATATACTGGCAATAGGCCAGGTAGATCACACCAAAGACAATCCCAGGAATCGGCAGTACGGCAAAAAACAAAATCTTGCCCCACGGGTCCAGGAAGATGGAAGTGAACAAGACAGCCGATACAGCTCCCGAAGCGCCTATCGAAACATAGTAAGGATCATTACGCCGGCGAATCAGATCATACAGTGAAGCAGCAACCATCCCGCCAAAATATAATCCCAGATAGCCACCCGTACCGAGTCCCAAATAACCGAAAGCACTTTCCATATATGTCCCGAATGACCAGAAAGTAAACATATTCACAAGTAAGTGTGTCATGTCGGCATGCACGAAACCATGCGTAATCAATCGATACCATTCCCGGTTATGAACGGTACAATACGGTATGAAGGCCAACTTCCGAAACAACTCATGGTTGCCGAAACAAATATAGGACACGACAACCGTGACCCCGATAATAACATAAGTAATCATAATCTATTCTATATTAATGACGTCAAATGTAGTAAAGATTGAACAATGTTTCCCCTATATGGTTTACAAAAACAAAGCTTCCGCATTTGCTATTTCCGTTTTAGCTTCCTATCTTTACAAATTACAACATATTGACAGATATAAAAAACATCCGAAATGCTGGCACTCATACACATACAATGGATAGTGGGTATAATATTCATCATATTATACTGCGTCACCATTCTTGGGCTAGTGTTGGTTATCATCACGGAGAACCGGAATCCGTTGAAAACGATTCCCTGGGTGATCGTGTTACTGCTCGCCCCCGGTATCGGGCTCCTGTTCTATTTCTTCTTCGGGCAGGATAACCGGAAGCAACGGATTATCTCCCGACGCACCTATAAGCGTATCATGAAACGGCCGCAGGAAGGGAAACTCCCACAAGATGCCTGTTCCGTTCCGGCCCCCTACCAGCCATTGGTCACACTGTTGACAAACAGCAACCAATCGTCCCTGCTCTACGGAAGCAACATCACGATCTATACGAACGGGGCAGACAAGTTCCACGACCTTTTGCAAGAGATTGCCAAAGCAACCCATCATATTCACATCCAATATTACATCTTCTGCGACGACGAGGTCGGAAACAAGGTCAAAAAACTGCTGATCGAGAAAGCCAAAGAAGGAGTAGAAGTCCGCGTTCTTTACGACGATGTGGGCTGCTGGAACGTGAAAGACAAGTTCTTCAAGGAAATGTCGGATGCCGGCATCGAAGTCCATGCTTTCCTGAAAGTGGCATTTCCAGTCTTCACCAGCAAAGTAAACTACCGGAACCACCGGAAGATCGTGGTCATAGACGGCAAAGTCGGTTTTATGGGTGGCATGAACATTGCAGACCGCTACACGAAAGGGACCAGCTGGGGGACATGGAGAGACACGCACTTCAAGATCATCGGAAAGGGAGTACACGGCTTACAGGCCGCATTCCTTATCGATTGGTATGTGGTCAGCAAGAAACTCCTGAACGAAAAGATCTATTATCCGCCGCTTCCGGTCTATTCGGATGATAACATCATGCAGATCTGTACCAGCGGCCCCGTCGGACAATGGCGTACACTCTTGCAAGCAGCCATCTTCACGGTTGCCAACGCCAAGAAATATGTATTTATCCAGACTCCTTACTTCCTTCCGACCGAAGGATTGAACCAAGCTTTGCAGATAGCGGCTTTAGGAGGCGTCGACGTGCGGTTGATGCTTCCCAAGCGTTCGGACACACGTACGGCGAACATGGCGACTCACTCTTTCATTGATGAAATGGTAAAGGCGGGCGTCAAGGTCTATTTCTATAAACCGGGATTCCTTCACTCGAAACTGATGGTGGCAGACGACGAACTGACCTGCATCGGTTCCGCCAATATGGACTTCCGCAGCTTCGAGCATAATTTCGAGATCAACGCATTTGTCTACCAGCCCTCGTTTGCCCAACAGATGAGAAAAGTATTCCTGCACGACATGCATAGTTGCGAAAGACTGGTGCCGTCACGCTGGCTGAAACGCCCGCTCAAACAACGTATAGCCGAATCGTTTATGCGTCTGTTTTCTCCTCTTCTTTAATAAAGATGGAAAAGTTCACCGAACCGTAGACGCGGTGCTGGTAGAAATAGGGCAACCCGGAGAAATCATTTGTCTTCGGATGTTCCATCACGAAGATGCCTCCGTCCCGCAGCAGATCGCGTTTGAAGACAAGTTCCGGCACTTCGGGCAATTCTTTCAAGGCATAAGGGGGATCTGCAAAGATGAAATCAAAACCTTGGGTCGGAGCCGAATGGAGATAACGGAAGACATCGCCGCGAATCAGTGTCAGCGAATCCGTTTTCAGCTCTTTGGCGACTTTGGCGATAAAGGAGGCATGTGCATTATTCTTTTCGACAGCCGTCACGCTCCGGCATTCGCGCGAAAGCAGTTCGAAAGAAATGCTTCCCGTGCCCGCAAACAGGTCGAGCGCATCCACCCCCTCAAAATCGATATGGTTGGAGATCACATTGAAGATATTTTCCTTCGCAAAGTCCGTCGTCGGACGGGCGCTGAAGGTAGACGGGACATCAAAACGTCGCCGTCCGTATATTCCACTTATAATTCGCATAATGATAGAGCTATAAGATCCAACGGAGCCTGCAACACCTCCGGCCCCATCAAATAGGCTTCGGAAGGGATCTCCAGCGGATCGATATATTGTAAATAATTCCGCAACGTATTCGTTATATCATTTCGCAAGGGCACATCGCCGAAAAGACGCAACTGGTCTTTCTGTTGATCCATTCCGACCTGTTTCCATACATATAATATATAATACAAAATATCATCCGTATGTTCATACTCGAACGAGTTCACAAAAAGCAGATTTCCCTGCGCATAGCACGCCACATCCATCCTCCGCCGATGCAACACGACATATAGCTGGCGGGGCAAGCGCGCACGGCTCTGCTTCTTCCACAGCGAAAGCAACGGACCGACATGATGGACAAAACGAGGATTGACAAGCGAACGGGAACAGAACTCATACACATCCTCATCCACTCCGAATACCAGTTCCGCCTGTTCGTCTTTCAGTTCATTGCTCAGGCAACGCCCTTCGGGAGATGAAAATGTGAACGCCAGCAGTCCAGCCTTCTGTTTTTCCTGAAAAACAGAAGCCGGCACAAGCGTATACTGGGAAGTGACACACACCACATTGACCTGCTTGTAGAACCAGGTCAGGAAATCATTTTCGAAGAAACATTCTTTCAGAGAAGAGACATAAGGCCTTGTCCGGTCGAATTCGACGTCTCTATAAAAGAAACTCTCGTTCACCGAAGGACTGTATGCGGAAAAAGAAAGTCCACCCGACCGAAGCCGGATGGACATTATGTAATTTTCCGAATGATCAGCTGTTAACTTATCAGACAAGTTTATAGCCATAGGCTGTATTAATCTTCCCAGTTACCTGCGTTGTTATTGATTTCTTCAACAGAACCAACGCGCAGACCCGGATATTTGTTCATCTTTTCAGCCTTGTCCTTCAAGTTGTAAACCAACTGCTTGTCCAAGTCGCCCAGATAATCGTCATACTGGACACCGCACTGGAATACTTTTACAGTATAACCGGAACCGGAAGTAAGAGTAGCCGTATCCATCGTAAACTGTACGTTCGCACCCGGTACGTTACGCAAATCATCTACATTATAACCTTTGCCGAACAATGTATCAACAGCTGTCACCCAAATAGTATCACGTCTGATCAGACCCTTCTTAACGGCTTCCTTTTCAGTCATACCTTTTTCAAGCTGTTCGTCAGTCAATACACCTTCCTTGATAAGGAACGGCAATTTTTCATCTTTTAAAAACTTACTCAGTTCATCAAAATTGGCTGCATGCACCTTGTGAATGTTCTTGTACTCAATCTGTGCTTTACGGATATCGATCAAACGAGCTTTGATCAAATTTTCACGACGATCCTTCTCATCTTTAAATTCGATCGGACCCATAATACTTCTGTAACACATGTACGCAAGCAGTACTACTGCCACAGCCAATAAAATCTTTAATGTAACTTTCATGGTTTATATTGTTTTTTGAATTTATTTCGTTCGGCAAATTTAAAAAAGAATATTTAATACACTACCTTTATCGCGAAAATTATTACAATCAAAATGATAAATAGTTATTTAAGCCGCCAAATTACACAAAATTTTCCATATGATCCGACCGAAGACCAGGTTTTGGCATTAAATTTCCTATCCAATTTCCTGCTTTCGGAAGAATCGGATTCGCTTTTACTGCTGAAGGGATATGCAGGAACCGGTAAAACATCCTTGGTCGGAGCTTTGGTGAAGACGATGGCAGAGCTAAAACAAAAAAGCATCTTGCTCGCTCCGACCGGACGGGCGGCAAAGGTATTTTCCGGCTATGCCGGACAGAAAGCATTTACGATACACAAGAAGATATATCGCCAGAAAGCCTTTTCCAACGAACCGACAGGTTTTCATCCGGCTGATAACTTGCATAAAGACACGCTATTTATCGTAGACGAAGCGTCCATGATAGCCAATGAAGGACTGGACTCGTTTGTTTTCGGAACCGGACGCCTGCTGGACGACCTGGTCCAATATGTCTATTCCGGAGAAAACTGCCGCCTGATCCTGATGGGCGATGTGGCACAGTTACCCCCCGTCATGCAAACCGAAAGCCCGGCTCTCAATCCGGAAATACTGCGGGGATATAATTTAAAGGTACAGGAAATCACCCTCACCCAGGTTGTCCGCCAAAGCGAAAACTCCGGGATCTTGTTCAATGCTACCCGCCTTCGGGATGCCTTACGAAACGGGACGGTCGAGATTTTCCCCAAACTAAGGCTGAAAGGCTTCACCGATTTCAGAAAGGTAAACGGAGACGAACTCATCGAAGAAATCTCCTCGGCCTACAGTCGGGACGGGATCGAAGAGACCATGATTATTTCACGCTCCAACAAGCGGGCTACCCTATATAATAATGGTATCCGCAACCGCATCCTATACCGTGAAGAAGAACTTTCGTCTGGCGACCGGCTGATGATTGCCAAGAATAACTACTTCTGGACTGCCGGCAATAAGGAGATGGACTTCATAGCTAATGGCGAAATCATACAGGTGTTACGTGTACGAAGGACTTACGAGCTCTACGGTTTCCGTTTTGCCGACGTATCGGCCCGTTTCCAGGACTACGATCTCGAAACGGATGTCAAAATTCTCCTCGACACCTTACAGACAGCAGCTCCCGCACTGCCGAAAGATCTTAATGACAAGCTTTTCTATACCATTCTCGAAGATTACGACGATGTCCCGACAAAGGCAGGAAAGATGAAAAAGATGAAAACAGATCCTCATTACAACGTCTTGCAAGTCAAATATGCCTATGCCGTCACCTGCCACAAGGCACAGGGCGGCCAATGGATGAACGTCTTTCTGGATATCGGCTATATCACGGAAGAAATGCTTGGAGAAGACTTCTACCGTTGGCTTTACACCGCCTTTACACGTGCGACCCACCGGCTCTATCTGGTGAATCTGCCGGAGGAGTTCGAAGAATATGCCTCGTCCTGATTTAGGTTGGCCATGCCTCTCCGGTTTCGCATCCACATATTTAAGTAAAAGACAAAGAAGCAACAATATCAATTAATAAACAAATACACAGCTATTAACAGCTATTACTACCACTCCTTTGCTTTTCGCCCTTAGTCGAAAAGGTTTTTGACCTGTGTCGAAAGGGCTTTTGACCAAGGGCGAAAAGGTTTTCGACTAAGGGCAAAAGGTCTATGAGCAGGCGGTATGACAACAGTAGCATGGCGATTGTCACTTAAATAGAGCCTTTCGGGGACGACTTGATCTCTGATAATGGAGCATTTCAGAGCGGTTGTCCTAACTTCACAATAAAAGGAATAACAATATTTCATACAATAAATACGTTACATATATAAGAAATACCTATTTTTGTTGCAATATAAACGAAAACTTGCTTGCAAGTTTTCATGAATGGAAAAAGGAATGGCGAATAAAGAAAAAATAGATTACCTGCTTCTGGATATCCGGGAGCTTGAAACATTGGTTGCCGGCATGCGGGATGCAGAAGTGTATCCGGTGTCTTTTTTCGGCCAGACTTTCGACCTCACCCATAAGATTCTGAAGGACCTACATGCTTTGGAAACGGCCCAGATCGAAATGCTACGTAAACAGATGGAAGAGCATCAAGCTCTGATCCAGTCTATTCCCCCATCGGTTGCCACTCCGGTACAAACAGTACAGGAAGCTTCGATTGCAGCCCCGGCTCCGATTCCGGCCAAACCGGAGCCAGTCATCCAAGAGCAGGAAATCAGACAGGAGCTTCCTGCAGAACAAGGATTACCGGTCGGACCGGAGCCAATCCCCGTTGAAGAGCCGGAGACTCCGGCAGTGGAAGCATCCGGCAAAGTGATCCCCGCAGAGCGTCCCGGATTATTCCTCAACGACCTGTTGGAAAAGAAAAATTTTTCGGATTTCCGAAAGGCATTCAGCCTGAACGATCGTTTCCGTTTCCGCCGCGAGTTGTTCGGAGGTGATGAGGCACGGATGAACAAAGTAATCAATGACCTGAACGATCTTCATTCGTATGAAGACTCGGTCACATATTTAAATAACGAATTAAAGTGGAATATAGAGGATGAAGCGGTAGCAGACTTTATCAAGCTGCTTGAAAAACGCTTCCTCTAAGCAATGTGACAATGGACAATTGACAATGTATTTGTCTTTGTCTTTTTAATTGTCAATTGTCAATTATCAATTAAAAAGTGCTATGGCAAAATTAACAGTAGTACCCACTCCCGTCGGAAATCTGGAAGATATGACGTTCCGGGCAATCCGCGTGCTGAAAGAGGCCGATCTCATTCTGGCGGAAGACACGCGTACTACAGGTATCCTGCTCAAACATTTCGAAATACAAAACAGGATGCAGTCGCACCATAAGTTCAACGAGCATAAAACGGTCGAACAAGTGGCAGCCCGTATCAAGGCGGGCGAGAATATAGCATTGGTATCGGATGCCGGTACTCCCGCGATATCTGATCCGGGATTCATGTTAGTGCGTGAATGTGTACGTCAGGGTGTAGAAGTGGAATGCCTGCCGGGAGCCACGGCTTTCGTCCCGGCATTAGTTGCTTCGGGGCTGCCCAACGAGAAATTTTGCTTCGAAGGCTTTCTTCCCCAGAAGAAGGGAAGACAGACGCGCTTGAAAGAGCTCTCGACGGAATATCGCACCATCATCTTCTATGAGTCACCTTTCCGGCTGGTCAAGACATTGACACAACTAGCCGAGTTTTTCGGGAATGACCGCCCTGTTTCCGTATCACGTGAAATATCGAAGATACACGAAGAAACCGTACGCGGCACGCTCGAAGAAGTTATCGCTCACTTCACCGTGAACGAACCGAAAGGTGAAATTGTTATAGTATTAGCAGGCTTAAAAGATAAAAAGGACAAAGAGACAGGAACAAAAGTTTAACGTAACAACAGAAAGAACATGAAGAAAGTATTAATTGCAACAACGATTTGCACAGCCATGCTGGCCTCCTGCGGACAGAATTCAGCAGAATATAAGAAGCTGAAAGCAGAAAACGACTCTCTGAGAATCGAAAACACCAAAAGCAATGCCGAGATGGATGAAATCCTCGGAACCCTCAATGACGTAGAGGCTGACATCCAGTCTATTCGTGATGCAGAAAATTATCTCAACATACAGCAACAAAAGGGAGATCTGAATAAGAGTAATCGCGAACAGATCAAAGAAAACATGCAGTTGATCAGCGAAACACTGAAAAAGAACAAACAGCAGATCAGCGAACTGGAAGAGAAACTGAAAAAGAGCGGAATCCAATCCTCGGCTTTGAGGAAAACAATCAGCCGCCTTTCTTCCGAACTTGACCAGAAAGCCAATATGATTGTCACGCTACAGGAAGATCTGGCAAAGAAGAATGTTCGTATCCAGGAATTGGACGAAATGGTTGCTTCTTTGAACGAAGACGTGGAAGACTTGTCCACTACAACTGCGGCCCAGTCCGAGAAGTTGCAAGAACAGGACAAACAACTTCATACTGCTTATTATTGCTTCGGCACGGCGAAAGAACTGAAAGACCAAAAAATCCTTTCCGGTGGCGGCTTGTTTGCCAAATCCAAAGTATTGCAGAGCGGCTTCAATAAAGATTATTTCATTTCTATTGATATCCGCGAAGTGAAGGAAATCCCGCTGTTCGCAGGCAAGGCAAAGCTGAAATCCAATCACCCGGAAGGTTCTTACGAATTTGTGAAGGACGAGGACGGCAATATGACATTGAAGATCACGGACGAAAAAGCGTTCTGGAGCCTTGGCAAGTATTTGGTGATTGAAGTAGGATGATGAAATACAAAAGTCTTTTTATTGATTTGGACGATACCCTTTGGGACACGTACCATAATAATAAGGAATGCCTCGAAGAAGTATATACCGCTCACCACTTTGACCGGTATTATGCCTCCTTCGAGGCTTTTTTCGAGATCTACTGGCCACACAACAACCTGCTATGGGAACAGTACCGCAACAATGAAATAGACCGCCAGACATTAATCATCGAACGTTTTCGCTATATGCTCCGCCCGTTAGGGATAGAAGACACAAAATCGGTACTGGCGATCAACAACGATTTCCTGCAACGAACAACCCGTAAAACACGCCTAGTACCGGGAGCAATCGAGCTATTGGAATACCTGCGTCCCTCCTATCGCATGTATATCCTGTCCAATGGTTTCCGGGAAGTCCAATTCAAAAAGCTCTGCAATTCCGGTCTGGCCCCCTATTTCAAAAGGATGATCCTATCTGAAGATGCCTGCATCCAGAAACCTCATAAGGAGATTTTCGATTTCGCCCTTAAAAATACCAACTCCCGCCGAAGCGAAAGCCTGATGATCGGCGACAGTTGGGAAGCCGACATTATCGGTGCCCACAATTCCAAAATCGACCAGCTATGGCTGAATCCGAAAGGGCTGCCGGCAAAAGAATTCATACCGACTTACACGGTTGGAAGCTTGGAGGAAATCAAACGGATCTTATGACTTACACCTAAAAGAAAAGGAACCGGAAAAGCCGTCTTCCTGCCCTTTCCGATTCCTTCCCTCTCTTCAGGATGCCTCCTGTCAAAAATTATAATGGAAACCGATGCTGATATTTTCCGTGTCGAAGTTCACACCTGCAAAATCAGAAGTTCCGTTGTACGAATCGCTATAACCAAGAAATCCGACTTTAGTGACAAAAGATATATGTTCCGTCGCTTTCAAAGAAAGTCCCGGACGCAATCCCAACCGGAAACCGGTATCACCGTCACCGGCAGCAATCCCAATCGTCCCATCGACAAACAATCCCACAATACCCGTCTTATAAAACGTATAGCGAGCATACGGAGCAAACTGGAAACGGTTATAATCATCGTAATGCGTATAACCGATTTCACCCCCCACGGCCCATTGGTCAGTCAAATGACATCCTACTTCCGGTGAGATCTGGAAAACAAACTCACTATCTTCACTACCGACTGTAAAACCACCGCCAATATACACCTCCTGTGCACCGACCGAGCAAATCGCCATAAAAGCAATCATGCATGAAACAAATAACTTCTTCATTTTACTTTATTATATATAAATATGGTGATTATATACAACTTTACACTACTACCAAAAAATAATCATTGACCAGCACACCTTACAACCTCATAACAATATTCATAAAAATGTTGTTATGGGGTTGTTTGCATTTCCAAATATCTATATCTTTGCCCTCACGTATTAGAGTTAAGACGTAGAAGCGTTAAGATATTATCCGGCATTGAAATCTGGACAATTTCATCGAACAGGATAATAGCAAATGTTTCTACGCCTGTGTTGTTGTATATCACTTTGCTTAATACAAAGGGCAAACTATATACCAGCATAAGGCGTGGATCTATTGTGTATTATTGTTCGATGGGCAGTCCAGAGCCTCAATGTCATAATATCCAATAGTCTCCACGCTTTTTTTATTTGTTAATCTTTCGAAGGAGGCAGAAAGAGCAAAATTATTTCATATGAAAAAGTATCTATTATTGTTAGTTGTTCTATTGGGTAGTGTATGCGCTTACTCACAGAACAAAATGGTTGAAGCTATTCATTTAAAAAATGGAAGTGTTATAAAAGGGGTTATTATCGAGCAGATACCAGACAAGCAAATTACTATTCGCACTTCTGATGGTAGTACGTTTGTGTACCCTATGGAAGATATCAGTAAAATAACCAAAGAAGAGAAAGAATCTAAAATTCCATTTAAGATATCCAATGAAAAGTACGATTTGACAGGGAGTAGATTTATGATTGATCTTGGATACTGGGCAGGTGGATACAAAGGTCCAGAATTATATTTCACGTATGGAAGCCAAATCAATCAGTATTTATTTGTAGGAGGTGGAACCGGCATACACTATATGACCGATTATTCAACAGTAAGCATACCTATATTTGCTGATGTGAGAGGATATGCCTTAAATGGTCCGATATCACCTTTTATTGCATTAAGAATAGGGTATAAGTTCAATACTAAAGAAGCACCAAGACATGCAAAAAAAGGTGGATTGTATTGTAACCCTTTTATTGGTGTACGGTTTATGACTACTAAAAAACAAGCTGTTAATTTAGGTATAGGATATTCTATACAAAAGGTATCATTTGATGAAGAATGGGGAGATGGAAGTGGTGACATGAACGGATTTAGTATAAAGGTAGGATATGAATTTTAACAATAACATGAAACAAGTACTACATATATTATTAACCTTGCTACTTTTATTCACATTTTCGTGTAACGATGATAATGTGAATAATGACAATAACAGCATATTAATAGGTTCATGGGGAGAGCAATTCCCCGCAGATGAATTTTTCGAACTCACATTTTATAATGACGATACAGGCGTAATGACTGTATATTACAATGAAGGCAAAAAGAAAAGCCCAGATCCTTTCACATACTCTTTTGATAAAAATACAATGAGGTTAGTCATTGTATTTGATAGTGACCCTGAGCCACCTATTGTTTATGATGTAAAGGCGTCAGAAGGTTGGCTGAAACTTGATTGTATATCTGGTGATTTTGAAGATTTCTCAATGTACAAAATAAAGTAATACGAAACAATATGATAGTAAAAGCGGTGGTAACTTAGTTTATCACCGCTTTCTTTTTATAAATCAATTAATTATTCACTTTTAAAAATTAGAGTTATGAAAAAAAAAGATTTAACAGACAAAGAAAAAGAGGAAAGAATGAATTACCTTACCATCCATAAATGTAAAAACGAGGATGAACGTAAAGAGTTAAAAGAATTATGTGATTGGTATTTTAAGGATACTCCTACATTAACTATGTCTTTTTCTTTAACAGAAGAAGATTTTCGGGTAACAATGTTACCCGAAAATTAAACATAAAACATCTCTGATTCAAAAGGAGAATTGGGTAAGTGGAACTTTTCTCTATCAAGATAGCATTTTATAGGATTAATGTTAATACATTTAGACAAACGCTTAAAATCAAATATGTCAATTTTTTCCCCATATTTAATATAAATATAATGTGAATGTCTTACGATATGTTGGTATATTATTTGAACACATATCGATTTTATATCTTCTTCATTACAATCCTCTAAAAGCATTACTTTGTATTCTCCACTTGATTTATATGAATACCATTTATTGAGGGCATCTGCATTTCTATAATAAATATTAGAGTTTATGACAAAACGAAGATGATACTCTTTACGAGTTAATGAGAACTGGCATTCGAATGGCTTAAAACATAAAGATTTATTCTCAATAACTTCACATTCGTCAGTAGAAATATTCAACATTATGCACTCATAAAACGGTAAATTTAAAGTTTCATTTTCCATGATATTAGTATTATTAAGTTAGACAATCCTCAAAAATAGAAAAGAATTAGAAATTTAACAACAAAAAAAAATAATTCAAAATCAGACATTCGATTAATTTGATTGATTTTTAGTTGGTTATATGAATATATTTTTGTATTTTTATAATCCAATATAAAGATAAGAAGTATGTTCGATTTTAAATCACTTCCCGAATTTTCAAAATTGTTCCCTGATGAGCAAGCGTGTATAACCTTTCTTGAAAAAGAAAGGTGGGGAGATCACGTTGTTTCTCCTTTTGATCCGGAATCTAAGGTGTATAAATGCAAAGGAAATAGATACAAGTGTAAAAACACGGGTAAATATTTCAATGTTCGTACAGGAACGATTTTTGAAAATTCGAAAGTCTCATTACGAAAATGGATGTTGGCTTGTTATTTTGTTGTTGAAATGAAAAGAGGAGTATCATCTTTACAGTTGTCTAAAATCGTGGGAGTAACACAGAAAACGGCTTGGTTTATGCTTCAACGTATTCACAATTGTTTTAGTATTGAAATAAAAGAGCCGTGTTTGAAAGGTGAGATTGAAGTAGATGAAACTTATATTGGTGGCAAAAACAAGAATAGACATAGTAAGGATAAAATTAAAGATGCACAGGGGAGATCTTTAAAAGATAAAACCCCTGTGTTTGGGACACTCCAACGAGAAGGATTTGTTGTCGCTTATGTCGTTACAGACACAAAAGGTAAAACCTTACTTCCTTTGATATACAATACCGTTCACCCTAATTCTACCATATATTCTGACGAATGGTATGCGTATAACGGGATCGACAAAGAAAAGTTTGATCATCAAAAAGTATATCACAAAAAGGGAGCGTATGTAATAGGCAGAAGATCAACAAACACAATCGAAGGATATTGGAGCCATTTGAAGAAAATGATTTCTGGAACCCATTTCTGGGTGTCGAGAAAACATCTTCAAAGATATGTAGATTGCGAATCTTTCAGATATAACACGAAACATCTATCGGAATCTGAAAGATTCGATGTATTTTTGCAGAATACCAAACGACGATTAAGGTATTCACAACTAAAGAAAATTACGGCATGAAAAAAAATAAGAAATTCACAATATCAACCACTACTACGATCAGAAGTAGTAAAAGTGGAAAATTAGAGAAGGATATGAAGAGAATAGCTAAAAGTATATTTAGCTATAATCCCAAAACAGATCCTAACGACCCTCTTTTTGATAAAACCACCTCTAAAAAAGGTGGTAACGAAAAAGAATTTTAACCATATAAAACAGAAGCCGGATATACGTTAATCATTATCCGGCTTCTGTTTTATATAGATGGTGTAAAGTTGTATATAATCACCATAAATATTATCAGAACTCTGAGGTAAAATGGAATTTGATATCGGGGAAATCCTGCTGTGCCATCATCAACACATAGCTGGAATCGGCCAGATAGACATCGCGGCCCTCTTTGTCGAGCGCCATATATTGAGCTTTACGGCGTTTGAAGTTTTCAAGAGCGGCAGCATTATCGCTTTCTATCCAGCAAGCCTTATAGAGGCTGATCGGTTCCCACTTACACTGTGCGCCGTATTCGTGGAGCAAGCGGTACTGGATCACTTCGAACTGCAATTGTCCGACCGTACCGATAATCTTACGTCCGTTGAACTGGTTGGTAAAAAGCTGGGCGACGCCTTCATCCATCAACTGCTCGATGCCCTTGTTCAACTGCTTGGCCTTCATAGGATCGGCATTCTCGATATATTTGAACATTTCAGGAGAGAAACTCGGCAATCCTTTGAAATGAAGTTCTTCACCGGAAGTCAGCGTATCACCGATCTTAAAGTTTCCGGTATCAGGCAAACCGACAATATCGCCGGCAAAAGCCTCGTCCACCACTTCTTTCTTCTGCGCCATGAAAGCCGTAGGACTGCTGAAACGCATCATCTTTCCGAAACGGACATGCTTGTAGTTGGCATTACGTTCGAAACGCCCGGAACAAATCTTCACGAAAGCGATACAACTACGATGGTTCGGATCCATATTGGCATGGATCTTGAAAACGAAGCCGGAGAAGGCATCCTCTTCTGGATCGACCACCCGTTCCACGGCCGACACGGGACGGGGAGAAGGAGCGATATTGATAAAGCAATCCAGCAGTTCTTTCACTCCGAAGTTATTCAAGGCAGAACCAAAGAACACGGGAGCGATATCTCCTTTCAGGTAGGTATCGACATCGAATTCGGGATAAACCCCTTCTATCAGTTCGATATCGGAACGGAGCTTTTCTGCCTGTCCGGCATCGATATAGTTTTCAAGTTCCGGGCTGTTGATATCCTTAAATTCCACGTTTTCCGTCACATACTGCTTGCTCGGAGTATAGAGGTTCAGTTTCTGTTCATATATATTATAGACCCCCCGGAACCGTTGTCCCATGTCGATCGGCCAGCTCAGCGGACGCACATGGATATGCAGTTCTTCTTCGATCTCGTCCAGCAAGTCGAACGGGTCCTTACCGTCGCGGTCCATCTTATTGACAAACACGATCACGGGGGTCTTACGCATACGGCAGACTTCCATCAGCTTACGGGTCTGGGCTTCCACACCTTTTGCGGTATCGATCACGATAATAACGCTATCCACTGCCGTCAGCGTACGAAACGTATCTTCAGCGAAGTCCTGGTGGCCGGGCGTATCGAGAATATTGATTTTATGACCGGAATAATCGAAAGCCATCACGGAGGTTGCGACGGAGATTCCACGCTGCTTTTCAATTTCCATCCAGTCGGAGGTAGCTGTCTTCTTGATCTTGTTAGACTTTACGGCTCCTGCCACATGAATGGCCCCCCCAAAGAGCAACAGTTTTTCGGTAAGAGTCGTCTTACCGGCATCCGGGTGGCTGATAATAGCAAACGTTCTTCTTCTCTCAATCTCTTCTGAATACTGACTCATTGTTATTTATCTTATTTCGTTATTTTTATTTTGTTTTATTTTGCCGATAAATCATCATTTACTTACCTATTTAAATTATTCTGATTTCCGCCGATTCCCATCATGCAAGTCCGCAAGCTCGTCTCCCAATGGGGAATGCTGATGCGATAGGTTGCTTTGATCTTCGCCTTGTTCAGGACGCTGAAATGCGGACGGGCAGCTTTTGCAGGATAATCTTTGGACTCGATCGGGAGAACATGGCAGGACACACCACCCAACTCCATAATCTTCACAGCGAAATCATACCAGCTACAAACCCCTTCGTTGGAATAATGGTAGATACCGGGGACGAAAGCACCTGTCTCCGCCTGCACCAACACCGATAAAACAGCTGCCGCCAGATCCCCGGCATACGTCGGCGAGCCAATCTGGTCGAACACGACAGACAACTGCCCCCGTTCATTTCCCAGACGCAACATCGTCTTGACAAAATTATTACCGAACTCGGAGTACAACCATGCCGTACGGATGATTACTGCATCCGGGCACACCTCCTGCAAAGCCTGTTCACCGGCAAGTTTCGTACGCCCGTAGACAGAGGCCGGACAAGTATTGTCCGTTTCCACATAAGGCAAATGATTTGTACCGTCAAACACATAGTCGGTAGAAACATGGATCACCCTCGCCCCAGCCATACGTGCCGCCTCGCCCAAGTTCCGTACGGCATCCCGGTTGATACGAAGGCAAAGTGGTTCGTCATCCTCTGCCTTATCCACAGCCGTATAGGCGGCACAATTGATGATATAATCCGCTTGCTTCTCCTTGACAAAAGCATCCACAGCCTGAGCATCACAGATATCTAGCGTATCCACATCCGTAAACACAAACGCATATTGCGGATATCCGGCAGCTAACCGACGGATCGAATTGCCCAGCTGCCCGTTAGCCCCTGTTACTAAAATCGTTTTCATCTTGTCTTATTCTTCTAATTTCAGTTCCCCGTTCATATCTTCACGATACTTCTCGGCCAGAAGTGCCAGGAACGAACTGATCTGTTTGATCCCCTCCATCGTTTCAGGGCTGATTTCCTTCCCTTGCATCTTCAGCATCAGGAAACCGTAAATAGCATTGAAGCAAGTCTCCAACTCAGGCAAGTCCTCGCCGCCCAATTTGGCACGGAGCTGAACGATAAAGGGGAGTGTTTTATAATAAGCCGCCCCATACACCATTTCCTTCGGCGATTTTAGAAGACGAAGATGCAGATCGGTCAGGGCAATGATCACATTCTTGTTCAGCTGGATATGTCCCTTTTCCATCACCCCTTCGGAACGCATCATCTCGATCAGTTCCTCATACCATTTGGCGATTTCTTCCTTTATATCGTCCGGTTGGTCGTAACGGTCCACAACCGTGCGGCGGATCGAATCCATATCGAAATTATTGGCACGTATCAGGTCTTCCACCTGCCACATGTACAACAGATATTCGGCTATATTTTCTTTTCTTTTTCGTCTTGCAATAATCATGGTTGCAAAGATACACTATATTCGGATAATGCCTGATAAAAATCCGCATCTTTTACACCTAACTGGCGGCAGGCCAGGCGGGCAGCATTCAGGTTGATCAGGAAAAAGCGATCCGGAATATAGACGGGGAAATCTCCGTAGCGAGTCTGCAAATAAGTTTTTTCTTCTTTCTCGACCACGACATGCTGGTCGTAGGGCATAGCCGTTATATCCTCGCGTACCCCCTGGGCAAGCTGTTTGACAACAGGATCGCCGTCGAAATAGATCAGCTTTCCCCCACGCTCGATGGAGGAGGCGAATGTACGGAAAGTCGTGTGATAGGCTTCCGGTGTGGCGTGATCGGTAGCGGAAGTCCACATCAGATTAGTCAGAATTGCAATATGCGGACGATAGAACTCCAGCTGGAACCGTTTCTCCAAAGCAGACGTTACATGCTCATCACCTTCGATAATCGCGATCCGAGCTTCATAACTCAGATGCACACGGTCGGGCAACAAGGGGACTTCGCTGGTCAACGCATAGTCGAACGCCAGTTTCTGCCGCTTCAGGGCGCACACAATCATCGAGATGATTGTCTTCTTTCCCCGGCTACCGGCAACAACAACCCGCGTCTTCTCTTTCGTCCGCTGAAAGATGAATTCAGGTATCGAAAGCACTAATAATCCCAGTTCCTTTGCACGTATCAATTCGGGGTTATCCTGCCGGACTGTGGCCCCTAATACCACAAAATGTATATCTTTAGTTAATCTCTCCGGGAACCACCCGTCTCCATGACAAGTACACCCCTCTTTTTCCAGTCTGGCAAGGGTCGTATCAGTCAGTCCAACACCGGATACACTTACTTCATATCCTTTTTGGTGGATAGCCAGGGCTAAGTCAAACAACAGAGGCTCGGTTACGGAGATTAAATGAACTTTTCGCATCACTCAGATTTTGCCTGCAAATGTACACAATTTCATTCACGCTTCGCATGGGTTTGAAAGAAAAAACTTCCCTATCTTTGTTGGAAAAAGTATAATTTATGGATATTCAACTTATAGACACAGGCTTTTTCCATGCAGACGGAGGTGCCATGTTCGGTGCGATTCCCAAAACTGCTTGGAGCCGCCGTTATCCAAGCGATAAACAAAATGGATGCATCTTGGCTATGCGCAGCATGTTAGTCCGCAACGGGAACGGGAAGATCGTACTCGTTGACAACGGGGCAGGCAACAAACACCTGAAACAACTCAGCTATTACAACTTCTTCGACCTGGTCGATCTGAAGGAAGAACTTCGAAGGCGGGATGTTGCCAGTGAGGATGTTACGGATGTCATACTCACACATCTCCACTTCGACCATTGTGGATATACGACACAAAAAGAAGAGCAGCCCGGTGAAAAGTCTCCCTTCAAAATGGCCTTCCCAAACGCCATCCACTGGGTAGGTCGTGCACAATGGGAGAACTTCCTCCACCCGAACGCGCTCGAAGCCGACTCCTATTTCATCGAAAACATGCAGGCCGTCTACGACAGCGGCAAGCTTCGCCTCATCGAAAATGACACGAATCTCTGCCCCGGCATCGACCTGCGGCTGTTCGACGGACATACGCCGGGGCAAATCGCACCTTATATCACGACACCTGAGCGCACTTATATCTTCGCAGGCGACGTCATCCCATTGGCGGCAAGTGTCTCACCTCTCTGGATCTCGGCATACGACACCTATCCTGTCGTTTCCTACAACGAAAAAATGCGGATGCTAGAAGAAGCGGTCTCTGAGAAGCAAGCGATCATCTACTGTCACGACGCCTATACTCAGTGTACTACCATGAAAAAGGTGAACGACTTTTTCAAGGCCGATCAAAAAGTCCCACTCTTTTCCATCGGGTGAAACCAAACAAGATAACTGCCGGATTAAAGAAAAAGCCAGTTGTATTGTAGGGGAGTCTGCTATTTATCTTTATCTTTGTCTGATCATAATCATAAATTAATCCTGATCATCATGAAAAAGACAATCTTCGCTTCACTGACAATTCTGGCATTCTCTGCCCTGATGTTCTGTTGCAGCAATGCACCCAAGCAGGAGAAAGTGCTCCGCCATGTTGTTATGTTCGGTTTCAAACCGGAAGTTTCCGCCCAGCAAATCAAGGAAGTCGAAGATGCTTTCTGTGCCCTTCCTTCCCAGATAGACCTGATCAAAGGGTACGAATGGGGAACGGACTGCAGCCCCGAAGGATTACAGCAGGGATTGACGCACTGTTTCTTCCTGACGTTCAACTCGGATGCCGACCGCGACGCCTACCTGATCCATCCGGCTCATAAGGCTTTCGGAAAAGTATTGGGAAACAAAGCATCGGCCATTACGGTCGTGGACTACTGGACCAAATAAGAATCATCATTTTTTCACTTTATAACATTTTAAACGCATGAACAAACTAACGAAGTATGCATGTATCCTGACAGCCCTGGCCGGAGCCGTGGCTTGTTCGGATGGTAAAAAAGCACAAGGGAACTACGCTATTATCCCGCTTCCGCAAGAGGTGGCGACACAAGGTAGCGCCCCGTTCCTGTTGAAACCGTCTACCCCGATCTCCTATCAGGAAGGCGATACGGAGATGGAACAGACCGCCCGTTTCCTTGCTTCCTACATCAAAGAGGCTACGGGCTATGAACCGAAAGTGGTTACCGGAAACGCGAACAAAGGCATTCATCTATCGATCGCTTCCGACATTCGGAACCCGGAAGGCTACCGTCTGCTGGTCAGCGAGAACGGCATCGAGATCGCCGGGGCATCCAACGCCGGCATTTTCTATGGCGTGCAGACCTTGCGTAAGTCTATCCCCGCCATGGCCGAAGGAATGAACATCGAACTTCCGGCCGCCAGTATCAACGACTACCCACGTTTCCCATATCGTGGTATGCACCTCGATGTTTCCCGGCACTTCTTCCCGGTAGATTCGGTCAAGAAGTTCATCGATATTCTTGCCTTGCACAACATGAACCGTTTCCACTGGCATCTGACAGACGACCAGGGATGGCGCATCGAGATCAAGAAATATCCGGAACTGACCCAGATCGGGGCGCAACGCAAGGAAACCGTCATCGGCCGTAACTCCGGCAAATACGACGGCAAGCCGTATGGCGAAGGCATGTTCTATACGCAAGACGAAATCCGCGACGTGATCGCTTACGCCCAAGAACGTTTCATCACGATCATCCCCGAAATAGACCTTCCGGGACACCAGTTGGCAGCCATCACGACTTATCCGGACCTGGGTTGTACGGGCGGACCGTATGAAGTATGGACCCAGTGGGGCGTATCGGACGATGTGATCTGTGCCGGTAATGAAAAGGCTATGACCTTCCTCGAAGACGTGCTCGGCGAGGTGATCGATCTTTTCCCGTCCGAATATATCCATGTAGGCGGTGACGAATGCCCGAAAGTGCGTTGGAAGAGTTGTCCGAAATGCCAGGCGCGCATCAAGGCGGAAGGCATCAAAGGAGACAGCAAGCATACGGCCGAAGAATACCTGCAAAGCTATGTCATTTCACGCATGGAGAAATTCGTTGAAAGCAAAGGACGCCATATCATCGGTTGGGACGAAATCCTGGAAGGCGGACTGGCCCCGAATGCTACGGTGATGAGCTGGCGCGGCGTAGACGGAGGTATTGAAGCAGCCAAACAGAAACACAATGTAATCATGACACCTAACTCTTACCTGTATTTCGACTACTACCAGTCTACCGACACGGAACACGACCCGCTTGCCATCGGTGGTTACCTGCCGTTGGAACGCGTCTACTCGTTCGAACCGACTGCCGGAATCCCGGAAGAGTACCAGAAATATGTAACGGGAGTACAAGCAAATCTGTGGACAGAATATATTCCGACATTCAGTCAAGTCGAATATATGGTATTGCCGCGTATGGACGCATTGGCAGAAGTACAATGGACAAACGCCCCGAAAGATTTCAAGGCGTTCCTGCCGCGTTTGGTCCGCATGACCGAACTTTACGACCGCTTGGGTTACAACTACGCCAAACATATCTTCGACATTCGCGCCTCCTTCGCTACCGATGGTGACAAAGGTGAAATCGTCGTGACACTCGAAACCGAAGGTTCCGCCGATATCCATTATACACTCGACGGCAGCGAACCGACGGCAACCAGCCCGAAATACGAAGCACCTCTCCGCATCAAGCAAAATACAGAAGTAAAAGCCGTAGCTGTCCGCCCGACGGGAAACAGCCGCATCTTCTCCGAAAAGATCGACTTCAACAAGGCAACGGCCAAGCCGGTCACATTGAAAGTAGCCCCCAGCAGAGGGTATGACTTCAACGGTGGTCCGGAACTGACTGACGGCCTGAGCGGCAACGACAACTACAAAACCGGACGCTGGCTCGGCTTCCAAGGCAAGGACTTAGATGCCGTTATCGACCTGAAAGAGCCAATCGAATTCAGCAAAGTTTCTTTCAACACGAATGTTGTGAAAGGAGACTGGATCATGGGCGCGGCAGGCGTTACCGTAAAGGTATCGGATGATGGACAGAACTTCAAGGAGATAGCATCCAGGACAATCCCGTCTTTAGGCAAAGACGACAAAGACGGCCTTTATCCGCAGGAAATCTCTTTCGACCCGGTAAAAGCCCGCTATGTCGAAGTCATCATCAAGAGTGACAAACTCCCGACATGGCACGGAGGTGTAGGTAATCCGGCGTTCTTGTTTGTGGACGAAATTAATCTGCAATAAGTAAATATTTAGGCACAGATTACACGGATTTCACGGATTCTCTTTCTCATCTCCGTGTAATTCGTGAAATCCGTGCCTAAAAAATATAAAGAAGTTTTGCTATTCTAACATATTCCCCCATGAAAAGAGACATACTTATCCTTTCTGCCCTTTGTACCTGTTGCAACCTTTTTGCCGAAGAGATCACAGTCAAGCATCTCAGGTATGCAGGTCCTTATGAAATAAAAGACCCGTTCATCGTCGACAGCCTTGACGTGAACAGTAAGAAATTTACAGATGCCGAGTTATTAAAAACCGCCATCCCCTTCAACAATGTCCGGGAAAGCAACCGGACACTGGATGCCGCCACTACAGCCGGACAAAGCAGAAACAGCTCCGTCAGCCTCGCCTCCTTCTATCTGAACAGCGACCGCTATACGGACGGGACTCTTCAGATCAGCGGACCGGGGCATTACGAAGTATATATCGACAACGAGAAACAGACACCCGCCAACGGCGAGCTCAAGCTCACACTCGAACCCCGCCGCTACGAAGTCGTAATCAAATATCTTACAGCCCCGGACGAAACGAACCACATTCCGAAAGTCACCTTCAAGACGGACAGCAAAGCCGTTGTCACGGCGACAACCGATCCAGAGAAGCGTTACACCTTGAGCGATGTCTTCGACGGTACACGATTTCGCTCCGTCAGCCTCTCCCCCAACGGCAAATACCTGCTGACCGCCTACCAGACGACTTATCCCGGTGGCGATACCGAATCCTTCCAGCAAGTGACCGACCGGGCCACAGGGCAGGTTTTAATGGAAAGCAACAACCATCATTATAGCTGGATGCCCCGCAGCAACCGTCTTTACTATACCCGCAAAGGCATGCAGGGAAAGGAACTTGTCACGATCGACCCTGCAACCCAAGCAGAGGAAGTCCTTGCCCACAACCTTCCCGACGGTTGGTTCAGCTTTGCCCCAACAGAGGATTTCCTGCTGTTCAACATCACCGAGGAAGGACCGAAGAAAGGGGAAGACCTTCAGGAAATCCTTGTGCCTGACGACCGCCAGCCGGGATGGCGTACCCGTTCATTCATCCATAAGTACGACCTGGCAACCGGTGTGTTCCAACGCCTTACCTACGGGCACACTTCGACTTCCATCAACGACATTTCCGACGACGGTCGCTACCTGCTCTTCACTTGCAGCGAACGGGAGCTGACGAAACGTCCGTTTTCGACTACTTTACTCTATCGGATGGATCTGCAAACATTGGAGACGGAACTCCTTTTGAAAGATCCGTTCATCAGTTATGCACAATTCTCGCCCGACGGCAAGATGCTGGCAATTGCCGCATCTGGGGAGGCTTTCAATAAAATAGGGCTGAAGATAGCACCGGGGCAGACTTCCAATATGGCCGACGGACAACTCTTCCTTTACGATCCGGCAAGCAAACAGGCAAATCCTGTCACCAAAGATTTCAATCCATCGGTTCAGAACTTCGTTTGGAACAAAGGTGATAAACAGATCTACCTGCAGGGAGAAGATAAGGATTGCGTACGCCTGTACGTCTTGAATCCGTCAACCGGGAAAATCCTCCCCATCCCGTTAAAAGAGGATATCCTCTCGGATTTTACGATTGCCGAAACAACACCCGAACTGGTTTATTTCGGCGAAAGCGCCTCCAACTCGCAACGCCTTTACTCCATCAACCTGAAAAAGAATACCTCCGTCTGCCTGAAAGACCTCTCTGCCGGTATTCTGAAAGACGTCATCCTCGGCGAAGTGCACGACTGGAATTTCCGGGCAGCTGCCGGCGACACGATCTACGGTCGTTATTACCTGCCGCCCCATTTCGATCCCAACAAGAAATATCCGCTGATCGTGAACTACTACGGGGGAACCAGTCCAACGGAACGTTCACTCGAAAACCGATATCCGTCGCATGTATATGCGGCATTGGGCTACATCGTCTATATCATCCAGCCCAGCGGGGCAACCGGCTTCGGCCAGGAGTTCTCCGCCCGCCACGTGAATGCATGGGGACTGCGTACGGGAGACGAGATTATTGAAGGAACAAAGAAATTCTGTGCCGAACACAACTTTGTCGACACTAAAAAGATCGGTTGCATAGGGGCTTCTTATGGAGGCTTCATGACACAATACCTGCAAACGAAAACAGATATCTTTGCCGCCGCCATCTCCCATGCCGGAATCAGCGACATCACCAGCTATTGGGGCGAAGGTTACTGGGGATATTCCTATAGCGCCTTGGCAAGCGCGAACAGCTATCCCTGGAACGCACGGGATATGTACACGTTGCAAAGCCCGCTATTCAATGCCGACAAGATCAACACTCCGATTCTTTTCCTGCATGGCACTGTCGACACGAACGTCCCGGTAGGTGAAAGCATCCAGATGTTTACAGCCCTGAAACTGTTAGGTAAACCTACGGCCTTCATACAAGTAGTAGGACAAAACCACCAGATACTGGACTATAAGAAGCGTGCCGAATGGAACAAAACCATCTACGCTTGGTTCGCCAAATGGCTCAAGGACCAACCGGAATGGTGGAATGCCATGTATCCGGAAAAGTCTTTGTAAAAAAGTTGGAAACACTCTTAACATCCACCCTAGACCAATACACGTGCGTAGAGACTGATTATAAACAAAGCCCCGAAGACGAAACCGTCTCCGGGGCTTGTTTTTTATCTGCCTTACACCTTCGCAGGCTTACGGCAGAATGAACTTTATTTCAATACTTTAGTATTATTAATATTAAACCGCTTGTTCGCCTGTCACAGGGTAATTACCGTTTTCACGGCACGCGGCCAAACATTTTAGAATTATTTGATTATAAATTACTATATAGAGGGAGTGGCAGCGGCCACTCCAAACTATTCCTCTATTCTTATTTTACGATTGCCTTTACAGCCTCTTCACCTTCAACAGCTACTACGACTACGCCCTGAGGAGCAGCGATCACAGCGTTGTCGGATGTCAGAACCTGAGAGGCAATTGTCTGCCCTAAGATGTTACTTACAACAACCTTCTTGCCTGCAGCGTTAGCGATCGTTACATTGCCTTCGCCTGCGATAATCGTTACTTCAGAAGTTGTGATTTCGTCGTTGGCTGTTGCACCACCTTCTGCTACGTCAGCGTTGAATACATCACCCTGGATAGCATCTTCAAAATCTTCAGCAACGATTACAGGAACACCATTTTGGATCTTGATCCAACCACCATTTGTCAGCGGACGAACATCACCATCAAATGCAGTCTTCTTACCCCAAGATTCAGACTCGATCAAGAAGTCTTGTTCTTCATTGTCATTGATCAAGCGGAAAGAGAACTTAGCAGCGTTGTGCTTGTTTTCTGCAATTGTTACTTGTTTGCCATCAACGAACAGATTCGTGTAAGCACCTTCACCCGGAAGAACATTTTTGTCCTTAACTGCATATCCTTTCAAGAATGCCAGACGAGTGTACTTGCCTTCCCAATCATACTTCTTATATTTGTTATCGATTTTCAAGTTAACCAAGAAATCACCGAATACAGTATCCGGAACGACTTTCGTATGCGGACATTTCAAAGAATCGGCCAATGATTCGTGGTCTTCACCGCAGAAGTCGATTGAACCTTTTTGTTCTTTAACATTACGTGCAATGAAATATTGAGGCATCAATACTCCGGATTCAGTTGTCGGGATTACTGTCATTTCAGCAGCTGTTTCGGCATTGTCACCCTTGCCTTCCACATTTAGGAATGTCATACCGTCTTTCGGAGCAGCGGCATACAAATATTCTTTTTCTGTAGAAGCTGTACGATAGAATTTAACCATGTTCTTTTCGCTCAATTCTTCTTCTGTAAACTCACGATAGAAGTTTGTCTTCAATGGATTCAAAACGAATGCAGAAGTTCTGGTTTCACCCGTAATGTCTTCAGCTTTGATCAGACCTGTCGCATCAACCACACCGGCTTTCTTATCACCCGAAATCAGGGCATAATAGTGAGTTCCGTCTACGTCGTTCACTTCTTTCAAATAGAAAATATTTGCCCATGCTTTTTCAGATACTACCAGCATTTCAGTACCACCGACATTTGAAATCTGGAGATACTTATGATTCATACTCAACTTGTCAGGATCGTTTACACGAAGAATATAAGCACCACGTCTCAATGTATCTTTTTCGTAAGGAATACCATACTTGTCGATGAAGATCGGTTCCAACTCAAATTTAGTAGCAGCCTCTGTACTTACCGCCAATACACTATCATTCTTGGCAATGGCATCACTGCCTACAACGACATTCATATCACCGGAAACACTCAGATAGCTCAATGTAAACAAGTCTCTTGCTTCAGGTTTAGCTCTGAAATAACCTTCTTCGTTTGAAGTAGCCGGAACCAGGACGTATTCGTTATCAATCTGACGACCTTGATACCAGTAAGTGATCGAAACGATTGTCTTACCGTCTTTGTCCATCACTTTGTAAGCGTAGTTGTTCAAGATTTCACCAGTTTCCTGATTATAGATGTCGGGATATCCTCCGAAGTCTGTCGGTTCTACATCAACATACCATTTTGCAGCCGGCATGTGTTCGAAGTCCATCTTACCCTGGTCAGCCGGAACAATCTTCGTCAGATTACCATCCAAGTCAAGCATCAGACGTGCATCATTTTCCTGAGCGTTCTTGCTGTTGATGACATCCATGAAATACAAACCTTTCTGAACATTCGTCGGATGAGAAGCCGGAGTGATGTTCAAACCGATACGGTCATTGATTGTATAGAAGTCCGTGCCTTTCAGGTTTTCAGAAGAACCGATAGTAGCTTCACGACGTCCGCCACCTAAAACAGCGATCTTAACCAAGTTCTGTTCGTAACCAGGAACAACGGATGCTCTCAATGTGATTTCGTCATCTGTGCGATCAGCCCAATATTTTGTCAAGACATCGATATTCTTCTGGTTGAAACCGTCAGCTTCGATATGCAGCGAATCTTGAGTCGGCCAGTACAAGAAACGGAAGTTGAAACGACCGTTTACATCACGGGCAGCAACCTGTGCATACGGATTAGTTGTCGTAAAGTCCGTATTGTGCTCTCTTACAGCAAATGCCAAGTGCTGGTTGCCGGATACTTCATTTTCGAGATAAGCAGTATCGACCATCAAATATGTTTCTTCACCTTTTGCATTCTTTCCAGCGGCAAGAGACATCCAGTACGGAGATTTGAATGCATTCAGTCTTTCATAAATCGCATACAATCCCTGATAAGTACGAGCTGCTTGTGCTGTAGCCATTTCAGCTTTCACCCATTTATGCCAATGATAAAGAACATCTTCTTTATCAAATTTCAAGTCTGCACTTAATGCTACTATTCTCTCGATGGATAACTGACACTGCTCATTCAAAGTATCTTTCTGTTTTTCAAGATCAGCAATAGTCGTCTCTATTCCTGCTTTTTCAGTTTCTAATTTTTCTTGAAGAGCAAGATAATCTTTATTTAATTCATCAGAATGGATCAAGTCATTCTTACGGCTTACATACTTTATATTTGCTTCATTTAGGATATTTTTAGCGGCCTCTAAAGCTTCTTTTAAATCAATCTCCTCCTTAAGAAGATTATTTAGCTGTGTAGTAAGTGTATCCAGATAGTTCTCCTTCTCCGTTAGCAAAGCACTTGCCTTGGAGTAGGCAGGCTCCATGACACCGGAAATATAACTATTCAAATAAGTAGTACAATTTTTCACAAGATCGGAGACACCCTGTTCTTGCAAATAGTCATAAAAACCACTCGTAAACTCCTTGAAAAGCTCCAAATCGGACTCATTATCAATCCTTACAGCGGAAACCATTTGATTCCAATTAGGATGAGAAGTCTCACTTGGTTGTAAGTTATGAATCGCAAAGTTAAACTGATCCATAACAGAGAGGAAGTCAGAAGCTATTTCGTTCTTGCGTAAAGCCTTATTTTTTTTAACTGCAGCTTCCTCCCATTCGCTTATCGCACCAGGAATTTCTTGATTTACATTGCTGATTTCTCCTGCAATTTCATCAACGCTTTCTTGTGCGTCTTCTACATCTCTTTGAGCATTAACCTTCGCCTCTAATAAGAGCGCAAGTTCTTTTTTAAGATCGTCATTGATATTTGCATTACTTTGTAAGGCCTCCTCTATTCCTGTCAAACGTTCGTTGATATATTTAAGATCATTACGTTCTTTTGCCAACGGTACAGTAACAGCTTGTAACTGTTTTACAAGGTCATTATACTTTTTTTCTTCATCTTGCAACATTTCGGCTGTTTCCGTGTAATCTGCTTTCTGATCCTTTAAAGCATCAAGAGCATCATCCTGAAATTTCAACATTTCCAGATAAACTTGATAAGCTTTATCAGCATTAGCTAAAGCATCATCTACCTCACCAAAAGATAAAGTATTCCGCCCTTGCGGGTCTACAGCTTTATAAGCTTTCTTATCCCATAAATTAGGTTCTGTTGCTCCTTTTGCAAAATGGAACATGGTAGAATCTTCTTCTTGGGTCTGCAACATGGCATTCAAATCAAGCTGGTTCAACCATACCGGACCTGCAACATATGGTTTGATTTGCAAACTGCTAACTTTACCTGCAACTTCTTTAGTCGCATATTTTACGGCTGCAACCTTATTGTCATCCAAAGCGATCAGTGTCATCACCGAGTCAGGAGTGATATAAGATTCCGGAGTTCTTGCGATCTGCAAGTCACGTCCTTCCTCACTTCTCATCCAAGACCATGCAACAGCGTTACCACCTAAATTGGATACACTGAGTCCGGAAGTTTTCAATAAATCCTGTGCTTTAGCCGGATCAAAAGAAATCGGATAGTTGTAAGCCAAGTTTACAAATTTGAATGCAATACCATTCTCATTGTTTGACTTCTCACGTTTTACAGTCCACAATGATTCACCAATAGTAGCTTCAGGGTAAGGAACAAATGCCAACTGATAGACATAACCTTGACGACCGTCGCTTACCTTCTTCATTACCAAGACACGATAACCGTCCGAGAGCTGATAAACTCTACCGTCAGTCACTTTGTCTACAGTTTCAAACAAAGAAGGAGCACTTGATTTGCTGTAATTTGCAACACCTTGTGCAGAAACTGTTCCGACAGTCGTTGCCAGCAATAAGCTGGCCACAAGTGTAGAAAACTTTTTGTTCATAACTTAATTAATTAGTTAGTAAATAATGTATTAAGAATAATTTCTTCCTTTATATATAATGTACGCAAGGCTATCTGTTAACTTTTGTACTTTGATAGCAAATACGTACGTTTTTTTTAGTCATTTTTGGGGAGTTTGTCAGCTAAAGTTGGTTTTTCGTACAGACTAAGCTATCTAATTGATAAGAAAGGATATAGAAAAAGGAAAAAACTTTAAGAAAAGAATTGCAGGTTTAAAAAGTATGCGTATTTTTGTGACGAATTAAAACGTACGTTTTTTTTAGTCATTTTGTTTTTGACTTCTATCCTTTTTATTCCCAATAAGTTACAAGTAAAAAACAGGCGACTTTCACTCCTTAGAAACGGGCTTTTTTACCATTTTCCACAAACAGATATATCATTCTTATTTATAATCACTTATAGACTTTTTCTCAAGTAATACTACAAGTTACAAACTGCCATTTTGAGAAGAAGGCAGGGAAAATGGAGTAAAAACGGCTATAAAATAGGTAAAACCGGGTGGTTTTTATTGTCCGGCAAGGCACTTTTGTTGCCAGACACCCCCATGTTGCCCCCTTTTACACCCGGATGTACCGGCTCTCTACACCCGGATGTTAAGGATGGCAACATGGGGGTGTTTACAGAATTATCTGCTTGTTTCTGCTAAAAAAAGAGAGGGCTTTTGTGGAATGAAGAACCGTATTTCGTCAATTTAACACCTATTGCATTCGTTTTTACATTTGTTTATTCGATTATTTTATATGCTTTTTCAAAGGTAAAAGAAGGCAATATATTGGTTTCCAATCATATGATAAAAACGTCCTGTTAGAGGAGTGATAGAGGCAGTGATACAGGATGTTTTCCTCTATCACTCATCTAACGCTTGAATATTAATAGCTACAACCTTCGTAGTGATAGAGTGATAGAGGATTTGTAGAAACTTCGTATGGAGATCACAACCTTGGAAAATTTTGATGCGGTTGCCCTGTTGTGAAAGTCGGGGCTTTGTGCGTAAAAAAGAAAAGGTGTGCAATTTTGAACACACATTCGTGTAGTTCAATTTGCACACCTTCGTCGTTCATAGCAAATACTAAATATTAACCGATTGAACCTCTCATGCGGTCTTCAAAAGCAGATAGAGCCGCTTTTGCCCCTTCTCCCATTGCTATGATTATCTGTTTATAGGGTACGGTCGAGACGTCGCCCGCCGCATAGATGCCGGGAACATTCGTCCGACAATGCGCATCGATTACAATCTCACCCGGTTTGTTCGTTTCGACAACGTCGCGGAAAACGCCACTATTGGCTGCCAAGCCGATTTGGACAAAGATTCCGTCCAGGTCGATCACCCGCTCCGCATCCGTCTTACGGTCTTTTACACGAAGACCTGTTACCTTATCACCGTCACCAACCACTTCCAAAGATTGGGAATGCAAGAAAACTTCCACATTCGGCAAGCTCTTTGCTTTTTCCTGCAACACTTGGTCGGCTTTCAGTTCGTCCATAAATTCCAGAACCGTCACTTTCGAACAAATGCCTGCCAAATCTATAGCCGCTTCGATACCCGAATTTCCACCGCCGACAACCGCTACGTGCTTACCTTTATAGAACGGACCATCGCAGTGAGGGCAAAAAGCGACACCTTTTCCGATATAGTCCGCTTCGCCCGGAACATTCAACTTGCGCCAGCTTGCACCTGTCGCCACGATAAGGGCAGGAGCAGAAAAACGTTCACCGGTAGAAGTGGTCAGAAGTTTCGCCGATCCATCCAGTTCGACTTTATCCACACGGCGATGCTCCAGTATATCGACCGGATAGTCGTTGATATGTGTCAAAAGGTCGTTCGCCAACTGCTTTCCAGTAGTCTGAGGAACGGAAATCAGGTTCTCGATACCGACCGTTTCTTTGACCTGTCCTCCGATACGTTCGGCTATCACTGCGACATTCAAGCCTTTACGTGCCGAGTAGATGGCAGAAGCAGCACCGGCAGGTCCACCCCCCACTATTAACACATCATAGTTCTTAACAGGTTTTTCAACAGAGTTATCAACACCCCCTTCATTAATTCCGTATTGGGCTTCGAGTTTGGAAAGCAATTCTCCCAAATCACTACGCCCCACATTGATCAGTTTGCCATCGGCAAAAACAGAAGGGACTCCCTGTACTTTCATTGCCTCAACTTCTTTTTGATTGATAGCGCCATCCACCGTTTCGTGGGTGATCCGGCTATTGAGAGTAGCCATGACATTGAGTGCCTGCACTACATCCGGACAATTGGTGCAAGTAAGAGAAACATAAGTCGTCAGCTTGATCGGACCATTCAAGGCTCTGACACGAGCACAGATACTTTCGTCCGGTATATTTTTACCTTTTCCATCACTATTCAGGACAGCTAACAACAAGGATGTAAACTCATGTCCGTTAGGTACTGCACGAAACCGGATACCGGTAGGCATACCGTCTTTTACAATTGTAAACTGAAGTCCTTCGCCATCCGCAACGCTGCATGACAAATGATCCGAGCATGATGCCACATCACCAAGCAGGTCTATTAGCTCCTGACGGCTTTCATGATCGAGAGCGACTTGTATATCAAATACATATTGGGATACCAGTCCGGAGAAAATACCCGAAAGCTGGTCTTTCATTGCTGAGTCTAACATAA
>ERZ791796.643-NODE-643-length-33308-cov-2.729077_pt1 | contig 33308 bp, 28 predicted proteins | sample MGYA00510311_ERZ791796 | MGnify/ENA primary metagenome ERZ791796 (study PRJEB30046, sample SAMN00792042) | human gut metagenome | study: EMG produced TPA metagenomics assembly of the A metagenome-wide association study of gut microbiota in type 2...
TCTTCGCTGCCGGGTTTGACGTTGATGGAGCTTCGCTCTTCAAAATAACGTTCCAATTCATCAATGGCTCTCGGCGAAATGGGAACCAGACGCTGTTTGTTTCCTTTACCTTCCACTTTAATAAAACCTTCTTGCAGGTAGAGTTCCGATAATTTCAGGTTGCACAGTTCCGAAACGCGGAGTCCGCAACTGTATAATACTTCCAGAATGGCCCGGTTGCGCTGTCCTTCTTGCTGGCTTAAATCGATGGTCGAGATAATGGAATCAATCTCTTCTACGGTTAACACGTCCGGGAGTTTAAAGCCTATTTTAGGTGATTCAAGCAATTCCGTTGGGTCGGCTTGGATGTAATCCTCCAATAAAAGGAATTTATAGAAAGAACGGATACCCGACAGAATCCGCGCTTGGGAGCGGGGATGGATTCCGATATCGTGCAATCCGGCGGCAAAATGATGCAACTCCTCCAGCGTGACCTCTAACAGGCTGATGCCTTCGAGAGTGACATAAGCATTCAGTTTATCCAAATCGGTCATGTATGCATCGAGTGTGTTGTCGGATAAAGACTTTTCTAACTTTAAGTATTGTTTGTATTTCTGAAAGATAGCATTGTTTTTATCCTTGTTGCCTCTTTTTTCGTTAAGTTCCATTCTTTTTTCTACCTTTGTACCCAAATTCTTTACAAAGATACGATAAACATCCAAAAGGAAATGTATAATGAGAATACAAATTATTAATGGCCCTAATATTAATTTGTTAGGGAAACGCGAACCTTCTGTTTACGGAGCCGTTTCATTTGAGGATTATCTGGTAACGTTGCGGAATTTATATCCTCAGGTGGAGATATCCTATTATCAGTCGAACGTGGAAGGTGAAATGATTAATAAACTGCATGAAGTTGGGTTCGATTATGATGGAATCGTGTTGAATGCCGGTGCTTATACCCATACTTCCATCGCTTTGATGGATGCTATCCGGGCTATTCATACTCCGGTTATAGAGGTGCATATCTCGAACGTGCACAAACGGGAAGAGTTTCGTCATAAATCGATGATATCCTGTGCCTGTTTAGGAGTCATTTGCGGTTTCGGCTTGGATTCGTATCGCTTAGGTATAGAAGCGCTTTTGGATTATAATAAAAAGGTATAATATATTTTTAGGTAAAGCTTATGTTGCTAAAACAAACAAAGATTGTAGCGTCTATTTCCGACCAGCGCTGCGATGTAGATTTTATCCAGGCATTGTTTAGTGCCGGAATGAATGTGGTGCGGATGAATACAGCCCATGCCAGTCGTGAGGGTTTTGAGAAACTCATAGAAAATGTTCGTACGGTTTCTAACCGTATAGCCATATTGATGGATACAAAAGGTCCGGAAGTGCGGACCACTTCTTTGGCCGGAGACCCCATCCCGTTTCACATCGGTGATAAAGTAAAGGTGGTAGGAAATCCGGATTTGGAGACTACGCGCGATTGTATTGCTGTTTCTTATCCCCGTTTTGTACATGATTTGAGTATCGGCGAGAATCTTCTGATTGATGACGGAGATTTGGATTTGAAGGTGATAGATAAGAATGAGGACGCCTTGTTTTGTGAAGTGCAGAATGAAGCAACTCTGGGTAACCGGAAGAGTGTAAATGTGCCGGGAGTACGTATCAATTTGCCTTCGTTAACAGAGAAAGACCGTAACAATATACTTTATGCTATCGAGAAGGATATCGATTTCATCGCCCATTCGTTTGTGCGCAATAAGCAGGATGTGTTGGATATCCGTGAGATTCTGGATGCTCATCACAGCGATATCAAGATTATAGCGAAGATTGAGAACCAGGAAGGTGTAGACAATATCGATGAAATTCTTCAGGTAGCAGACGGTGTGATGGTGGCACGTGGTGATTTGGGTATTGAAGTGCCGCAGGAGCGTATTCCGGGTATCCAGCGCCTTTTGATTCGTAAGTGCGTGATGGCTCGCAAGCCGGTAATCGTAGCCACTCAGATGTTGCATACCATGATTAATAATCCGCGTCCTACCCGTGCGGAAGTCACAGATATTGCCAATGCCATTTATTACCGTACGGATGCTTTGATGTTGAGCGGTGAAACGGCATACGGAAAATATCCGTTGGAAGCTGTCCGCACCATGACTGCTGTGGCTGCACAGGCGGAAAAAGATAAACTGGCGGAGAATAACATCCGCATTCCTTTGGAAGAGAAATGTGAAGTAACCGATTTTTTGGCGAAGCAGGCTGTAAAGGCTACGGATAAAATGAATATCCGCGCTATTATTACCGATAGTTTCAGTGGACGTACGGCTCGCAGTTTGGCTGCTTTCAGAGGTCGCTATCCGGTGTTGGCTATTTGTTATAACGAGAAAACCATGCGCCATTTGGCTCTTTCGTATGGAGTAGAGGCTATCTATATGCCGGAGTTGGCCAACGGACAGGATTATTACTTTGCCGCACTGCGTAAACTGCTGAAAGATGGAGTTATCAAAGAAGATGAAATGGTGGCTTACCTGAGTGGCGGAAAACAGGAAACGCATACCTCCTTCCTCGAAATCAATGTGGTAGGCGATGTGTTGAAGTATGCCGAAGCGGATGATTATATCTTGCCTAATAAAAACAGGTACTTATAATTTAATTGAAAATTGAAAATGGAAAGTTGAAAATTAGCCGTTCGGACGGGATTCCACTTTCAACTTTCCATTTTCAATTTTCAACTAAATAACTATGGAAGAAACAGAATCAATAGACCGGTACATTTTGCAGCATATCGATGAAGAGGGCGACTATTTGAAAGCCCTTTATCGCGATACGCATGTAAAGCTTTTGCGCCCGCGTATGGCTTCGGGACATTTGCAAGGGCGGATGCTGAAAATGTTTGTCCGGATGATTCGTCCCCGTCAGGTATTGGAAATAGGCACTTATAGCGGATATTCCGCTTTGTGTATGGCCGAGGGGTTGGAAGAGGGAGCCATGCTTCATACGTTTGAAATAAACGATGAACAGGAAGACTTTACTCGCCCGTGGCTCGAACATTCGCCTTATGCCGACAAGATAAAGTTTTATATAGGCGATGCGTTAGAGATGATTCCTTCTATGGATATAACGTTCGACCTGGCTTTTGTGGATGGTGACAAACGTAAATATATAGAATATTACGAGATGGTTCTAACAAAATTGGCGTCCGGAGGTTATATCATTGCAGACAATACGCTTTGGGACGGACATGTGTTGGAAGAGCCTCATCCTACCGACAAACAAACCATAGGCATCAAGGCCTTTAATGATAGGGTCGCAGCCGACAGTCGGGTGGAGAAGGTGATTCTGCCCCTGCGCGACGGTTTGACCATTATAAGAAAGAAATAGAAACAATAAAATGATAGAGTATGGAAACAACAAGACAAAATAAGATTTCCCGCTTAATTCAGAAAGAGCTAAGTGAAATATTCCTGCTTCAAACGAAAGCGATGAATGGTGTGCTGGTATCTGTCAGTGTAGTGCGTATCAGTCCTGATTTAAGTGTGGCGCGTGTTTATCTGAGTGTCTTCCCTTCGAACCGGAGCGAGGAGATTGTAAAGAATATCAATGCGAACATGAAATCCATTCGTTATGAATTAGGCACACGGGTACGTTACCAGTTGCGTATCATCCCCGAACTGAAATTCTTTGTGGATGATTCGCTGGATTATATCGAAAAGATAGACGAGCTTTTAAAAGAGTGAACTTACCTTTCTACATAGCCAAAAGATATCTGTTCTCGAAAAAGTCGCACAATGCGATAAACATCATTTCGGGCATATCGGTTTGCGGCGTGGCATTGGCTACGCTTGCTTTGGTTTGTACCCTTTCCGTTTTTAATGGCTTCCAGGAGTTGGTGGCCACCTTCTTTACGGCTTTCGACCCCGAACTGAAAATTACAGCTTCACAAGGGAAGGTGTTTGATGCGCAGGAGGAACGGATAACCCGTTTGCGCGAGTTACCCGGTATTGCCGTGTTTACCGAATCGTTGGAAGAAAATGCGATGCTCCAATATAAGGATAAGCAGGCGATGGTAGTGATAAAGGGAGTGGAAGATAACTTTGAAGACCTGACGGCTATCGACAGCATTCTTTATGGAAGAGGACAGTTTAAGTTGCATGATGAGGTGGTAGATTATGGGGTGATGGGGATGCAGCTGGTCTCGGTTCTCGGTTCGGGCGTTTCTTTTGTCGACCCGGTGGAAGTTTATGCGCCTAAACGGGGTGAAAAGGTAAATATGGCCAATCCCTCAAGTAGCTTTACGCAGGATTATCTCTTCTCTCCGGGAGTGGTTTTTGCGGTAAACCAGCAGAAGTACGATGCTTCCTATGTGATTACCTCACTCGACTTCGCCCGAAACCTTTTCGGATATGAAACCGAAGTCTCTTCCGTTGAGTTGAAGCTAAAGCCGGGACAAGATACCGGGAAGGTAAAAGAGGAGATAAAGCGAATTTTAGGAGAGGACTTTATTGTTTTAGACCGGTATGAGCAACAGGCCGATGTGTTCCGTATCATGGAAATAGAGAAACTCATATCCTATTTCTTCCTCACTTTTATTTTGGTGATAGCCTGTTTCAATGTGATAGGCTCCTTATCGATGCTGATTATTGATAAAAAGCAAGATGTGCAGACGTTGCGCGATTTGGGAGCGAGTGACCGCCTTATCATGCGTATTTTCCTGTTCGAAGGGCGGATGATTTCCCTCTTCGGTGCTGTTATCGGTATTGTATTAGGACTGCTGCTTTGTTTTATTCAACAACAGTTCGGCGTCATCTCTCTGGGTTCTACTGCCGATAGTTTTGTTGTCAATGCTTATCCGGTAAGCGTGCATTGGCAGGATGTGGTACTGATTTTCTTCACTGTTTTGTTGGTAGGCTTTCTGGCCGTATGGTATCCGGTGCGCTATTTGAGCAAGCGTTTGTTATAATTCGCAGGACTGAAATTTACCTTCTTCTTATTGATATGGCTTCTTGTCATGGTTGGTAGTGAATTTTGCTAAAAACAATCGATAACCACTTTGCTTTCCAATTACTCGTGCTTTTTATTCAAAAATAGAGCTTATATAGGACTCTTTTATACGTCTTTGGTCCCCAATTACTCATAAACTTTAGGGTGTAGGCAATATCCTTTAAAGATTATAATGTTGGTTATCAGTGTATTTGTACTTTTCTGCCACCCAATAGGACTCGGCTATCAGGATGTTTTTTTTATTTTCTGGCAGCACTCCAGCACCTTTTTTTCTAAGATATTGGTTCATTGTTCTATACGGGTGACGGCAAAGGGTGCTGGCAGGGTGTTGGCAACCAATTTGCCAGCACCCTGTATCGTTGATTCCCTAAGTAAACAGATACTTTATTCCCCGGAAGAATTCCCCTTTCCGCTTCCGAATAACTTCTTTATAAGATGAAGAAAACAAGCGTCGAAAATGTGTCTTCATAGCCTTCTATTTGTGTCCCGATCTAAGAGTATTTTCCGTCCCGCATACGCAGGCTGTGCAGCCCACGACTGTCAACCGGAGAGCCCACGACTGTCAACCGTCGGGCCCACGTACGTGGGATGAAGAAAACTTACAGACTCGACAGAATCTTTCCGTTGTATGCGAAGGATTTAATAAGGAAGCAAGACAAAAATTAGAGCCGTCTTCTTTCCGATAATAAAGGGAAAAACACCGAAGGATGCCTTTCAGTCTTTGTTTTCGTAGCCATAGATAGAGCGCGATGCTTCACAGCAAGGAAAGGCTTACCAACATACTCTCTTTTCAAACAGGAATCAGGAAAAGGAAGGTTGAATGTCTCCCGAAAACGTACAAGGTGTTCGATATCGGACACCTTTATTTCTTATACTCTTCATGGAATCAGTTACTTACGGTTTTGGCACGCATATTGCTTGGCTTTTGGCACAAATAAATATGTGAACCATTATGGACAGAACTATTCCTATAGAGGAACAACGGAAAAAACGTCGGAAAAGACTATTGATAGCAGGGGGAAGCATTCTCCTTATCTTTCTCCTTATTATTTGGGGCTCTTTTCTCTTAAAACCATCCTTATCCCGCGATAGCTTACAGATTTCCACTGTAGAGCGAGGCGTACTCGAAATTTCAATCAATGCATCGGGAACCGTGACACCGGCTTACGAAGAGATAGTGAACTCTCCGATAGAGAGCCGTATATTAGAGGTTTATAAGAAAGCCGGCGATTCGGTGGAGGTGAACCAACCTATTCTGAAACTCGACTTGCAGACAGCTCGTACCGACTTGGATAAATTGCTTGATGAAGAGCAGATGCGCCTTCATAAACAGCAACAGCTAAAACTGAACAATCAAACCAAACTGAAAGACCTTTCCATGCAAATCCGGGTTTCGGCTATGAAGCTCAACCGCATGGAGGTGGAATGGAAAAACGAACACTTTTTGGACAGCCTGGGAGCCGGCACACCGGATAAGGTCCGTCAGGCGGAACTGAATTATAAAGTCTCTAAACTGGAGCACGAACAACTTTGCCAGCAATATCAGAATGAACAGTCGGTGATGCGTGCCGAAGAGCAAGTGCAGGAACTCGACCTCAGTATCTTCCGTAAAGGCGTGGCCGAGATGAAACGTATACTTCAGGAAGCGCAGGTATATGCTCCGCGTAAAGGAGTCATTACCTTTCTAAACGACCAGATTGGTGTGCGGGTCTCCAAAGGCGAGCAACTGGTAACGGTGGCCGATTTAAGCCGCTATCAGGTAAAAAGCTCCATTGCCGATTCGTATAGCGACCGGGTGACGCAGGGAGCCAAGGCGGTAGTGAAAGCCGGAGAAACAACGGCTTGGGAAGGGGTGGTGAATCATGTGATACCTACCTCGAAAGACGGAACCATCGATTTTACCGTGCAGTTGAAAGAGGTGCAGGATGTGGCGTTGCGTTCGGGTTTGAAAGTGGATGTACATGTAGTGTACGGACTGAAAAACGATGTGTTGCGCATAGCCAACGAATCGTACTATTTAGGTGCCGGAACGTATGAGCTGTTTGTTGTCTCAAACGGACATCTGGAACGAAGGGAAGTCATCCTGGGCGATTGTAACTGGGACTATGTGGAGGTGGTTTCCGGGTTACAGGAAGGAGAGCAGGTAGTGGTAAGCGATATGAATACCTATAAAAACAAGAAAGAAATCAATTTAAAATAAACAAGACTCATCATGGGGAGCCGGAACGTAGACCGTCAGCAAGAAGCCTTCTTCCGTAAATCTCCGTTTAATGAGTTACAAAACTTAAAACGATGATAAACATTAGCAATTTGTCGAAAGTATATCGCACGGACGAAGTGGAAACCGTAGCGTTGGAGAATGTAAACCTGCATGTAGAAGAGGGAGAGTTTGTAAGCATTATGGGACCTTCCGGTTGTGGAAAGTCAACCTTGCTCAATCTGATTGGATTGCTGGATACCCCCACGGAGGGAAGTATAGAGATTGCCGGACAGACGACCTTCGGACTGAAGGATAAGCAGCTTGCCGGATTCCGTAACCGGACATTGGGTTTTGTGTTCCAGAGTTTTCATTTGATACCTTCTTTAAATGTGCTCGATAATGTGGAGTTGCCTCTCTTCTACCGCCATGTCTCTTCGAAAGAACGCCGTAAATTGGCCGAAGAGGTGCTTTCCCGGGTAGGACTGAGTCACCGGATGAAACACTATCCGAGTCAACTTTCAGGCGGACAGTGCCAGCGTGTTGCCATTGCGCGTGCCATCATCGGTAATCCGAAAATCATTCTGGCCGATGAGCCTACCGGAAACTTGGATTCAAGTATGGGAGCAGAGGTGATGAACATTTTGCATCAATTGAATAAGGAAGACAACCGGACCATTGTGATGGTAACCCATAATGAGGAACAGGCCCGTCAAACCTCACGCATTATCCGTTTCTTCGATGGTCACCAGATTAATTAAATGAAGAGTGAGGGTTGGAAGATGTGGAAAATCTATTTAAAACAAATCAGATACCTGCTGAAGGAGAATAAGTTCTTCAGTGTGGTCTATATAGTGGGTACGGCATTGAGTATCATCATGGTGATGCTTATTCTGATTATTTACCACTTGCAGACAGCTAACCTCGGTGTGGAGAATAAACGCGACCGGATGCTTTATATAACAAGAGGCTATCAACTGTATAAAGATGGGGATGGCATGTCTTCTTACAACTTGGATGCCAAGATGGTGGAGGATTACTTTTATCACCTGAAAACGCCGGAAGCCGTGTCGATGGTAGGAAAGGCTACGGATGTCGTATACAACGAGCGGGAAAAACTGTATAAGAACATTGTTTCCACTTATACGGATGCCGGATATTGGAAGTTGTTCTCTTTCCGTTTCCTTTCCGGGCAGGGCTTCAGCAATGTTGACGTGGAGGGGAAAGTACGAAAAATAGTAATCGATGAGAGCACGGCGCGGAGTTTGTTCGGAGCATCGGACGTAATAGGGCGTACCCTTCTGCTAAACGGAAAAGATTATCAGGTTTGCGGAGTGGTGGAGGATGTACCTTCTTACCTTACCGAAGCCTATTCGCATGTTTGGTATCCCTATACCACTACCGACCAGAATATCTGGAGATGGGGAAAAAAGGAGGTGGCTCTCGGTCCAATGCGTTTTTATATTCTGCAACGTTCTACAGCCGACAGGGAAAAGATTACGCAAGAGCTGCAGCATCAGGTGGCGGAAATGAACCGTCCGAATAAGAAGTCTTATTTTTCATTGAAAGACCAGCCTTATACGGCATGGGAAGGCAGTTTCAAAGGAGGAAATGATTCGGATAGGAAGGAAATACAAAAGAAAATGACGAGTACCTGTATCTTACTGCTTTTATTGCTTCTTGTGCCGGCTTTGAATCTGTCCGGACTGATTGTTTCGCGGATGAAAAAGCGGGGTGATGAAATAGGCATACGTAAGGCCTTCGGAGCTTCTACTTCCCATCTGGTAGGGCAGATGTTTCTGGAGAATCTGGTTCAGATGCTTATTGGTGGCGTGTTAGGGATAGTAGGGGCGTATGGTATCTTTCAGTGGCTTCGCACTGAGCTGCTGCCTCATGATTTTATGATTTCGTATACACAGACCAGTACAACCGCTTCCTATATTGAGTTCTGGCATGTCATAAGTCCTATTACCATTGTTTATGTGGTTCTCATTTGTTTTTTGTTAAACCTGATTTCTACCTTGCTTCCAGCCTGGCGCTATGCCCGGATGCCTATTGTAGAAGCCTTAAATAGAAAGTAGCTTATGTTTACGCATTTATTGAAATTGATATTCAATCAGTGGAAGTCCAATCTCTGGATTATGGCAGAACTGTTTATTTCCTTTGTTTGTATCTGTTTTGTCTTGACCGGATTAATCCGTCTATTCCATGACCGTTTCCGTAACTTAGGTTTCGACATCCATCATGTGTATGAGGTCTCTCTCAGTCTGAAATCGAAAGATTCTTCTTCTTTCGATTCGGATTCGGACAGGAAAAAAGAGATTCGTATGCTAGCTGAACGGATACGTCATTATCCGGGAGTAGAGGCCGTTGGAATTTCTAATAATACAGGTCGTCCTTATACGGGTGACTATGGTGGGGTACAATGTTTTCGGGATACAATTCGGGCTTCTGCAGCATTCGGGACGATTACGCCCGAGATAGTTTCGGTGTTTAAATATCAGCCGGCAGGCAAGCATATTGATTTGCGCAAGGAAGCAGAGCAAGGGCATTGGTTGGTTTCCCGTTCCGTGATGAGGAAGTTGTTTGGTAGCGACGTGGCGAAGGGAGAGATAATCGCACGGCAGGGAAACGAAGAAAAGGTGGTAGCTGTAGGGGTTACCACTGAGTGTGCCCGCATGGAGTATGCGGAAGAGCCGATGGCATGGAGAGTCATATCAGAACCTCAGCTTTTAAAAGAGAGGAACGGTGACGTGTGTATGTTTATCCGGGTGGCCCCTGAAGCTGACCACGACTTTGTAAACCGTTTCTTGAAGGATATGCGCTCCCAGTTGTCGGTAGGAAATAGTATGGTGACCAATCTGGCTCCGATGTCTGCTATTCGGGAAGAGCTTTTTGGTCTATGGGGCATTAATTCCATGTATACGTTAAGTTATTTTCTTTGTTCTTTTTTCCTGTTGTGTGCTTTTCTCGGAGTTATCAGTACATTTTGGTTCCGTGCACAGAGCCGTACGGCGGAAGTAGGGCTACGCATGGCGGCAGGTTCCGACCGGAAAAAAGTCTTCCAATTGATGATGGGGGAAGGACTGTTGCTGTTTGCTTTGGTATGGATACCTGCGCTGGTGGTGGTCTATCTTTTCCGGGAGTCTCTCTCTTCGGCGTTTGTGGTGCCGTTTGATTCGGATAATGTGGCGTATTTGTTATGGAGCATTTTGCTTTCTACGTTTGTCATGGTGCTGCTTATCCTTGTCGGAACATGGTATCCTGCCCGTCAGGCTTCACGTATCAATCCGGTAGATGCGCTGCATTACGAATAGATAGTTGAAAAGAGAATCGTTATTGTTCATACTTAATTCTTCATTGACATGTGGAAAGTATATTTAAAACAAATCAGATACCTGCTGAAAGAGAATAAGTTTTTCAGCGTGGTCTATATAGTGGGCACGGCACTCAGCATTACCATGGTGATGCTTATTCTGATGGCGTACCATATTAAAACCGGAAATATCGGCGTGGAAAACAAGCGGGACAGGATGCTGTATGTAACGAAAGGATATGCTTTAAGGCATCAAAAAACGTCAGATTATTGCTGTTCTTTTTTGAATGCCAAAATGGTGGAAAAATGGTTTTATCACCTAAAAACACCCGAAGCTGTAACCATGGTAGGCAGAATATCGAGTGTGGTGTATAGCGAACGTACACAACGGAATGAGGTGCTTTCTTCCATTTTTACAGATGCCGGATTCTGGAAGGTTCATTCCATGCGTTTTCTTTGCGGAAGAGCCTTCAACGAAGCGGAAGTAAAAGGGAAGATGCAACGGGTGGTTATTGATGAAAGTACCGCGCGGCGCTTGTTTGAAGCGGTCAATGTGGAGGGCCGTTCCTTGAGCATCGACTGGAAAGAATATAAGATATGTGGAGTGATAGAGGATGTGCCTTCTTATCTGTCCGATTCGGCCGCCCGCATTTATTATCCTTATACCACTACACCAAATTCTATGGAGGACTGGGGAACGGATGAGGTTCCTTTGGGACAAATGTCTCTCTACTTTTTATTACGTACCCCTAAAGATGAAGCGAAACTGAAGCAGGAGTTGGACCATCAGATAGAACTGATGAATAAGCCGAATGTGACATGGTTCTTTTCGTTGAAAGAGCAACCCAGTACAGCTTTGGAAGTTACTCTGAGAATGGGCAATACGGATGAAGGAGACGAACTTGCTACCAATAGATTATATGTAGTTCTAATCATTTTAGGGATACTGTTGATTGTGCCGGCATTGAACCTGGCTGGATTGATAGTGGCACGTATGAAAAAACGAGGTGAGGAAATAGGCATACGAAAAGCGTTTGGAGCTTCTACCGGAAGTTTGATGTTTCAGATGTTGCTGGAGAATTTCTTCCAGATGCTGTTGGGTGGTGTTTTAGGATTGTTTCTTTCGGCGGGATTGTTCCAATGTGTACGTGCATCGCTACTATTTAGCTTGGATAATTTTGCTTTAGGTGCAGGTCTTGAAGAGGTCTCGTCGTTAAGCTTTTGGCATGTGGTCGATGTCTCTACGGTTTGTTATGTGTTGATTCTCTGTTTTGTGTTAAACCTGATTTCTACGTTGTTACCGGCATGGCGTTACACCCGCAAACCCATCGTAGAAGCCTTAAATAGAAAGTAAGCCTTATGTTGTTACATCTTTTTAGAACAATCGCTACCCAATGGAAATCCAATTTATGGATAGGAGCGGAACTGTTTGTTTCGTTCATCTGTTTGTGGGTCATTACTTCTCTTCTGATACAATTAAGCTATCGCAATTGGATGGATAAAGGCTTTGATATACAGCATGTTTACAGGGTCTATATAGCCCATCAGGAGGAGGATACAAACGGCTACCGTGCAGATTCGAAGGTAGAAGAAGAATTGTGTGAACTGGCAGACCGTATCCGTCGTTATCCCGGGGTAGAAGCTGCTGGATTTACAGATGAATTAGCTTTTCCTTATACGTTGTCTAATTCAGGAAGGATGGCTTATCATGATACCTTATCGGCACATGGAAGCTCGGGAAAGATGACTCCTGATGTCGTGTCCGTGTTCCGTTATTGTCCGGTGGACAATCGGATAAACCTTAGAGCGGAGGCCGTTCCTGAAACTTATTTGGTTTCCCGTTCTATTATGGATAAAATCTTTCCCGGTGGAGCGGTAAAGGGGTATATCCGTACAGATGAGAAAGGGAAGGATGATAAGCTCGGTATTGCGGTAACGAGTGAGATTGGTCGTTGCGAGTACTTTAGCAATGAAGAGCCATTTATGCGGAAGTTAATAAATGAAGAGCGTTTCCTTAAATCAAGAGGTGAAGGGGCGCAACTATTTTTCCGCGTGCGTCCGGAAGCCGACCACGATTTTCTCGACCGCTTTTATAAAGAGATGAAGGGACGCTTACAAGTGGGGAATAGTATGGTTACCACTATCACACCGATGCCGGTTTTCCGCAAACAGGTGATTAATATGGCGGGAATCGATTTCTATTACACGTTTGCCTATCTCTTTGGCGGATTCTTTTTATTTTGCGCTTTTCTGGGTGTTATCGGTACATTTTGGTTCCGTACGGAAGCACGTCGGGCGGAGATAGGGCTTCGCATGGCACTTGGCGCTTCCCGTAGACAGGTGCAATGGGAAATGGTAGGCGAAGGGTTGGCGCTGTTTGCTTCGGCATGGCTACCGGGAATCATTCTGTTGTTTTTGCTACGGAGCTCTCTTTTCGGGTTCACAGACTATGCACTGCCTTTGCCCGACTTTCTTTTCTTTTTACTGATTTCTGTGATGGTCACCTTATTGTTGGCGCTTCTCATTATTGCCGGGATATGGTATCCTGCCCGTCAGGCGTCTCGTATCAATCCGGTGGATGCGTTGCATTATGAATAATGCGGCAGTTAGATAAACTTTTGAATGACAGAACAAAATGAAACGGATGTATCATAATAGGAAAATAAAACAACTCTGCGCTGCTATTTGTTTAGGATGCGTGGGCGTATTGCCCGCCTTCGGTCAGCGTATGCTTTCGCTCGAAGAGGTGATTGCCTTGGCGAGAAAACAAAGTGTGGAGGCTGCTGTAGCACTCAATGAATTGAAAGCGGCGTATTGGGAGTATCACACGTATCGGGCGGACTTGTTGCCGGAGGTGTCGTTTACCGGAACATTGCCTGCTTACAACAAGAATTACAGTCGTTACCAACAAAGTGACGGGTCGTATACGTTTGTCAAAAACAATAACATGGAGTTGGACGGGGAGCTTTCCGTCAACCAGAATGTATGGTTAACGGGTGGTACGCTTTCGCTGACAACTTCGCTTTCGTACATCCGCCAGCTGGATGCCGACAAACAAAAACAGTTTATGAATATTCCGCTTTCCATTACCTTTACACAGCCTCTTTTCGGGGTGAATAGCCTGAAATGGCAGAGACGGATAGCTCCGGTACGTTACCGGGAGGCGAAGGCTGAGTTTCTTTCGGCTACGGAAGAGGTCACGATGAAGGCTTTGACCTATTTCTTCGAATTGTTGTTGGCCAGAGAGCAGTTGAACATTGCTAAACAGAACTTACAGAATACGGAGAAGCTGTATACGATTGCGGACTCAAAACGTAGCATTGGACAGATTTCCCAGAATGATTGGTTGCAACTGCGTCTCTCTGTGTTAAAAGCAAAAGCGGCGATGACTGACAATGAGAGTAACCTGAAGGCAAAAATGTTCCAGCTTCGTGCTTTCTTGGGGCTGGACGAGGAGACGGAGATTGAACCGGTGCTTCCGGAAACGGTGCCGGACGTGGAGGTCTCTTATGGGGATGTGCTGGAGAAGGCGTTGCAGAATCATTCCTTCTCGCAGAATATACGTCGCCGGCAGCTGGAAGCGGATTATGCCGTAGCAGAGGCGAAAGGGAATTTACGTAAAATAGATTTGTACGCTTCGTTGGGCTTAACCGGACAGGACAAGCAGTTCCGCAGTGTCTACCATTCGTCGCAGTGGGGCAACAATCAGGTGGTGGAAGTGGGAGTAAAGATTCCTATTTTGGATTGGGGTAAACGCCGGGGCAAAGTGCGGGTTGCCGAGAGCGAGAGGGAAACGGTCTGTGCCAAGATAAAGCAGGAGCAGATGGATTTTAATCAGGACCTCTTTTTATTGGTGGAGCATTTTAATAATCAGGCTGCTCAGCTGGGTATAGCCAATGAGGCCGACTCGATAGCACGCAGGCGCTACAATGCAAATGTACAGGCGTTTATGATTGGACAGATTAGTATGCTCGACTTAAACGATGCGCAGTCGTCGAAGGATGAGGCGCGCCAGAGTTGTATAATTATTGGTATTATCTTTACCAGATTCGTAGTTTGACGTTGTGGGATTATGAACGTAAACAGGAACTGAAGGAGGATTTTGAGAGGGTGGTTCGGTGATTTTTCATTTTTCTTTTGCTCGAACAAAAGAAAAACGAAACAAAAAGAAAATTCGCCGCCTACGTTCCAAAAGCCTGAAATAAAGTCTTTTTCCCTAAACGGCAAAAACGCTCTCGGCTTCGCCATCGTTTGAACGGTTTGCCGTTCTTCACGGGGAAAAGTCTTTATTTCTTTACGGCTTTTTGCACTATGGCGGAAGTGGGCTTTCTTTGTTGGGCTCTTTGATGCTCTCGGCTTCGCCTTCGTTTGGTTTGTGTGAGGAGATTTCTGGTTAAAAGATTTTTTATTCTTCTTATTTAATGATTACTTTTGTCGTGTTTATGGAAAAGAAATATAGAATACTTGTTATTGATGATGATAGTTCCATCCGTTCGTCGCTTGGCTTTTTGTTGAAGCGTGCCGGTTATGAGGTGGAAGCAGTATCGGGTCCGGAGGAGGCGTTGCGGAGTGTGCGCGCTACTTCGCCGGATGTTATATTGATGGATATGAACTTCTCTCTTTCTACCACGGGTGAAGAGGGGTTGGTGTTGCTCAGGCAAGTGAAAATCTTCCAGCCGCAGGTGCCGGTGATACTGATTACGGCTTGGGGAAGTATTCAGCTGGCTGTGCAGGGCATGCAAGCCGGTGCATTCGATTTCGTAACCAAACCGTGGAATAACTTGGCGCTTCTGAAAACAGTGCAAACGGCTATCGAGCTGAGTGGCACGGAAGAAAAGGAGGAGAGCTTGGTGGAAGGAGATTGCCGGTTTGAAAAGATAGTGGGTCGCTCGAAAGCTTTGCAGGACGTCTTGCGGATAGTCAGCCGTATTGCCCGAACCAACGCTTCGGTGCTGATAACGGGGGAAAGCGGTACGGGAAAAGAGCTGATAGCGGAGGCGATTCACCGAAACAGTCCGCGTAGCCGTTCGCCTTTCGTTAAAGTTAATTTGGGAGGCGTGTCGCAGAGTCTGTTCGAGAGCGAGATGTTCGGACATAAGAAAGGGGCGTTTACCGATGCGTTTACCGACCGGATAGGACGTTTCGAAATGGCGGATAAGGGGACTATCTTTTTGGATGAAATCGGAGAGCTGGACTTGTCGTGCCAAGTGAAGCTGTTGCGTGTCTTGCAGGACCAGACTTTTGAAGTGCTCGGAGATAGCCGTCAGCGTAAAGTGGATGTGCGGGTGGTGAGTGCTACCAATCGCAACCTGGTGCAGATGGTGAACGAACATACTTTCCGGGAAGACCTCTTTTATCGCATAAACCTGATAACTATACATTTGCCTGCTTTGCGCGAACGGCGTGAGGACATTCCTTTGCTGGTGCAACATTTTGCGCGGATGCAAGCCGGAGAGAACGGGCTGCCTGCGGTGGACATCTCTTCCGAAGCGATGGATTACTTGCAGCAGTTGCCTTATCCGGGAAATATCCGTGAACTGAAGAATCTGGTGGAACGCACGTTGCTGGTTTCAACTCATAGAGTGCTTACTGCCGCCGACTTTGAGGCTAATTATCATCCGTCGGCTTCTTTGCCGGTGGCTTCGGAAGTTACCTCGGGACTGACCTTGGAGGAGATGGAGAAACAAACCATCTTGCAAGCGCTCCGGCAACATGGAAATAATGTTTCGCAGGCAGCTTTGCAGTTGGGACTGAGCCGGGCGGCGTTATACCGGCGTATGGAGAAGTATCACATTCAATTTTAAAAGGAGGCCGTTTTATGCGTATCCGCACCTATTTTATCCTGTTTGTACTGCTGATAACAGTTAATTTTGTAGCAGCCCGTTGGAATTTCGGATTGTCCGATTCGACTCTTTACATTGTGCTACCTATTCTATGGCTGGTTACATTGGCTTGTCTCGTACTGTTTTATAACAAGATAGTGAAACCGCTTCGTTCGATAGATATCGGTATGCTGCTGTTGAAAGAACAGGATTTCAGTTCGCGCCTGAGTTTGGTAGGGCAGTATGATGTGGATAAGATTGTGCAGATATTCAATAGAATGATGGACCAATTAAAGAACGAACGGCTGCGCATCAGGGAGCAAAACCAGTTTCTCGATTTGCTGTTTCATGTATCTCCCATGGGAATACTGATACTCGATTTGGACGGGAAAGTTTCGTCGATGAATCCCGCTTCGGAACGTTTCCTAGGAGTCTCGTTTGAGCAGATGAAGGGGAAAGCGCTGAATGAACTGCATTGGGAGTTGGCTGCCGAGTTGCAGACATTGGCTGTGGATGAGACCAAAACGGTACGCCTGAGTGATTCCTGTATCTATAAATGTTCGTGCCTCTCTTTCTTGGATAGAGGGTTCCGCCACTCTTTTTATCTTATCGAACCGCTGACCGAAGAGGTGATGCAGGCCGAAAAGAAAGCGTATGAAAAGGTGATTCGGATGATTGCCCATGAGGTAAATAATACGGTGGCTGGTGTTACTTCCACGTTGGATACCATGGATTCGGCTCTGGAAGGGATGTCGGAAACCGATGATTGGTGTGAAATGATTCGAGTCTGTATAGACCGTTGTTACGGTATGAGTCGGTTTATTACGAACTTTGCCGATGTGGTAAAAGTACCCGAACCTTCTTTCGCTTTGGTCGATGTGAACGAATTGGTGCGTGCCAACCGGCAATTTATGGAGGTTACCTGTAACCATCACCGTATTGAGATTCATACTGAGTTGGTCGATGAACCGGTATCCGTACAATTGGATCCGGTACTGTTTCAACAGGTGCTGATTAACATTGTGAAGAATGCGGTAGAAAGCATTGGCGAGGATGGGAACATCTTTATCCGTACCGCCGCTACTCCGCCTTCGCTGGAAATTGCCGATACGGGAAAGGGGATTGCCAAAGAGGATGAGGCGAAACTGTTTACTCCTTTCTTCTCGACCAAACCCAACGGGCAGGGCATCGGTTTGCTGCTGATTCGTGAGGTGTTGACGAAGCATCATTGCACTTTCTCTCTGCGTACGGATGCGGAGGGAATTACCCGCTTCCGCATCGTGTTTCAATGAATAGCGTTTCTTTTAACGGTTGATTAATCGAGACTTTCTGCCTCAGTAACCGGTGGTGATAGAAGCCAAGCCGGAGAGAGGAAGAAAGAATTGGATTCTATCACCATCATTGCAAAGACCATTACCGGGAACATTCGGTAGATAACATGCGTACTTGCAATGTGATAGCGATAAGCGAAGAAAAACCGCTGCGATTTATAATAATTCGCTCTGCATAGTAGTAACGGTTATTGGTTGTCCGCATGCGCATATAACTCCATAACTCTTGTGATACCAATCTCTTCGACAAATCGCTGGTCGTGAGAGACAATCAATACGGTTCCCCGATAATTCTTGATGGTGGAGGTTAAAATCTGAAGACTCAACAAATCAAGGTTATTGGTGGGTTCATCCAGAATAAATACGTCGGGAATCTGATTGGAAATCATCAGGCAGCAGAGGTATAGCCTCATTCTCTCACCTCCGCTTAACACATGGCAGGGCTTATCCCACATCTCTTTAGGAAACAGGGCTCTGTGGAGTCGCAACTTTAATTCGTGGTCCGGGAGAGAACGATGATTGTACGTTTGTGCCAGTTCTAGTAGCGTTCGGGAGGTTTCCACTTTGCTATACTCTTGGTCGAGGTAGACAAACGAAAAGTCCGCTTTGATTATCTCCCCGGTGCTCGGTGGTAGCTCACCAATGAACAGTTTCAGCAGCGTTGTTTTTCCCGAACCGTTATCTCCTTTCAGATGAATGCGTTCCCCACTCCGGATTTCTATATCGAGAGGATTCTTCCAAAGAAGCGCTTTCGTCGTTGCGCTATCTTCTTTAGACTGAATGCGCTCCTCACTTTGGCTTGTGATGTTTCCGCCGGCAGTGTTATCATTATCCTCTTTTAAATGGGAGTGCTCTTCGTTTCGATTTTCAATATCTAGGGTTTTCTCTTGAAGATGCTCTTTCCCTTTATCTTCTTTAGACTGAATCTGTCCTTCACTTTGGCTTGTGATGTTTCCGGCGGCAGTGTTATCATTATCCTCCTTTAAATGGGAATACTCTTCATTTTGACTTCTAATATCAAGGGGCTTCTCTTGAAGAAGCACTCCTGTGTCATATCTAAAATTAATACGGTGAGCCGAAATCAATACCTTCCCATTGTGCAGCAGCGTATTCTCAAAGTCCAGCTTTAATTCGCATGCGACGTTTTGCTTTTGACGTAAGTCCGCTAACCTCTGACGGTTTTGCTCTATGATGGCCGTGTGCTTATCTTTTAGCTTTGCCTCGGTATTTTCTCTGCTGTCTTTTAGTGTTTTTTTCATGATGCGTGGCACCTGGTCTTTGTTCTTCTCACCTTGGCGGGAACGTTTTTCCTGTCTCTCATTCACCTCTTTTGCTTTCTTGCGGGCAAGCCTCAATGCAGTTTCTTCGGCATTTATCTGTTGGTTCAGAGCTTGTTCCTCTATCTCCTTTTGTGTCTTATAGAAGTCGTAATTTCCGCCATATCGTTTGACTCCTTTCGGGGATAGTTCGTATGTGTCTTCCAACAAATTCAATAACGTAACTTCATGACTTACAACCATTACAGTGGCTCCGCTATGAGAAATAAACTCATATAGTTTCCGGCGACTTTTGTAATCGAGATGATTGGTGGGCTCATCGAGCAGGATAACAGACGGTCGGTGAATGGACATGCCGGCAAGAAATAACTTTGTTTTCTCGCCGCCACTTAATGAGTCAATGGGAGTGTTTAACTCTACCTTCGGTAATCCCCAATCATCAAGAGCCGTGCGGCAACGGGATTCTATATCCCAATCATCTGCCAGAATATCGTAATACTCATACTTTTCACTGCCTTCATAGATAGCGTGTAACGCCTCTATTTTATCCGACACGTTTAATGCTTGGCTCACAGAAATCCCTGTAATACCTATTTGTTGAGGAATATAATAAGGAGTGGAGGCGCACCGGATGCTGCCGGAAGAAGGCGTTAGCTCTCCGGCAATCAGTTTTAGCAGGGTCGATTTCCCTGTTCCGTTATTTCCGATAACAGACACTTTCCGTCCTGTGGCAACAGACAGATTTACACTCTCGAATAAGGGTTGCTGGTTAGCGTAGTGGAAAGATACACCACTAAGAATAATACTCATAGTTATAAACAATAAATAGAAGGCCTTGGATAAAGACCAATTAAACCGAATTTAATTTGGGAATCTCTTGGTGGTCGGTTTAATTAAAAACCAACTATTAATCGTTTATTCTCATCGCAGTATTTTTTAGTTCGGGTGCAAAGCTAATTGTTCTGTTTCAATTGACCAAATATATCTTGTTTTTCTTTAAGCTGTTTGCATGGAGGGAGTTACATATAGGCATAGAAGGCGGGTGTTTTGTTTAGCCTTATCGGGCATAAGATGTCTAAACATATAGGTTGCTCTTTCATTTAGTTGAACAATAAATTGAAGCTCTCTATTTATATGGATGGCATTCCCTTTGCTACACGGATTAAAAGAGTGTTTTATAGAAGATAACACTACTAATAGTCTTTATAAGGTGATAGGGAGCTTACAACTAACCACCAAATATGGAAAGTTGTGTTTATACCCTTTTTATAACGAGCGTTCGTTCGAGGCTAAATGAACGTTCGTTAAGGGAGAAACGAACGTTCGTTTCCCTTCAAACGCACTGGAGAGGAAAAAATGTGCTCAAGAGAATGTGCTATGTTGTTACTACATCCATAGCCTCTCCTAGGTACATCATTAGCGTGCTCTATATTCGGGGTAATGCCACGCTGTTGGCATGGTTGTGACAGCTACGTGTGTCACACCTTTGCCAAGCCGTTGGCATGAGTGTGACATAGCCCTGTGTCACAAGTGTGACAAGCCTACCGTCATAGGTGCGCATTATGAGAACCTGGATTCAGTTGATATACATACCTTTATGCCTGGTAAGGCCGGACAAAGAACAATCTCCTATGCCTAGAGGACGTGCTTCTTCTTTCATTTAGTTGAACGTGTATAGTCCGGTAGAATAAAGCTACCACTTGGATAGTTATTTACAACAAACGATGTTAACCGGGCTATAACCAAACTTACTTTTCAACTAAATGAAAGAAGAACTGATGGCGTTTGCTTCTTCGTTCTTTATCTCCAAAACGAATAGATAATCTTCTTCCCTAGGGGGAGGAGTCGTGTGGAAAGCGACTTATACCGAAAAAGGGGGCTATTGTGGGCGGCTACTAAAAAGGAGGTTACATTTAATTAATCATGACTGGAACCCGGTTTATCTTCCGCATCATGAGAGATGAATACCGAAGGTTATATTTAAAACTGTTGCCGGTTTCTATCTATGGTCATTAAAAGATTCCTGTCCAATAAAAGCTTTGCATGATAGAAAATGGGTACTATCCTAACGAGATGCTTTCCACTTCTATGGGTTGTTTCAGAAAGATGGAAGCCGACTCTTTGAATTTCTCTTCCGATTCGGTGGTGAAGAAACGGCAACATCCCTGTTTGGTGCAAAGGGCATCCATCTCAGGATGTCTGTGCAGATAGTCCTGCAAACTTCGTGCTACATACTCTCCTTGAGCCACAATGGAGATTCCTTGCGGAGTATATTGTTTGATTTTCTCTATTAATAAAGGATAGTGCGTACATCCCAATATCAAGGTGTCGATGTTCGTGTCTTTTTGGAGTAAGCGTTCAATATGTTGCTGTACAAAATAGTCGGCACCCGGAGAATTGTATTCATTGCTCTCTACCAAGGGAACCCATAATGGGCAAGCCTCTCCGCTCACTTGGATATCGGGGAAAAGTTTCTGTATCTCCAGCACATACGATTGCGATTTAATTGTACCGGCTGTTCCCAGAATGCCGACGTGGCGGGAGCAGGTGATGTTTCCGATACACTCGGCGGTAGGGCGGATAACACCCAGTACCCTCCGTTTAGGGTCTATATGGGGGAGGTCTTTTTGTTGGATGCTGCGCAAAGCCTTGGCCGAGGCCGTGTTGCAAGCAAGGATAACGAGTTGACATCCCATTTCGAACAGCTTGTTTACAGCTTGCAAGGTGAATTCGTATACTACCTCGAACGAACGGGTCCCGTATGGTGTACGGGCATTGTCTCCCAAATAAATATAATCGTATTCAGGAAGTGTCTCTTGAATACGACTCAATATGGTAAGTCCTCCGTAGCCCGAATCGAATATGCCAATCGGACCGGCTTCCTGTGGTAGTGTGACTGAATGAATCATTCGTTCACAACTTCTTCTTTGATACCGAGTTTACTTTTTACTTCTTGTGTAATATCTAAGCCATACGAGGGGTTGATGTATGGATAAGTATTATTATCCGTGTTGAGTATGTATTCGAATCCGTGTTGAGAACCTATGGTGCTGAGCACTCCATTCAGTTTGTCGGTAACCGGCTTTGTCATCTCTTTTTGCGCTTCGTTCAAAAGACCTTTTATTTCATTCTTGAACTCAATGCTTTTCTCCATAAGCTGTTGCAGCTCTTTTTGTCTTCTCACTAGAATGTTCTGAGGAAAGTCTTTTTGGTCCTGAAGAAACTCAGCATACTTTTTGTTGAACTCTTCGTCGGCGCGTTTTATTTCTGCGTCATATTTAGCTTTCAGTATATTCAAGCTTTCTTGTGCGTCAGCATATTCGGGCATAGCCTTGAATATTTCGTTATAACTGAGATATCCGAATCTGGGGGGTACGGTAGTTGCTTGTTGAATAGGCAGCATTGTTGTTTGTGCAAACATACTTACCGGAATCACGAACAGAGCAATAAGCAGAATCTTTTTCAACATGGCTTATAGTATTTAATTGTTTAGACTTCTTTCATCCGCAAAAATAAACTATCTCGGCCGAATAATCAAAAAAATAAGGGTGATATTGCAATATCACCCTTATCCTTATCTTTTTATCGTATGGATTATTTAATTCCTAATTTCGCTTTCACAGCTTCTGTTACGTCTGTACTCAGCGTTTCGCTAACATAAGGTACTCCGTTTGTGATGTCCAGAATATATACATAACCTCCGGCAACACCCACTTCTTTAATGGCTTTTTCCATTTTTACACTGATAGCTTCCAATTTGTCTTGAGAAGCTTTCTGCAGATTCTGGTTGCTTTCCTGTGCATATTGTTGCAAACGTGTGTAAAGTTCTTGCAACTCTTTTTCTCTTCTTTCCTTTATATTAGCAGGTAATGTATCTTTTTGTTTCTCGTATTCTTCCCCTTTCTTTTGAAGTTCATCCTGCATAATTTTCATTTCTCCTTCAAACTGAGTCTGCAAATCTTTGAGTTCACTCTGTGCCGTTGTGTATTCCGGCATAGCTTGCATAATAGCAGCAGGGTTTACGTGACCGAATTTCTGTTGTGCGAAAGCACCCATAGGAATGGCTATCAAAGCCATTAAGATAAATCTTTTAAGCATAATTCTATTATTAGTTAATTGTTACTACGTTAGTTAGTTACGGCTGCAAAGGTATAAAATTAATTTGAATATCCTAATCTTGCCAATATATCATCACTAATGTCGATGGTAGGAGAGGCAAAAATAATGCTGGCATCGGAAGCTCGGTCTAATACCAGGGAGTAACCTTTTTGCGTGGATATCTCTTTTACAGCATTGTAAATTTGGTCTTGAATAGGCTTCATCAGACTTTCTCTTTGTTTAAAGAGCTCGCCATCCTGTCCGAAATATTTCCTGCGTAAGTCATTCGCTTGTTTTTCTTTCGCTACAATCGCTTCTTCTCTTTGCTTTTTCTGTGCGTCGGAAAGAGACTTGGCTGTATTCTGATAACTTTCGTACAATGATTTAGCTTCGTTGGTAACGGCTTCCACCTCACTCTGCCATTTCTTTGATGAAGCTTCCATTTGGCTGTTAGCCTGTTCGTATGCCGGAATATGTTGCAAAATATATTCCATGTCTATCAATGCGAATCTTTGCGCGTGAGCTGCTATAGCCATCACGCAGCAGAATAACGTTAAAGTTGCAAATCTTTTCATCATAGTCTTTTAGTTTTTTAGTTTAGAACTCTTGTCCGATAATGAAGTGGAATTGGCTTCCGCTATACTGTGTAGAACCGAACACTTTATCAAATCCGTATGCCCAGTCGATACCCATCATACCAATCATCGGCAAGAAGATACGTACACCTACACCGGCAGAGCGCTTCATATCAAACGGATTGAATTTCTTTACATCCGTCCATGCATTACCACCTTCTGCAAATGCTAACGCATAAATACTGGTAGATGTTTCGAGCATAATAGGATATCTTAATTCAAGACCTAAGCGTGAATAAGCATAACCTTCGTAACCGTATGGAGTCAACGCTCCGTTCTCGTATCCGCGCAGACCAATGGTTTCAGTTGCATAGCTGCTTGAATATCCGGTCATACCGTCACCTCCTACGTAGAATGTTTCGAACGGAGATTTTTTGTATTTATTATAGCTTCCTAACAATCCGAATTCAACACGGGTCATCAATACCGGACATTTCGCTCCATCGGTTAATGCTGTATACATTTTACCTTTGAATTTCCATTTATGGTATTCTACCCATTTGTATTTCTTCTTCATGTCATCTTCGTAATTAGGACTGCTGGTGCTGGTAGCCAAGCTCTTGTAGTCGATGTTATCGAACATGGAATAAGGAGGTGTAAACTGTACGGAGAAGGAGAAATCGGAACCTTGTCTCGGGAAGATTGGATTATCCGAAGAACTACGTGCCAGTGTTAAACCGAAGCTGATGTTGTTACATCTACCATTGGCAATAAGGAAGTATTGCCAGTCTTTTAACACATAACGTTGGTAAGACATTTCCGCAGTCAACGTAAAGTAGTCATCCGGCCACTTTAAACGTTTACCCCAACCAATGGACAAACCATACAACTGAACCGATTTATCCGGGTCGTAATAGGAGTCCATATTGTAACCGTAGTAGTTGCTATTATAATTACCATATCCATACATATAATTATAATAGTTGTTGTAATAGGATTGGTTATAATAGTTGTCGTTAACGTCGGTCTGTTTAGAATAGAAAGCCGTTACAGAGAACTGGTTCGGGCGTTTTCCTCCAAACCAAGGGTCGAAGAACGACAAGCTATATGATTGATAGTAACTACCATTTGTTTGTCCGCTGATAGTTAAAGTCTGTCCGTCACCTTGTGGAAGAATTCCTCTACGATTGTTATTCTTAGAGAAGAGATTCTTCATAGAGAAGTTGGTAAACTTCAAGCTTAACTTACCGATAACACCGGTTTGTCCCCATCCGGCAGAGAACTCAATCTGGTCGTTTGCCTTTGATTCCAATATATAATTGATGTCTACCGTTCCGTTTTGTGGGTCAGGTTCTACTTTCGGGTTAATTGTTTCCGGGTTAAAGTGTCCCATTTGTGCCAACTCACGGTACGAACGTTCCAAAGCTTCTTTGCTGAACAGCTCTCCCGGGCGGGTACGCAACTCACGGCGTACGATGTTTTCATACAAACGGTCGTTTCCGGTTATTCTCACTCGGTTGATAGTTGCTTGCGGACCTTCTATCATACGCATTTCCAAATCGATGGAGTCGTTGTCCACATTTACCTCTACCGGGTCTACATTAAAGAATACGTAACCCTGATTATAATAGTAGTTACCAATAGCGTCATCGTCTTTAGACAAACGTTCATCCAAAAGCTTTTGGTTGTACACATCACCTGTTTTCATGCGCAAGACCTCGTTTAACCATTCGGTAGAGCGAACCGTATTACCTACCCATGAAATATTACGCACATAGTATTTGTCGCCTTCTTCTATGCGTAGAAATATGTCTACGGTCCTATCATCAAAATTGGTTATACTGTCTGTAACGATGATTGCATCACGATAACCTAATTCATTATACTTATTAATAATGTTCTCTTTGTCTTCTTCGTATTTCTCCTCAATGAATTTTTTTGTTTTAAAGATGTTGGCGAGTTTGTTCTTCTCGTTGGTCTTTTTCATGAGGCGTTTGATTTTCTTGTCGGTTAACGCAGTGTTACCTTCAATCGTAATCTGGTGGACTTTTACTTTTTCCTTTTTATCGATATCCACATCGATAATTACTTGATTCTTGTTATTCGGGTCATCACGTTGAATAACTACTACTTCAGCGTTCTTGAAACCTTTTTCATCGAAATATCTTTTTACAAGAATTTTAGCTCTGTCTATCAGGTTCGGGGTAATTTGCCCGCCTTTAGCCAGACCTAATTTGGCTTCCAAGTCTTCACGTTCCGACTTTTTAACTCCATTGTAACGGATGTCGGATACTCTTGGGCGCTGAGCCAAAATAATGTTCAGATACACTTTATTATCGATAATACTGTCGGCTTCGATTCTTGCTTGAGAAAACAATCCGTGACGCCAATAGCGACGGATAGCCTGAGTAATTTCATCACCCGGAACAGAAATGGTCTGCCCTACGGATAAACCGGATAAACCGATTAATACATAATCTTCATATCCTTCGCCACCGGTTACCCGGATTCCTCCGATTTCACATTTGCGGGGCGTACCGGAATAAAGAATGACCGGTTTAGAGTCTTTGTCGTTTGTATTTTGTGCTTGTCCGTTTTCGGGAATAAAGCTCAGGCAAATAAGCAATAATAAGCTTATTGTTGCTTGGAATTTCAATGTAAGTACTGAAAATGTTTTCATCACTGCATGTTAATCGTTAATCGTTGACTATTTGTTCGCTGGTTTTACCGAAACGGCGTTCTCTCCTTTGGAATTCACAAATAGCTTTATAGAATTCTTCGTCCTGAAAATCAGGCCAAAATGTATCGCAAAAATAAAGTTCGGAATAAGCGCATTGCCATAAAAGGTAATTACTTAACCGAATTTCTCCTCCCGTACGAATCAGTAAGTCCGGGTCGGGCATAAAATGAGTCGCTAAATGAGCGGCAATCTGTTCTTCATTAATATCATTGGGACTGATTTGGCCATTGAGCACCTCTTGAGCAATTTGTTTCACCGCTTCTGTTATTTCCCATTTAGAAGAGTAACTGAGTGCCAAGACCAGAGACATACGGGTGTTTTGAGATGTATGCTCCATACATTGGTTTAGCCTTTCCTGCACCTTTTCCGGAAGCCGTTGTATATCTCCAATGGCTTGGAAACGGATGTTGTTTTTCATGAATGTTTCTTCTTCTATTGATTCGATAAGGAGAGACATTAATGCGGTAACTTCTTCTTCCGGTCTGTTCCAGTTCTCTGTGGAAAAGGTATACAGAGTCAGATATTTTATCCCAACAGATGCTGCCGTTTCGACGATCTTTCGAACGGTCTCTGCCCCTTTTTGATGCCCATAGCTACGATGCTGTCCATGTTGCTTTGCCCATCGTCCGTTGCCATCCATGATGATAGCTACGTGTTGAGGAACTTTATTGGCGTCTATTTGATCTTTATATAGCATATTTATCGTGTAATATGTAGCCTTTATTCTTGTTTTTCCACAAAGCCCAAGCGGTTGATTTTTCCTTTCCAGACATCGCTTCTTCCACTCCACATAATCCAAATATAATTATCCGAATCGACTACATACGAGAAATGATTGGTACGGCCGATAAATTCTTCGGGAAGCATTACCATCTTTTTTCTTTCTTTCCAGGTAATTCCATGGTCGACGGATTCGTAGAGAACTCCGAATGCTTTCACTGGCAATGTGGTGGTAAAGTCTTTCTCTCCGCCGAATGCATAGAGCTTATCATCGTAATGAATAACTGCCAGTTCTTTAAGTTTCGGGCAACCATATATATTGTCAGCCGATTGATTATAACGAGTCCAGGAACTTTCCGTAGAAAGTTTGCTCCAGACAACTGCAGTTGTGTCGCTCGCCACATTTCGTTCTCCTACTACTATCAATCGCTCGATAGTGGAATTCGTAGCCAATTTGCATGCCGAATAAGAAACGTTCAGTGTAGGGAAGTATTCGGTGGCATCTCCCTGTTCCGCCCATGCCAACGCATTTTCAGATTCAACAATCTTCTGATTGCTTATTCCATATATATGAGGACTAGTAGGGACGGAGGATGCGGCAAACAGCTGACTAAATGAACGGTCAGCTCCGGCTTCATTCCAAATTGTTCCATCGGAAGAAACGTAGAGTTTATTTTGAGCTAAGATATACAACTGGTTGTTGAATGCAATAACTGACGAATAATCAGCTCCATCAATACCGATGTTCTGAAGGGTAGTCCAATTCTTTCCATCTGTCATACCGGTTGAGGTAACTTGTACTTGATTTCCGTTTTCTGTAAAAACATAGATTCTGTCTTGGAAAAAGACAGCTTTCTGGCGGTCGGATGCAGCTACACTAAAGTTTGTCTCTTCCAATTTCTTCCATTCCAAAGAATCAGGTTCTTGTTTGTGTACATTGATTTGTGCTTTGTAAGAGCGGGTAGTTCCATCATACGCGTAAACTTTGAAGTTTACAGGCTTGGAAAAGTCTAATGAGTCGGTACTAGTCCAAAGCGTATCTTTTTGATTCTTTTCATAAGTAACCGAATATCCAATGATACTAAGGTTTAACGAAACTTTGGAGACATTTGTTCCTACAGGTAGTGAGTCACTATTGTAAATTCGGTTGTCGGTTTGGTCGATAATGAAACTGTATTTGCTGCCAAGCACAGTAACAATCAGGGTTGTGTCTTCCCCTTTTGATGTTTTAGAAGGTACTTCTCTTTCTAAATCATTGATAGAAAAAGCAGAAATAAGCGCATCTGAACTGTATTCGTATGTCGTGTTATCATCATCTAAGCACGAAGAAAAAAGAAAAGGTACCGCTAAGAAACTTATAATTGCGTATAATGTCTTTCTCATTTAAACTATTATTGTGATTTACAGGTTGCAAAAATAGAAACAATTTTTTCTATACCGAATAAACTCAAGAAGTTTTATACAAATTTATAGATAAAACATCCTAAATTTATTCGTATTTGCCTAAAATAAGAATCGTTCGCTTATAGAAAAGATGCCTACAAATAAAAATAGACCTGTTTGGACGGTCGAAAATAACACATAAAGAGGGCAATGCTTTCTCATAAAAGTTAATAATGGCTTTGGATGTAATGAAAGAATGTGGAGCCGAAATGTGATTCTATATCTGGCATTTCTTGCGTCTTGCATAGGGGAGCTTTGATGCCGGAAGGCAGTAGGGCCGATGTCTTTTCTATGAAAATTTCATCCCATAAATGAGTGTCAAGGAAACTTTGTAAAAGTATTTGACCGCCTTCTACCAGTAGGGTTTGGATATTCCGTTCGTATAGAACTGTCAGAATTTGAGGTAAGATATTTTGCTGGAAATCCAACTGAATATATTCTTTGTTCGGACAAGAAATACCTTTCTTTTCCGTGAAAATCCACGTGGCTACTTCTTCGTTAAAAAGTTGTAAATGGTCCGGAAGAGACAAGTGCCGGTCAATGACCAGGCGAATCGGATTCTCTCCCTGCCAACTGCGTACAGTCAGAGACGGATTGTCTAATTGGGCGGTATGTCTACCTACCAATATACTTTTATTCTCTGCTCTTTTTTTATGTACCAACATTTGAGTAAGAGGATTGGATAGCACGTAAGGATGTCCTCCCTCTCGTTCTAAATCAATATAACCGTTGGCTGATTCTGCCCATTTCAATGTAATATAAGGACGTTTAAGTTTGTTGAAGGTAATAAATCTACGGTTAAGTTGAAGGCATTCTTTTTCTAAAACTCCGGTTGTAACCTCTATACCGGCATCTTGTAATTTCTGTATGCCTCTTCCTGAAACTTTGGCAAAAGGGTCGATACAGCCTACTACCACCCGTGGTATCTGTTTGTCAATAATCAAATCGGCACAAGGAGGTGTTTTCCCATAATGTGAGCAAGGTTCGAGGCTGACGTACAGGCATGACTTTTGTAATAATTCGGTTTCTTTTACGGAACGAATGGCATTCACTTCTGCGTGTGCTTCCCCGCAACGGATATGATATCCTTCGCCTATAATACGATGATTGTGGACAATTACGGCTCCTACCATAGGGTTGGGGGTTGCATGGGAAAAACCGTTTTGGGCTAATTGGAGGCAACGGGCCATATATTTTTCATCTTCGCTCATCTTGAATGGTTTTATTTGTCTATTTTTGCACAGCTATGCAACAGATTATTCAATATATCAAACAATCCTTGTGCTCCTTTTATCCTGCTTCTGAGGTAAAAGCCTTGACCGACTTATTACTCGAAAGAAAATTCGGAATAAGGATGTTGGACATTTATATGGGCAAAGATATAAAATTCTTGCCGGAACAAAGAAGAGAATTGGAGGATATTCTTCGGAGACTCCAGGATTATGAGCCTGTCCAGTATATTCTGGGAGAAGCGGAGTTTTGCGGTCTTACTTTTAAGGTGGACAGGAATGTGCTGATTCCTCGTCCCGAAACCGCTGAATTGGTCTATTGGGTGATGGAGCATTTCTCGAAGCCTGCTTTTAAAGTACTGGATATTGGCACAGGTAGTGGGTGCATTCCCATTGTGTTGTCGAAGCATTATCCGTTAGCGGAAATCGAAGCATGGGATATTTCACCCGGAGCGTTAGCTGTTGCGCGTGAGAATAATCGTTTAAATGAGACCTCTGTACAATTTGAACTGCGGGATGCTTTGTCTCCCCAAAAGGAAACAAAACATTTTGATGTGATTATTAGTAATCCTCCGTATGTTACCTTGTCGGAAAAAAAAGAGATGGAGTCGAATGTGCTTGATTGGGAACCTAGTTTGGCGCTTTTTGTTCCGGATGAAAATCCTTTGATATTCTATCGGTGTATTGCAGAATTAGGAAAGACTGTCTTAAATCCTTCGGGAACTCTTTTCTTTGAGATAAATCGTGCCTTTGGCAATCAGATGAAAACAATGTTGGAAGATTTGGGATACAGACAGGTGGAGCTAAGGAAAGATTTGTCGGGAAATGAACGTATGATAAAAGCTAATTTATGAAAGAGTTGAGTGAAGAGGAAGCTTTATATAAAGCTGCAGCCTATTGTTCCATGGCAGAGCGTTGCTTGTCGGAAGTCTCGGAGAAATTGGAAAATTGGGGCGTTCCTACTGAGGGTAGGGCTCGTATTTTAAAGAAACTGGTAACGGAAAATTATATTAATGAAGAGCGATACTGTCGTTCTTTTATCCATGATAAATTTACCTATAATAAGTGGGGACGAAATAAAATAGCCCAAGCTCTACGGCAGAAAAAAATAGATTCAGAGAAATCGGCTCCGTTATTGGAAAGTTTGATAGATGCGGAGGAGTATCAGGAAACGTTGCGGAGCTTGCTTGAGGCTAAACGAAAAACCATCAAAGCACGTAATGAGTATGAATTGAAAGGAAAATTAATTCGTTTCGCTTTAGGGCGTGGATATGAAATGAATGAAATTTGCCAATGTTTGCCAGGAAAAGATACGGATGAATACATGGATGAATGATTTGTTGGACTTGCTCTTTCCACGATGTTGTGTAATGTGTGGACGAAGGCTGGCCCGGACGGAGGAGCATTTGTGTGTATCTTGCTTACGTGGCTTGCCTCGTACATACTACCATAAAGAACCCGATAATTCTTTGGAGAAGAATTTTTGGGGACGTGCCACGGTTGAACGCGCTACCGCTTACTTCTTTTATTATAAAGATAATGCGGCTTGCCAAATTCTCTATGAACTGAAATATCATCATTGTCCGCAAATTGGTGTTTATATGGGAAAATTGGTGGCTGCTGAAATGAAAGATTCCGGTTTCTTTAAACAGATAGATGTATTGGTACCCGTTCCGTTAGCTCCGGTGAAAAGGAAAAAGCGCGGATACAATCAATGTGATAAGTTAGCGGAAGGAATTTCTTTTATAACGTCTATTCCCATCAATACAGAATCTTTGATACGTAGTGTCGCTAATCCTACGCAGACCAAAAGGCGGCGAATGGAACGCTGGACGAATGTGCAAGGCGTTTTTTCTGTGGTAGATACAGAGCAATTATCCGGGAAACATATTTTATTGATTGACGATGTTGTAACCACTGGAGCAACATTGATATCATGCATGGAAGCGTTGTCGGTTGTCCCGGATTTGACAGTAAGCGTGTTGGCATTAGCTGTTGCCCGGGAGTAAACTTTCTGGTTTCTATGCTGGATAAAATATATTAATTGCGAAAAAATACGTGTTTGGAATGAGTGTTATTTCATTACTTTCGTTATTTTTGCAAAATATTTAATATATATAGTTTTATTATGAAGACTTTAGAGAAGATTTTTGCGGAGAAATTACTTAAGATTAAGGCTATCAAATTACAACCGGCAAACCCGTTTACTTGGGCTTCCGGATGGAAATCTCCATTTTATTGTGATAACCGTAAGACTCTTTCGTATCCGTCTCTTCGTAATTTTGTAAAGATTGAAATTTCTCGCTTAATTCTTGAAAAATTCGGTCAGGTAGATGCGATTGCAGGAGTGGCTACCGGTGCAATACCCCAAGGAGCTTTGGTGGCAGACGAATTGAATTTACCGTTCGTTTATGTGCGTTCTACTCCGAAAGACCATGGATTGGAGAACCTGATTGAAGGCGAGCTCCGTCCCGGAATGAAGGTTGTGGTGGTAGAAGACTTGGTTTCGACAGGAGGAAGTAGCTTGAAAGCTGTAGAAGCGATACGTCGTGACGGTTGTGAAGTGATTGGCATGATTGCTTCCTTTACCTATGGATTCGATGTGGCGGTAAAAGCTTTTAAGGACGCTAAGGTAGAGTTGGTGACGCTGACTAATTACGAAGCCGTATTGGAGACTGCGTTAAGAACGGATTACATTAGTGAAGAAGATGTGGAGGTACTTCAGTCTTGGAGGAAAGACCCTGCACATTGGGATGCGAAATAATTAATCTTAAATACTTATTACGAAGAGAACCATTCGAGCTTGTTTTTAGCTCGGATAGTTCTTTTTGTGTTTATATCAAGTAATTTATTATATGACTCAATTTGAAAGTGGAATAAAAGTGATTCCGTACAATCAGGAACAAGTGTATGCAAAGATTTCCGATTTGAATAGTTTAGAAGCAGTGAAAAACCGTGTTCCCGATAAAGTGCAAGATTTGAACTTTGATGCGGATTCTGTAAGTTTTAGTGTTTCTCCGGTCGGAAACATCAATTTGCATATCGTGGATCGTGAACCTTGTAAGTGTGTGAAGTTTGAAACAACGAATTCGCCGCTTCCGTTTAATTTGTGGATACAGCTGGTTCCTGTTACAGAGGAGCAATGTAAAATGAAATTAACCGTTAAGGTAGAGTTGAATCCTTTTATAAAAGGAATGGTTTCAAAACCTTTGCAGGAAGGATTGGAGAAGCTTGCCGATATGTTGGCTACGATACCTTATTAATATACTAATTATGGCGCAGAAACTTTGGGAAAAAAATGTTCAGGTAGATAAAGATATAGAGAAGTTTACCGTTGGTCGCGACAGGGAAATGGATTTATATTTGGCTAAGCATGATGTGATGGGTTCTATGGCCCATATCACTATGCTTGAAAGTATCGGTCTGCTTACGCAGGATGAGTTGCAACGATTGCTGGCCGAGTTGAAGAATATTTATGTGTCGGCTGAAAAAGGCGAGTTTGTTATAGAGGAAGGGGTAGAGGATGTACATTCTCAGGTAGAGCTAATGCTGACACGTAAACTAGGGGATATAGGAA
>ERZ791796.654-NODE-654-length-32858-cov-3.295522_pt1 | contig 32858 bp, 25 predicted proteins | sample MGYA00510311_ERZ791796 | MGnify/ENA primary metagenome ERZ791796 (study PRJEB30046, sample SAMN00792042) | human gut metagenome | study: EMG produced TPA metagenomics assembly of the A metagenome-wide association study of gut microbiota in type 2...
GTAGAGCGCCAGCACTGCCGCGCCCGCGCCCAGGCTCAAAACACCCAGAATCATGTCAAAATACGCATTATAGCCAAATAGTTTCACATTGATGATGCGCCCCAGATACGTGATCGGAACGCGCGTCAGGATATCCGGTACAAAGAATTTCGCCGGATTTGTCACATCCGGCAGATATGAATTGATCAGCCGGATATAATCCGAATACGCCACATTGTCTGAGGCATGAAATATATACCAGATATAAAATAAAATCCCCAAAATAACCGGAAGCCCTAAAAATACACGGCGTTTCATCCGTCTCTCCTCTTTAAAATGCTCAGCTGATTCAAGTAAAGTTCAAATAACTGACGGTGTTTCTTCGTGATAACCTCCAGAATCACACCGCTGATCCACAGCAGGAACGAAATCACATAAAGCCCGGAGCACGCGATCAGGGTCGGGAACTTCGGCACCATGCCGGTTGCCAGATAGCCGCCGAGCACCGGCGCGAAAAATGCCGTTGCAATCGCAAAACAAATGAGCCCCAGCCATCCAAAGAATGCAAACGGCTTGTAATCCCGGAAGAGTCTCGCGATCGTGCAAAGCACCTTAAATCCATCCGAAAATGTATTTAACTTTGACACACTCCCCTCCGGGCGGTCACGGTATCCAACCGGGATCTCCACCAGCTTAAAGTTCTTGTCCAGCGCATGGATGCTCATCTCCGTCTCAATCTCAAATCCGGTCGAAAGAATCGGGAAGCTCTTGACAAATTCATAGTTAAATGCACGCGCGCCTGTCATGATATCCTTGATATTACTCTTGAAAATCAGGTTGATAAGCCCACGCACCAGACGATTTCCCGTATTGTGGAACGGACGCTTATTTTCGGTAAAATACGTCGAAGAAAGGCGGTCGCCGATGACCATATCCGCTTTTCCCTGTAAAATCTGGTCTGCCAGCTTTCTCGCGTCCTCCGCCGGGTAGGTGTCATCGCCGTCCGTCATGACATAGCACTCCGCGTCAATGTCGCGGAACATGCTGCGGATGACATTTCCCTTGCCCTGCTGGTATTCATAGCGCACAACCGCGCCTGCCTCCCTGGCAATCTCATCCGTGTGATCCGATGAATTATTGTCATATACATAGATCGTTGCCTCCGGCAATGCCTCGCGGTAGTCCTTGACCACCTTGGCAATCGTCTGGCCTTCATTATAACACGGAATTAATACCGCTATCTTGTCCATTTTTCTCCTCCCGTTTTCACTCTTCCACCGTTTTGGCGGACCATTCCGGATTGATCACAACAGCCCGTTTTGTCTCAGCTGTACTTACCAGTTCCAATTTTATCTCTCCCTGAAGCCCTGTCAGATCAAGCTGTACTTCCATCGGTTCATATTCCTTCTGCCCCGCCTGGATCACAGCTGCCGTCCGGCTGTTTGTCCCATCCGAGACGATGATCTCCACTTCAAATGGCTGCTTCATCATCCAGTAGTCCGGATCGCACAGAACCGCCCGGATAGTCGGATGATCGTCCCCGCTGGCATTCTCCCAGCGCCATTCTGGTACTTCTTTTTCCGTTTCCTGTGCATCCATGAACGTCTTCTGCGTGCGGTACCAGCAGTTTTCGCGACCATGCGCCATCTCAAGCCCTGCCAGCGTAAAAGACTGGACACCCTGCAGGATTGTTTCCTGATATTCCATATCATGCACGTACCATCCCGCCTCATTCATCCATTCCAGATAGCCTTCCAACGTCTCAAGCCCCTGCGGTATCATGTCATAGACGCCCTCGCCTGTCTCCATCGCCGCCTCGATTTCATCGATATAGGCGTCTTTCTGCTCCGACAGCTCATTGACGATCGAATACCGGTTCCAGACCGGCACATCTTCGCCCGCAAGCCGCGCATAACTTCCCACATCCGACCAGGTCAGGAAAATGCGGTCAATCTTGGAACGTTCTTCCGGTGTAAACAGCTGATGATCGTGAAATACGTAAGGCAGGTTGCTGCGGATACTCTCACGGCTCACCGCCCGCATCGCCCATTCCCCGCCGTTCCAGACACAGGTATAAGCATCGTAAGCGCGCCCGGCGTAAACAACTATAAACATAATTGCAAATACAACGCCGCCTGTCAGCCTGGGAGAAACGGAAGCCATTCCCTGCAGCGCCAGGAACCCGCAAAGCATTCCGGCAAATAAGATTCCGCCCATAAAATAGCGGCTGTGTCCCGTCGTTGCCGCCCAGAGAATAAAGGATGCGGCATACAGCAGAAATAGGGTTCCCGTCCTGCTGCTAACCCGCTTCCAAATCCAGCAGAGCCCGGCTCCCGCCGCTCCCAGATACATCAGCGCCAGATCCAGGTTGTATTTCGCCGGGATCTCACTCAGGCGGTAATCTGGATGCCGGATCATCGAATATGCCCACAAAAGAAACTCTTTTATATTGCTGGGTCCCCATCTCGGGTCCTTAAAGTCCGTTTCCCCAAAATACGGCGAATGAAACAGGCTGTTATAATAAGGATAAACTGGATTTTTCATCGCTATCCCATTGTAAATCAGGTACACGCTGACGGGAATCACCCCCGTCACCAGACACCCCAGAAACAGCTTCGGTGTCAGATACTTCCGGATTTTCCACAGATACAGGAGCACCAGCGGCACCAGATACACGATATTCGTCATCTTGAGGCAGAACAGGATTCCACCAAACAGGCAGAATAAAACCGCCTCGCGCTCCCGCTTCGCCTCATCCAGCCCGCGCAGAAGCAGAAATACCATTTCCAGCAGAAACGGCAGCGCCAGAAGCTCGACCATGTAGCTACCGCTCTCCTGAATCAACTCCAGGCGGCTGACAATCAGAAATGCCAGTACCGGCGCAAGATGCTTCGACCAGCTGCATTTTCTTTCCAGCCGGTCTGCCTCCATGCTCAGGAACACAGTTACCTGCCGATAAATCACAAGCATCGCCAGTGCGTTTAACATTGTCCCCATCCGAAGCCCAAAAAGCGCCCTGAATGGATAAAACATCCGGTCGCCCAGCCGGAAACCGAACATCTGGAACCGTCCCGGTATCACATGATAATGAAGGTTGTCCACAAATCCGGGTATCTGCGACAGCAGGTGATAGTTCTGCGTATCATAGCTCTGATCCGGGGCAAATCCCTTGACCGAAAAGAACGCCAGGATGAACAAGCTTCCCACTATAAAAAGCGGACTCACTCCCGCATGGTCCCATTCAAATCTTCCGATTGCCACCATGACAGCGCCACATAAAACGAGCGCTGCCGCCCGCGACAAAACCGTTCCCTGTGGTACATGTAAAAGCCATGCCAGAAGATCCAGCACTTCCAGCCACCAGATAAAAAGCGTATAGGCAAGCAGCACTGCAAAGCTGCGGGTACTGACTCTCCATTTCGCCGTTTTGTCTGCCGGCCTGTTTCCAAATAACATACTTTTCCCTTGTAATCATCCAGTTTTCTTCATGAACCTGCTGAATCATTACTTCCTTTCCATGAAACAAAATATATCTTAAAAGAAATATTCTTCCAGCATCAGGCACAGTGCATGGTACACCGGAAGATGCAGCTCCTGAATCTTAAATGTCTCCTGCTCCGGCACGACAATCGCAGTGTCGCTGTACCCACGGATCCGCCCGCCGTCGCGTCCCAGAAGCCCGATAACCTTAAGCCCCTTTGCCTTTGCCGTCACGGCTGCATACAGGACATTTTTTGAATTGCCCGAGGTTGAGATTCCGAGGAACACATCCCCCTCTTTTCCATATCCAAGCACCTGTTCCGCATAAGTCATGCTGCCGTCCACATCATTCATAAATGCGGTGGTCAGTCCTGCATGACCAGTCAGCGCGATCGCCGGAAGTCCCTGCTGCAGCTTTTCGGAAAGTTCCGCTCCCATCTGCGGATCCACCGTTTTCAGTGCCTTTTCTATCTCTTCCGAAACTGGGCGTTTCTTCACAAACCCCTTCATCAGCTCGCCCACGATGTGCTCCGAATCCGCACAGCTTCCGCCATTTCCGGCAATCAGAAGTTTTCCGCCGCGCTCATAGCACTCTTTCAGCGTCTCATACGCAGTGCGAATATCCGCTTTCACCGGTGCAAGAACCGGATAGCGGCTGATCAGCTCGTCTAGGTACTCGTATTCCTTCATGATTTCTATTTCCTCCTGTCAGTTTTTTCGATGTCTATTAAGCTTCTGCATCATAAAATAAATACTCCCGCTCAAACAGTTCCAGATTGTTCTGCGCTTCTTCCTCCGGCACCGCTGTGTCGGATACCCGCGCAAGCATATTTCCATTTTCAAAAAACAGATCGGTCAGGCTGCCTCTGCGGATCAGCTCCCGCAGAAGATCCAGACTCCACTCCCAGCTTCCCGGTCCCAGATAGCCTGCTTCCGCGTAGACATAATCTGTCTTCGCATACGCCATATAGGTTTCAAACGCCTCCGGCGAGTTGACGAGTTCGACGTTGCCCCACGGCGATGTAATATCCTTATACGACTCCACATTGCACGGGAACTGCAAACAGTACGGATGCGTTCCAAATGCGATCACCCGGTTTTCCGGATTCTGCGACACTTCCTGCCAGATCAGCGTATTTCCCTTTTCCTCCATCCGCGCCTGTTCCTGCGCCCGGTGGTTGACACGCCCTTTATTCAGAAAATGGATCTCCGAAAATCCGGCCGTCCACGCCCAGCTGCTGATCGCCGTGACAATCAGATTTAATACCAGCAGCGGCGCCAGGCACTTCGACGCGACCGGATAAAAGCCGATTTTCTTAAAATACTCCATCGCCCGGCATGCCCCCAGAATCAGCATAGAATACAGAAGCATGAAATAATTTCCGTCGATCTGGTAAAGCATCGACAGGCTGATCAGGCTGACGATCACAAATGGGAAGAAAATTACCAATGCCGCGTTCCAGATATGGGACTGCTCATCTCCCTTTTTGGAGAAAATCCCATAAAGCACCAGCATCACAATCAGCACCGCCATCAGCGAGGTTCCCCACGCCAGAATTACATGCCCCATATCTTCACCCTGCGGCTGCATCAGCATCTGCCAGATGCGCCGCGCCAGCACATGAAGCGTTGATTCCTCCTGATAATTCTGCGGCAGCTCCGAGGTGGCAAATGGGTATTTCATTTTAAAACCAAACCATGCAAAAATCGAAGTAAACACCGAAGTGACCGGCATTCCCGTGATCTTCATCGTCCGCGCCCAGATACCAACCAATGCCCCAAACGGCAGGCATAAGGAGCCAATCAGGCGGACCATATGGTGAAACAGGTCAGCCGCCGCCCCGCGCTCATGAAACCAGAACCACAGAAGGTACAGCCCCATCATGCCAAATACGGCAGTGGAAAAGACCAGGGAGGTCGGCTTCATCGTGAGGGACAGGAAATAGGAACCGGCTGCCCCGGAGAGGAATATCCAATGATTTTCATACACATGAATATACTGAAAGAAACATCCCAGCATGATAAGCTGCAGCAGCCACGTAATCAAATCCGCCTTGGCTGTGAGCGCCATATTCATGATGCCCGGCACCGAAACCGTCAAAACAGCTGCCATAATTCCCGGCAAGACGCTTCGATACGTTAGTTTCTTCTCTGTTCCGGCTTCCCGGCTCTCTTTCCCACGTTTTCGATCGCCCGTCAACATCACCGCATTCCAGACCATCGCCCCGATTCCCAGAACTGCCAGCCAGAGGTTAAAGAACGTCAGGTAGCTGTGACTCGCCAGATCGCAGAGCGGCAGAGTCAGCACCTCAAAGCCCTTCGAATACACATAGACCATGCCGACCAGCCCCGGATTCTCATACAGCCCGGTTCCGCCTGCCACAATGTACTGGGAACGCACACCATACCAGAGTGTATCAAAGTCGAGTGCGATATTCAGGCGTCCCACCTGAATCAGGAACATCAGGACACACCAGCCAGCCGCCAGCGTCCATGCCCGGCGCACCCGGCGCGGTATTTCCCGCGATCCCCCGCTGCCAGCCGGTTTGTTACTGTTCACGCATACGTGCCCAGTAACGGAATTTGCCGTGGCTTCGCATTTAAATACGGCAAATTCCTGCTGCCACCACGTTTTCTTACGGCACTTTCGGTTCCAAAAGTGCCTACCTGTGAACAGTAACGCCTGTTTCCCTGCCTCAATCACATGAACCGACACCTTGTCCCTGCCATCCAGCATCCAGGAAAGCGTCTGCCATCCCCTGATGCACTGGCAGGAAATCGAGGAAAAATCAAAGCCCAGCGCCGCCACACCCAGAGCATAGACGCTCAGGCGCATCCAGGCGATTTTTCCAACGCCAAGGGCAGAAAGGAGGCAATACACAACGATTGCAAAGGAGGCGCCAAAAAGGAAGTCCATATAAAAAGAAAAATAAGGCCGCTCCCAGACCGTTCCCCTGAAAAACACCCGTTTTCTCAAAAAACGCCCGATCGCCAACAGGCTAATCAGATACACCGCCGACACCACCATCGGCAGAAATACCACATGAATCCAGGAAAACACCAGCACAACCGCCGTCAGCCAGCACATCCGGCTGCGTCCGCGCTTCAAAAGCGCCAGCCCCCCAAAGATCAAGACTGCCAGAATCGCAATCTCCACATACATCCGTTTCGATTCCGTGAAATGAATGTAATCTGCAAAAAAACCATTTCCCGTAAACAGCGTTTTCACCGGAATCAGAACCGCCGCCACACAGAACAGCACCAGAAAAAGACCAGCCATGCGCACGGCTGCGTCTGGTCGTCCGTTTTGTCTCTGATTCTGCATGTCAATGGTTCCTCTCTTTCTAGTTTATGTACTCCCGGAATCTTTTTGTGAGCCGCATTCTATATACGCCCGCCTAAAATCCCGCGCACCGCATCCAGTAGCGTCTCCGCATACGCATCATAACCGCCCGCCGGGCAGCTTCCGTCCTCTTTTATAAGTCCAGCCGCCCTATCTTCCGCGTGTTCTTTTGCCCCATAGCCAGTTCCGACAAGGACTCCGGTCACGCCAAAGTTTTTTCCTGCCTGCGCGTCGATGCGCTTGTCCCCGATCATATAGGAATGCACCTTATCAATGCCCTCCGGCAGATCGCGCTCTGCCATCTCAAACATTCCCGTCTCCGGCTTGCGGCAATGGCATTTTTTCTTATAAAGTCCAATCCCATGCTCCGGGTGGTGCGGGCAATAGTAGAACGCATCTACGTGTGCTCCGTCACGCTCCAGCACCTCATTCATATAATCATGAAGGATTTTTACATCCGCCTCGGTATAGTAACCTCTCGCCACGCCCGCCTGGTTGGTAATGACGATCACCTTATATCCGGCCTCGTTCAGGAGACGGACCGCCTCTGCGGTACCGTCAATCAGCTTCAAATCTTCTTTTCGATGAAGATAATTGACCTCCACGTTCATCGTGCCATCACGGTCGAGGAATACTACTTTACAGCTATTTTTACACATGGAATGTATACTCCTTATCCGGCATCTGCACCTGAATATCGCGGTAGTCCCAGCGGTCCTCATCGCAGATCCAGCTCTGAGCGCCGCGCAGTTCGAAATTCCAATCCATCAGCTGTCCGCCTGCCGCTTCCAGACGGCGCGCCACCTGATGTTTAACGTTGTATGGGCAGTACACAAGAAGGAAGCCGCCGCCGCCAGCACCTAAAAGCTTTCCGCCGAGGGCGCCCGCTTTTTTCGCCTCGTCATAGAGCATATCAATCTGCGGATTTGTGATCTTGCTGCTCATCCGCTTCTTGCTCTCCCAGCCGTAATCCAGGAGGCGGCCGAAATTGTGGAGATTTCCCTTTAAAAGCTCATCCTTCATCGCATAGGAAAGTGCCTTTACCTCGCACATCGCCTGAAATGCGTCCGGTTTCTTATAGTTGCTTACCTGATCCTTGATAATATTCGCGGATACATGGATATTGCCCGTGTAGCATAACAACAGGTTATACTGCAGCTCATTGATAACATCGCGGCGGATGCGGAGCGGGTTTACCACGACGTTGTTGCGTCCGTGAAATTCGATAAAGTTAAAGCCACCGAAGGTCGCCGCATACTGATCCTGATAACCGCCGGAAATCCCCAGATCGATCCGCTCCACGCCGTAAGCCAGATCCGCCATCGCATAATTATCCATCGTAATTCCTTTCCAGCGCGCCATCGCGGTCAGAAGACTTACCATGACAGTCGAGGAGGTTCCAAGTCCCGAACCAGCCGGAGCATCACACTGTAAATAAACCTCGCATCCCTGCTTGATATCCATCGCCCGCAGCGCTGCCGTGACAAGATCCAGCCGTCCATCGCAGACGTAATTTTCCTTCGCATTGTACTTGACTGTCATATCAAAATCCAGGGAATGAACCGTGATCTGGTCATCATTCCTCGGAATGATCGAACAATATGCATATTTATTGATAGTACTTCCGATAATGGCACCGCCCTGTTCTACACAGAATGGTTCTACATCCGTACCGCCGCCGCCAAAGCTCACGCGCAGCGGCGCTCTTCCTCTGATTACCATGTAATGTCTCCTTTTCTTACGTCCTCCTGAAACCGGAAATAATCCTCCGGCACACCGATATCAATAAAATAGCCGTCATTTACGATGCCGCCGAGACGTCTTCCCTCCTGCATCCACCTGGGGATGCACTCATTTTCCAGCGAAACTTTTCCCTCCGGAATCTCGTCCAGCAGCGCCCGCTTCATCAGGTACACACCGCCGTTGATCGTGCCCGCCCCAGTATTGCCGTTTTTCTCATTAAAAGCGGTCAGCAGCCCGTCGGTCAGGCGCGCCGCCCCATAACGGGAAATATCCGGCACACCGCGCAGAACCAGCTCCATCTCCAGATTTTTTTCCTGCTGGATCCGGCTCAAATCACCGAAATCCATCTGATAAAATGTATCGCCATTCAGGACAAAAAACTGCTCGTCCGTCACATATTTCCCGGCATTCTTGATCGCGCCCGCCGTGCCGAGCAGCTCTTCCTCATACGCATACCGCGCCCGGATGCCAAACCGCGATCCGTCTCCAAAATATTCTTCCACCATGCCGCCCTTATAACCGACGGCAAAAATAATATCATCAATTCCGCTTTTTTTCAGCCCCTGAAGCACATACTCCAGAAACGGCTTACCTTCAACCAGCGCCATCGGTTTCGGACGATCGCTTACCACACTGCGAAGCCGCGTCCCCAGTCCGCCAGCCAGAATGATTGCCTGCATACTGTACTTCCTTTCTGTCTGTTATTTCCAACTCAATTTTTACTGTTTTTATATTGAAAGATCCATTTTTTACTCTTGTCAATCTGTCAAATGCTATTAAGTCCAGTTTAACTTATATATCTTACCACATTTCCCTAGTGATTTCCACTAGATAGGGCGGTTTTATGCTGTTACCACTTTCCCATCGGATTCGCAGCGCTTCCTTGCGAAAATTGCAACAATTTGTTGATTTTTTTGCATGATTCGACAGATTTTTTCATTTGGCAGACACTCTGTTCCGTGCTACAATCTTAGTTATAAATTGGGATTTGGAGGAAATGCATATGGCACGTGATATGACAAAAGGAAATATAACCGGACACCTGATTGCCTACGCGGTTCCGCTTGTTTTTGGAAATTTATTTCAGCAGCTCTACCATACGGTCGATTCGGTGGTTGTCGGACAATTTTACGGAAAAGAAGCATTGGCGGCGGTCGGCGCGGCGGGTCCGATCATGAATATCCTGACTTTTCTGATTGTGGGACTGTCACTCGGCGCATCGATTTTGATGGCAAGCTACTTTGGAGCAAAAGATTACCAGAATTTGAAAGATGAATTTGCGACCTCTGTCCTCTCCGGACTGCTTTTGACCATCGTGCTCTCCGGAATCTCACTGGCCGGAAGCCGCCTGTTTATCCGCCTGACGCAGACGCCGGAAGAGATATCGGCGCAGGCATCCTTGTATTTGCAGATTATCTCGCTGGGTCTTATTTTTACCTTTTTTTACAATATTTTCTCCGCCGCCCTGCGCGCGATCGGAGATTCCAGAGCGCCGCTCTATGTCCTGATCCTGACGACTATTGTCAATGTATTTCTGGATGTATTCCTGGTTGGCATCTGCCGCCTCGGTGTTCCCGGTGCGGCAATCGCTACAATCATCTCGCAAGCGGTCTCTGCGCTCGCCCTCTTCGTCTATATCTGGTCGAAGGTGCCGCTCTTACGGCTCGGCATCCGGGATCTGAAACTGAAAACCTCGATGCTCAAAAAAACGATCGATTTCAGCTCCATTTCCGCCGTCCAGCAGACGATTCTCTACGTCGGCCGCCTGCTCGTCCAGTCCGGCGTCAATGCACTCGGCGTCGATGCAGTTGCCGCTTTTAATGCCGTCTCCATCATCGACAGCTATGTGCTCGCCCCGGGCGACAGCCTTGCAGCATCTATCACGACGTTCTCCGCACAGAACCTCGGCGCAAAAGAGTATGACCGAATTCCGAAAGGGCTTCGGAAAATGCTGGTGATTGCAGAAATTTATATTATTTTGACAGCGGTGGTCGTGCTGTTCTGCCGTCACCCGCTGCTCGGTATTTTCTTAAAACCAAACGAAACGGAGGCGCTGCGTCAGGGCATGTCCTATCTGGTGCCGATGGCTGGTTTTTACTTCATCAGTGGTATCACCAATACCTTTCAGGGATATTACCGTGGAATCGGGCACCTGATGATCACCCTGTTCGCGACTCTGGTGCAGATTCCAATCCGCGTTGTGATCAGTTATGCGCTGTTTGGACGGCTGGGTATTCAGTCTGTGGCGATTGGTACGACGATTGGATGGGCTTGTATGGTAATATTTGAGCTTTTAATGTATCGGAGATATGGACGGGTGGAGGCGCTGCGGAAGAACGATCGGTAATATAGCGTGCTCTATCCGGTAGTACAGGAAAGAGCCTGCAGCATACCGGCGTAGCTGACTCTTTCCTTCCTTAGATAACTTTAAATTATCCTTACGCAAGAAAACGATCAGAAGCACATTCCCCTGATCGTTTTCTTTATTATATATAATTTTCTATCTTTTACTATTTTTTATTCAAAATCTTCCTTAATCACATCCCAAGCCGCATCAATACTGAAATGCTCACGGATATAAACCTGCGTTTTCTCTGCCAGGTCTTCCAGGCGTTTTTCGTCGTTGTAGAGCTCTATGACAGTCTCGGCAAACTCGTCCGGCTGATCCTTGACGAGGAGAACTTTTTCTACATCCGGGATTCCCTCGCTGCCGACGGAGGTGGTGACGATGGGGGCGCCGTTATAGATGGCTTCTACCACCTTGCCCTTAACACCTGCGCCGTAGCGGAGCGGTACCACTACAATCCGGCAGTTCCGGTACAGGTCTGCCAGTTCTTCTTCACTTACAAAACCTTTGACGATGATGCCGTTTCCAGGCTGTTCCAGTGCTTTGATCTCGTCGGTTACTTTGGAACCTACGATGTAGAAGTTGACCTTGATCTGTTCCCGGATCTTCGGGAATACTTCTTTCGCGAACCAGAGCACCGCGTCTGCGTTCGGCGGATGCGCGAAACCGCCGACAAACAGGAGTCCTTCCCGTTTGGCGAAGTCTTTATTCAGATTCTGCAAAAACTCCTCATAGACATATGCCGTGATCGCCTTGACCGGGATCGTCTCATCAACGGCGTGGATCGCCTCTTCTTCGACGTAGGACGGATAATAGGACACCGCCACTTTGTGGAAGAGTGAAAACTCGATCGATTTCCAATATTCGGATTCCTGACGCTTCTTCACATCGCCGGTCAGCTCATACTCGCGGAACTCACGCATAAAATGAAGGTCGTGACCGTAGTAAATCATCTTGATATCCGTGTGTTCTTTGATAAAATCCACATACTTCGTCGCGATATGCGGGCGGTTCAGATATGCCACGTGGATATCTTTTCCATTTTTCACCAGCCAGTCCCAGATACCGGTCAGGTATTCCTGTCCGTAGAGAACCTCGATTCCCATCTGCTGCAGCGTAGACGTATACGGTTCCTCATGGAGGTAATTATCTCCGATAAATTTAACAACATACCCCTTTTTCAGGAACATTTTCAGGTACTGGAACGTTGTCTTGGAACCGGCATCTTTGTCAAAGGTCGGCACATAGTGATCGATCACGACAATGATCTTTTTGCCCATGCTGCGCTCGCGTGCGCGGAATGGATTCGGATTGCCGGTGTTGACGCACTGGTTCTTAAATTCTTCTTTCCATTTTTCTTTGAGCTTCTCGCTGTTTTCCACCTGATACCGTTTCAGACCGGTTCCGTTGACATCCGTTCCGTTGGAAATGCCTTCGAAATGGATGACTTTGGATTTTGGCTGGTAAACGACGCGGTAGCCCGCTTTCCGCACCTCAAATGCCAGATCCGAATCCTCGCAGTATGCCGGGGCAAACCGCTCGTCGAAACCGCCGATCTGCTTCCAGAGTGCGGTGGATAAAAGAATCGCTGCGCCGGAAATATAGTCTACATCCTTGACGTAGTTATATTCTGCCTTATCCGGATCGTCGAGGCGGCCGTAATTCCAGCCGGAACCATCGCTCCAGATGATGCCGCCCGCCTCCTGTAAACGCCCATCCGGATATACCAGCTTAGAACCTACCATACCGATGGTGGAATCAGATTCAATCAAATTTACCAGGGAGCTTAGCCAGCCTTCTGTTACCTGGGTATCGTTGTTTAAAAACATCACATATTTGCCGCGCGCCGCCTTCGCCGCCTGGTTGCAGTTGCGAAGGAATCCCTGGTTGGTCTGGTTACGGCAGATTATCAGGTTATCGGCAAACTCCGCCAGATGCTCGGTGGCATCGGTCGAAACATCGTCCGCGATGATAACCTCGTAGCTCACGTCCTTCGTATGCTCCAGAATCGACTGCAGGCATAGATAGGTATAGTGAATCTGGTTGTATACCGGAATCACGATGGAAACCGTCGGATTTTCTTCCTTCGGAAGGTGGATTTTTCCGTAGGTCAGGTACTCCTCACCGATCTCAAAATCACCTTTGATAAGGTTCTTTCCTTCCCCCGTCGTGTACATCTTCATCATTTTGCCCGGATGGAGAATCGTCCGTTTCCAGTAGCCGAGTTTCTTGCGGCGTACCGTGCCCTTTGGATAGCACCGGTTAAATGCCTGTCCGAGCTTGCGGCGCACCTTGAAAATGACCGCCTCATGACCATTTAAGTAGGTCAGCGTCTTGCCAAGCTCTGCATTTTCATGGCGCAGATCAGAAATGATAACGTCCAGATTCGCCACGTGGTTATTCGTCAGGCGCTGTACCTCCTGCACTTTGCGGAGTGCCGTATCTTTTTCCGAATTTTCTGCCCGGAGCGCATCCAGACGTTCGTTTGCCCTTGCAAGTTCTCCGTCCACATGGGAAAGATCGGCTAATGTCTTCGTCTTTACCATGTAATCTTCCTGGTAGGTGCGCTGGTTTTCCCCGTGCACGTACTCCTGGAAACTGCGTTCCATCGCCTCGTAGAGTGAAAGCATCTTCTCATCCGCCTTCACATACTCCGGGAACTGTCCGATAAATTCCCGCTCTGCCTGACCGCCCAACAGACTCTTATAACGGCGGTAGAAATAAACCAGTGTCCTGTATTTCACAAATCCAGCCGGAACCGGGAATAAAAAGACCCACTCATAGTCGATCGCGTAGGTTCCGTCCGCCGTCACCAGCATATTTTCAAACAGGGCGTCAATGTTGGAGGCACTGTAGCTCTCGTCCGCAAGAACAGCCCCTAAAGAAGCCCATCCGCCGTCATTTTCTGTCTCTTTATCCCGATAGGAATCCAGCTCGCCCAGCGCATTAAATACCTTGGTAAATTCCGGTGTCACCGCAAATGGTTTGCGTTCCTCCGGGCGGATGCTGTAGATCTCATCCATCGCAGCCCGGATCGCGGAAACCGCCGCATCCGCGCCCTGAGCAGTCAGAATTTCTCCCAGAAGTTCCGCCCGCGTTTTTCCCTCTAAATACGGAAATACCGCTGTCATTCCCTCGTCCCGAAACTCCGGTTTTGCCAGTTTCAGGGACGGATTCTGACGGTCAAGCACCTGATATTTTTCTTCGAAGGACTGGATATGCGCCTTTCCCTCCGGATAGAGCGCCGTCTTCCAGACCTCGCGGGTTCCATTCTTTTCACGGATCTCTGTCCGGATCTGGAAGCAGTCTTCGCGGGTGCGGTTGTATTTCACATAGATAACGTCCTGTGAAGCATTCTCTGCTTCCGGCGCAGCCTGTCTCTGCCAAAACACCAGAAATGCATTCGCAAATTCCGGGAACCGTCCGTCCTCGCAGGCTGCATCGAGCGCCGCCCCCATATCCATCAGCATATACTGCGGACAGTCATAGACCGGTAACACACCGGTCAGATCGCCTTTTTTCGGCAGATAGGCATCTGAAAAAATCTCTCCCGCCGTCCGGTAATCCGGCATCGGATAGTAAAATTCCCCGCCCGGAAGCAGCTGCTTCATTTCGTTCCAGGAAAGTGCGCCCGTCTCCCGCTCTGCGCCTGCCATGTATTTCACGCCAAACCAGTTGGAAGCCGCCGCAATCAAGGTTCCATGAGCAGAAAGAAGCTGTTTTGCGGCTGTCATCTGCGCCGCGCGTCCCGCCCTATCTGCCGCCGTCAAATCCCCGATCAGCACTACATATCCATATGTCCCGCCGCGCTTTTCCGCTTCCCTCGCATACGTCTCCACATCCGCACAGACATAGCGGATCTTCGCCGCCAGCTCCGGCTCTGTCTTGAAACGACGACGTACTACCTCCAGATTTTCTTCGGAAACATCCAACACCGTTACCGATGATAAACGTCTGGCAAGCAGCCCTGTCAGCGCGCCCGCGTCCGCCCCGATCTGCAGCGCCTGCTGTTCTGGGTCAAATTGGAACCAGTCCAACAGGTTTTCCCGCAGATCTGCCAGTGCGTACAGATAGGAAAGCTTCTTATTTTCCCGCAGCGCCCGGCGCCGGTCACTGCCGTATTTATCAAACAGAGCGATCAGCTCCTGATTGATTTTTTTCATCTTAATCTCCTTTTATCATGCCTACAGTTCTTCCTGTGCCGCCTCGTCCGCACTGAGCGACTCCGCCCGCTTCGCCGCCTCTCCGGCTGGCGATAACCTGACTGCTACATCCGGCTCCATGTCGTAGACACCGACCGTATTCTTATTGGAAATAACGGTAATATTGGCCACATCGTAGAGACGGTGGTACACCACATGCTCGCCGCCCTCAAATCCGGTACAGCTCATGGACAGCAGGTATTCGCCGCCCTGCAGGGTCATCTTCTGCGTAAACGCGACATCGTAAATATCGCCCTCCTTGACCGGATGGACATCCGTTCCCTCAAACAGGGTGTTCGTGCCGGTCAGATCAGTTCCCTTCTTATCCTTGATCGTATAAGTAAAGATCGGTGCCTGAATCGGTGCATTGAAACGGATGCGCTCGCGGATGGTAAACTCTTCGCCTTTTAAGAGCAAGTTAGTAATATTGCCGCGCGCGTCCACCAGTCCCAAATCGAAGATCTGCGCCCTGCCGTCGCCGTACTCCTCGCGGTTTGCGTTGATCGTCAGCTTGTCGCGCATCAACCCCGGCTTTTTCGCCGTTTCTCCGTTCAAACCAGCCGGATTTCCGGTGCCGTCCGATGCTGAACCAACTCCATTTTCTGCGGTGCCATCCACTGCCCCGGATCCGTTTATATTTCCGGCATCGTTATTTCCAGCCTCATTTCCAGATGCACCATTCTCCGCACTTCCGGCTCCTGCTTTCTCCGCTTTTACTACCTTGTCCCCGGAAAAATCGTTCATCACTTCCAGCTCGGCGCGCAGCGCGTCCATCTGTCCTGCCAGAATCTTTTTGTAGAGATCGACCATCTTGCCCGCCGAACCCTGTGCGATAAATTCTCCCTTATTGAGCAGCACTACCTTATCGCAGTATTTGATGATACTTCCCATATCATGGGTTACCATGATGATCGTCGTGCCGTTTTTGCGGATCTCCTCCATGCGGCGGTAGCACTTGGACTGGAAAAAGACATCCCCGACCGAGAGCGCCTCATCAACGATCAGGATCTCCGGCTCGACGTTGATCGCAAGCGCAAATGCCAGACGCACGAACATACCGCTCGAGTACGTCTTGACCGGCTGATAGACGAAATCGCCAATCTCGGCAAAATCGAGAATCTCCGGCAGCTTTGTATCCATCTCTTTTTTGGTATATCCCATCATCGTACCGTTCATATAGATATTTTCGATACCGGTGTAGTCCTGGTTAAATCCGGCTCCCAGCTCCAGCAGAGCCGAAATTTTGCCGCGCACCGTCACCTCGCCGGTCGTCGGCGTGAGAACGCCGGTAATGATCTTAAGGATCGTCGATTTACCCGAACCATTCGTACCGATGATGCCGACCGTCTGACCTTTTTCAACCGTAAAGGAAAGATCGCTCAACGCGTAGAAATCCTTGTGGTATTCTTTATGGCTGACGCTCAGCGATTCCTTCAGCCGATCGATCGGTTTATCATACAGCCTGTATATCTTGGTCACATTTTTCACTTCGACCGCGTACTTCTCTGCGTTCTCCGCCTCTTGTGCCCCTGTGTTTGTTGTATTTTCAGCAGACATATATCTTTTTCGTTCCTCCTGTTCCACTATTCTCGTAGTATAGCATGTTTTCTATGTTTCTTGCAATTCCTGTACGCAGAAAAACACACCTCTTTCTATGTACTCACGAAAAACATTCGTATTTTTTTGTGAAATGTTTTGTATTTTCTTGACAATATCCAGATGCTATGCAAGAATCATGGCAAAGGAGGATGATTCTATGGATTTTTTAACAATGACAATTCGAAAACAAAAAAATATTGCACTCATCGCACACGACAATAAAAAACGTGAACTCATCGACTGGTGTGAGGCGAACAAAGAGATCCTCAAAAAACATTTCTTATGCGGAACCGGCACAACCGCCCGCATGATTACGGAATATACCGGGCTTCCGGTCAAGGGCTATAACAGCGGTCCTCTGGGCGGCGACCAGCAGATCGGTGCAAAAGTCGTCGAGGGACAGGTTGATTTTATCATCTTCTTCTCTGATCCCCTGACCGCCCAGCCGCACGATCCGGATGTCAAGGCGCTTCTTCGAATCGCCCAGGTTTACGATATCCCGATCGCCAACAATAAAGCGACTGCCGATTTTATGATTACCTCGCCGCTGATGGATGAGGAGTATGAGCATGACATCATCAACTTCCACCAGAATATTAAAGAGCGGGCCAAGACGCTGTAAAAAACACATTCTCCCTTGTATTTATTCTCATTCTTCGGTACAATGGTCGTTACCGTTTATGAGAACAGATACAAGGGAGATTTTTTATGTTACAGAAATTTTTTAAATACATTTTCCAAAGCATGGCGGGCATGCTGGGAATTTCCGTCTACATCCTCGCAGACACCTATTTTATCTCGGTCTACTCCGGTGCAGATGGTCTGGCGGTCTTAAATCTGATTTTACCGGTTTACGGACTGATCTATGCGATTGGAGCAATGATCGGGATCGGATCGGCGACCCGTTATGCCATCGACCGTGCGCAGGGCAAAAACGCCAGCTTCTATTTTCTCTCCGCCGTAACCTGGGATATTCTCATCAGCATTCCGCTGGTGCTGGCAGGCATCTTCATCCCGGATAAAATCTTGCAGCTTCTCGGCGCAGACGCAGGGCTGACCGCGCTCGGAAAGCAGTATCTCCGCATTATTCTGGCTGCCTCGCCGTTTTTTATGTCCAACTACGCATTCACGGCGTTTGCACGCAATGACAGCGCTCCGGCGATCGCGATGCTCGGCTCCATCGCCGGAAGTATGTTCAACATCGTGTTTGACTACATCTTCATGTTTCCGGCAGGTCTGGGACTGACCGGCGCGGCGCTGGCGACGGCATTCTGCCCGCTTGTGACGATGAGCATCTGCAGCACGCACTACCTGGGAAAACACAATCAGGTCGGATTCCGTTTTCGCGCTCCATCCCTGCGCCACCTGATCGCCTGCTGCCAGCTCGGCGTATCCGCCTTTGTCGGCGAAATATCCTCCGCCGTGATCGCGATCGTCTTTAATTTCCTGCTTCTGGGGCTCGCCGGAAATGTCGGTGTCGCCGCTTACGGCGTCACTGCCAATCTCTCCGTCGTTGCCATGTGCCTGTTCAACGGACTCGCGCAGGGCACGCAGCCGCTCATCAGCGAGAGCTACGGAAAAGGCGATCACACGCAGAGCCGCCAGTTCCTGACCTGGGGCGTCATCGCCTGCCTGATCGTGGAAGCGATCATTCTGGTGCTGACCTGGAGCATGACCGATCCACTGATCCAGATCTTCAACCAGGAGCAGAACGCCGAACTTCTGCATTACGCCCACAGCGGGCTCCGGCTGTATTTCCTGGGCTTTCTCTTTGCTGGCATCAACATCCTGCTGGTTGCCTATTTTTCCGCCGTCGCGCAGCCAAAACCAGCCATCGCCGGTTCTCTGCTGCGCGGGGCCGTCGCTATCATCCCCTGCGCTGTCACACTGGCGCGCCTGTTTGGGCTGAACGGCGTCTGGCTGTCTTTCCTGGCGTCGGAAATGATCACTTTCTTCGCTATTTTGCTGCTGGCAAGGCTGGGACATACTTCCAAAGAATCACATAATTTTAAAAAAATTTAATTTTTTCTCAAAAAATATTTGACACTTTACATCATCGTAGTATATTGATGAAAAATCGAACACACCAAAACCGTTGAAGCGGAGATCAAAGCAGCATATGCGCGCACAGAGAGTCCGGGAGGCTGAGAACCGGGTCGAGATGCAGGCTGCCCAATGGACCGCTGATGGCGCAGCCAAAAACTGGATATATTTTCAGCCTAGTACTCTGCGACGTAGGGCTTATGTTAGTTGCCGGAGATATGCAGGTATCTCGCAAAGCGCATGGAATCACTCCATGAATCAAGGTGGCACCGGCGTCCGGAGTGAGATCACGACCGATATCGGCGCGATGGTAAATCTGATAAAAGAAGAAAGCGATATCCCGTGTGCCGTATGTGGCAGAATACGTGAAATCAATGAAAAACGCGATTCGGTAAAAAAAAGAAAACCGTCTGTAAAAGAATCTTTCATTCTTTCTCAGACGGTTTTCTTTTTCTGGCTTCAGAAGCCTTGTTCTGTCGTAAATGCTTTAGGTTGGTGGTAACTCATCCAATTCTGCCGGATGGTTATAAGCTTGCGAGCAGATTATCCATTACATTTCGCACAGAAACTCTTTTTCTACTTCTGCCTCAGACTCGGTATAACCTAACTGTGCAGCTAAACGATGTACCAGTACCGGCATTGCTTCCTGCTCTAAGGACTCGGAAACTACATGCTTTTCTGCTGGTGTGTTGTAATATGCCTGATATAAATTCTCCTGATATAAACCGTTATTGAATGTTCTTGTTGCTTTCATCATGATAATTACCTCCATCAAATAAAATTATATTTTTTCATATGATAGGCGGAAATCCATTGCAATATTCTTATGATACTATTACGATATCCGTCTGTGAAAATCTCTTGTTTCTTTCGATGGCAATAATATAACACTGTCAAACAAAAAGTACCATCCCCGGAAGTGGTATAAACTTATAAGTCATTTGCAATTATATAAACATAAGTTAATATATGTAATAAGTACCAATTTTGACACCCTGACTATGTACAAAAGTTACAAAAACAGCCATACTTGAAATATAAACAAAAACGTCCGGCGGCGATTTGCGGATTTGTGCATCCCGCCTAAAAAAGAATGTACCTTGGCTCATTCAGGCGGGCGTCTCGCGCGGTCGCCTGCGAACGGTTCTGGCAGGGCTACGCGGATGGGTGCTGCCTACACAATGCGTGAACGGTGGCTTAACGGGATTCGCGGATTACCTCCTCAATATTTTTGTACGGAACCCGCGTAAAAAGCCCCCGCAGCTCTTCCGCCAAATCCAGTGCCATCGCGATTTTTGTGAGTGACAAAAGGGAAATCTGCCCCGTCGCCTCAAATCGCTTAATTGAGCCATAACTCACCCCACTCATGTCCGCCAGTCTCTGCTGTGAAATAGCGCGGCGTTTCCGGATGTTACGCAGCCGTGATGCCAGTTTCTGATCCAGTTCATCTGCAGTTTCCCAGATAAGTGCTTCCATATTGCTCTCCTGCCTCTCTAAAGATAATGACCTAACATGTCCTGCACACATGTACGAATCTGTTTTATCATTTCCATGCATCTCGTTTTTTTCATTCCGGCTGCAAGCCCAACTGCAAGCAGCTCCTTCTCACCCGGATTTCGTCCATTGCCATCTACGCTGGTCGTATGTTCCCCATAATATGTGTTGCTGTACGTCAGATCATACGCTGGTCCCAGGCGCCATTGCTCTTCCTCCTCCCGATATATATAAGTAAAATTCTTTGAATGATCATCCCGGTTGTGGGCAAACACATTAAAACACATACGGCGGAACATGTTTTCTATATCTTCTGCCTTCCCATTCGTCAATATTTTCGTTAATTTCATCAATTGATGGTAATCCAGACTTGGCTGTTCAAAATCCAGTTCTAATAACGCCGCTGCCGTCAGCATATGAACCCGCTTTACCATCCCATTTTCTATTTCCCGATCAAATCGTCTGGTTCCAAAATATCCTTTGCATCGCCTTGAGGGAAACAATCTCGATTCACTCATGACAATTCCGCACTGTTTTGCACAGCACGCATAGTCATACTCCATCTTCCCTGCATCTTTTCCATCTATATGTGCCGGAAATTTAATCAGCCAGTCCTCTCCCTGAATCTGCGTCATGATTTTTGGGCGCGCACCTCCGCTTGTACCGCCCAGCCGGTACAGTTCATCCAATTTGTCCGAGTATTCGGTATTTAATATTTTCTGGCAGGCCTCCGCAAGTTCGTCCAGATTATCATTTTTCTCCTCAACCGAAAGTTCCCGCTGCGGACGATAGGTCAACGCCCCCATCCCAGATCTTCCCACAACCGCCAGCCGGTCTAACACTGTCCAATCGTCTGGCTGCTGCTTATGCGCCAGCAAAAGACGCCGCAAAAGCAGGCGCCCCCACGCATCTGGCAGGCTATCCGCAAACACCCCAAACAAACCTTCAAAATAATCCTTATTTGGAATAAACACCTGCTTTTTCAAAGGCAGTGAAAAAGGACTGATCGAAAATCCCTCTTCCAGCCATGCATCATCATACTCAAATGCCACCTTGTGATTCGCTGTTAATGCAAGAGTTCCTACCAGTCTGTCTTCATACATAACCTGAAGTTTCTTTCCTGTCTCCATCCGCCCTATCCTTTCTCCTTTATTATCCCATAAACACAAACTTTAGGGAAATTCTATTTTAATTTTTTCCATTTAAATTATGGATAATATATTATCCATTAATGCTATTTTTTATTTGTTTTGTATAATATATTATCCATTTATTTTAATCTATCCACCCCTGATTTTCAAGCCTTCTACCTTCGCTTTTCAAAATTTCCCTCTTTACATCCTCTTCCATTTTTTTATAATAACCCTCGCGCAACAAAATATGGAATCAAGAGGCATAAAAAAAGAATCACCCGAACTAGCACTTTACGAGTGATTCTTTTTATTTAGTTTTAAAAAAACTTTGCATCCCCCTTCCGCCCGGACATCCGGCACCTTACCCGTCCTTCTCCGGCACCTCATCCCGCCAGACAACCGTCTCCACATCCTCAAACAGCTCCTGGTTGCGCTCGACCGTCAGATAGACAAAATCATCCGGCTGGTATTCATCCAGAAGCGCCTCCGTGTATGTGTCAAAGGTCGCAAACACCGTTTTCCGGTATAGCTTCGGCATAAAATATTTAAGGTTCTGGCTAAAGGAATCGCCTACCACCAGAAGTGTTTTATCATTCGGCGAATCCGACTCAAATACTGCAAAGCTGTTGTCCTCGTTCATATCCACCGTCGTAGCCGTCACCTCCGGCAGATAATTCTGAATCACATATTCGGTATCGTCGCTGTACTCTGCTGCCATGTTAAGCATCCGCGCCAGGTCTCCGGACGCCGGTCCTGCCGCCTCAATCGAGACTGCACTGAGCGGTGTAGAGGTTCCAAGCAAAGTCTGTGCAATCTGCTGGCTTCCGATAAAAGAGCCGATCTGGTTCCAGTGCGTATCATATTTGTAATAAAGCTGATACGTGTCCGCCTCTTTCAGAAGCTCCGGCTTCATGTCATACACCGGAAGTCCCTGCGCCGCAAGCTCCGGGAGCGCCGCATCCAGACGCGACTCACTTCCGTATACCCGGACCGAATCCGGCATATATTCCGCATAGACACTTTCCTTGTTGGGCGCCTCAAACATCACAAACCGGATGCCGCGCTCTTTCATTTTCTCGTTTACCGAGGTAATCGCGTCCGCCAGCGCTGTTTTCTCATCCGCCGTATAGAGATTTGTCCGCTGATAATCCGCCAGCGCATCCTCGCCGTCCTCCGAAACGGTGTAAAACAGCCAGTTTTCTTTTCCGACCGTCACATCCGAAATCGAGCTTTCATTTAAAAGCTCCAGATCCAGCTTTGTCTTCGCCTTGACAAACAGATTTTTGAACGGAACATGGTCGTTGTAATACGCTTCAAATTCCGTCGGAATATTGTCAAAATTGGCAGCCGACAGTTCCGGAAAGGATGCCAATTCCCTGTTTTCATAATTCTGCTGGTCCAGATGGCTCCTGACCGCCGGATAGACAAGCGTCGGCAGCACCAGGCTCGCCGCAAAGGAACCAATCAGAAGTATTTTTGTCCCTGTCTCTCGATTCATATCTCTCGTTTTCTTCTCCCTGCATGAATCCATCTTTCTGTACTTTCACGCCCTGCCGCCCATGCTTTCATTTTTATGTTCTCATTGCACAGGCAAGCATGCTTTCTACACCGCTTTTAAAAACGGAAATAAATAAATGGATTGTATGTATTGTTGACAAGCAGCAAAATGGAAAACCACAGGATCGCCATGTAGCCGATCCAGCTTGTGACCGTCACCGAGCCATCCTGCGCCAGCACGCGCCCTTTCCATTTCATCCAGAACCACTGCACCGGACCGCATGCCAGCAGCGCCGCCGCCAGAAACATCCAGAGTTTCCGGTTCATGTAGCGCTCCATCAAAACGACTGCGCTGTGCGGCACAAACATATACCGAATAAAGGAAAATGCCTGCCCGATCGTGTCCGCGCGGAAGAAAATCCAGCCGATCAGCACGACAAACACCGCATAGATATGCGCCAACGGCCGGAATTTCTCCTGCTTCAGCCATTTTCCCAGAAAACAGCGCTCCAGCACGTTGAAAAAGCCATGGTAAATGCCCCAGAAAATGAACGTCCAGCCCGCTCCGTGCCAGATGCCGGTCAGCAGAAAGACCGTCCAAAGGTTGACATACGTCCGCGCCGTGCCCCTCCTGTTTCCGCCGAGCGGAATGTACACGTACTCTTTAAACCAGCTGGAGAGAGAAATATGCCATTTCCGCCAGAAATCCTGGATCGAAGTCGCTGTGTACGGCAGCCGGAAGTTTTCAATAAATGTAAAGCCAAACATTTTTCCAAGCCCAATCGCCATGTCCGAATAGCCAGAAAAATCGAAATAAATCTGCAGCATATAGAGAAGCGCCGTCAGCCAGAGCATCGCCTGGCTCACATCCGCCGCCTGATACGCGTAGACCGCGTCCACCACCTCGGCAAAGGTATTTGCCAGGATGACCTTCTTTCCCAGACCGAAAATAAAGCGTTTCACGCCATAAGAAAAGCCCTCCAGCGTGACGGTCCGGTTTTCGATCTGCTCCTCGATGTCATGGTATTTCACGATCGGTCCCGCTATGAGCTGCGGAAAGAAGGAAATATAAAGCATCATGTTGAGCGGATTTTTCTGCGCCTGATTTTCGCCCCGGTACACATCCACCACGTAGGAAAGCGCCTGGAAGGTATAGAAGGAAATTCCAATCGGCAGCGTCACCTGAATCGCCGGAAGCGCTATATCAAACCCGCGAAGCAGCGGATTCAGCACCTCGGCGAGGAAATTGTAATATTTAAAATAGCCGAGGATCAGAAGATTGAGCGTCACGCAGAGCACCAAAAGCCATCTCTTTTTTCCGAATTTCTCCACCAGACGCCCGAAACCGTAGTTGAGCAGAACCGAAAAAATCATGAGCACCACATACCGCGGTTCGCCCCAGGCATAGAAAAAGAGGCTGAATACGGTCAGGATGCCGTTTTTGAACGGTTTGGGGCTCACGTAGTAGAGGAGCAAGATGCAGGGGAGAAGAACCCATAGGAAGATGATTGAGCTGAAAACCATTTTATGTAAACTCCTATTAATAAGTTGTCGCAGAAGGGAGCTGCCGGAGGCGGCACTGGCAGCTTCTCAGATTATCGTTGTTCGCATCTCGATAATCCAATAGCCGTCAACACCATCTACAGCAGCTCCCTTCCCATCTACAGTACGTCTGAGAAATGGGGACGAAGTTTTTTGAATACCTTCAGTCCTATTATCATCAAAATAAATGTTACCACCCAGAAATAAATCGTCATCGTCGGCCGCTCGAAGAACCAGCTTCCCGTAAGCATGCTGTCGCGGTAGCCTGCGGCGATGTAGTAGAATGGGTTAAGCTTGAATACCCACTCCAGCCAGGATGCGCGGCTGGTGAAGATTGCCTCGTCGTACATGATCGGGGTCAGCCACATGCCGAACTGGAGGCAGATGCCGACGATCTGCGCCATATCTTTAAAGAATACCTGCACGGCGCTGGTAAAATAGGTAAGCGCCAGTCCAAGCATCGACGCCGCAAAGGAATAGTATAACACCTGAATCCAGGTTGCAGACGGCATACGCCCGTCAATCAGGTACAGCCCCGCCATAATGATCAGGAAGCAGGCATGTACCAGGAAACAGGAGATAAGCTTGATAACCGGAAGCATCTCCACCTGGAATACTACCTTTTTAACCAGATAATGGTACTCCTGCAGGCAGTTTGTACCCGTATTTAAAATCTCGCTGAAATAAAACCACGGGATGATACCCGGCGTCAGCCAGATGACATAGGTCGCCCCCGGAACCGGCGGCGCATTTTTCATGCCATGTTCACCGAAGATGAACGCATAGATCGCGATCGTAACCATCGGCTGAATAAACATCCAGACAATTCCAAAGTACGAGCCGACAAAGCGCTTGCGGAAATCCGCCTTGGCAAGCTCGGTGACCAATTTTCTTTTTCCTATCAGTTCCCGAAACAGGGAAATCAGTTCCCGCATTCTATCCTAACTCCATTCTTAAAATTTGAATGCATCCCGGAAGCCGCCCCATTTCTGGTCTTTCTCCGAAATAATCAACTCCATGCCTTCCTCGATCGGCCACTCAACGCCAATCTCCGGATCGTTCCATGCCATACCGCCCTCATCGCCAGGATGATAAAAATCGGTACATTTGTATGCAAATTCTGCCTCATCGGACAGTACCAGGAAGCCGTGTGCAAATCCTTCCGGAATGTAGAACTGCTTCTTGTTCTCCGCGGAAAGAACCACGCCAAACCATTTTCCGTAGGTCTCAGAACCGGTACGAAGGTCTACCGCCACATCAAATACGGTACCGCGCACAGCACGCACCAGCTTGCCCTGCGGATACTGTTTCTGGTAATGAAGTCCGCGCAGAACGCCCTTGACAGACATAGACTGGTTGTCCTGTACAAATACCATGTCGAGTCCCGCCTCATGGAAATCGTTCTGATTGTATGTCTCCATAAAATAACCGCGCTCGTCCTTGAAAACAGTCGGTTCGATTACATAAAGTCCCTTGATGTCACATGGTGTTACTTTAATCTTTCCCATTTTTCTATCTCCTTCTTATGCAGGTATTTCAATTCATTTTTCAATACGTAACTGGCATCATCCTTTTCGGCTGTGCCATCTTTAACTATATCATTCGTTTTTCTGGCTGACAACCTTTTTTACAGATGTTTGTGCCTCTTTCCCCCGCTCATTTTCATCCAGCGCAATCTTCTGCGCCAGATCCTTGACCTTCGTCTCCAGCTGCGACTGTTTGATCGACATATGGAACATTTTCACAATCAGGAGGAAAATAACCGCCAGATAGATAAAATTGGCAGTCGTGTACGTTCCCGCCAGCTCCGCCAAAAGATCCGGCAGCCCCGGAAAGATACTGAACACAATGAGAATGGACGAGAATCCCAGCCAGAAAATCGAATCCTCGATCTGGAGTTTTGACTGCCGGATCTTCCGCATAATCATAAAGGTTGTCAGGATCGACACGACGATCAGGACAACTCTGAGTGTTGGCGTCATGGCGCTACCTCCTCTTTCTGAAATTCTGGATTAACAGAATCGAAATCAGCATTTTAAGCATATACCGCATCGCATTGACCGGTGTCAGGTAACTGACTCCCAGAATCCGTTCATCCATGATGACCGGCACCTCCGCCACCCGCGCGCCCTGGCGGATCAGGTAGGAAACGGTGTCCGGCTCCGGACCGTAGTTAAGCCCCGATGCAAATTCGCGGATCATGCGCTTGCTGAACATCCGCATTCCCGAGGTCGGATCCTTGATATTGACACCAGTTGTGAAGCGGATCGCCATCTCGATCAGATTGCTTCCAAGCATCCGCATCGTAAATGGCTTTTTCTCCCCGACAAACCGGGAACCGATGACGATATCGTAACCTTCTTCCATTTTTTTCATCATGGCTTCCAGATACTCCGGGCGGTGCTGTCCGTCTCCGTCGAGCTGGACTGCATACCGATATCCGTACTTGTCGGCATATTTAAGTCCCGCCTGAAATGCCCCCGCCAATCCCAGATTGACCGGAAGGTTCAACAGATTATATCCATTTCTCTGGCAGATCGCCGCCGTCTCATCGCGCGATCCGTCATTGACGACCACATAATCATACTGTGGGAAATTGGCGGTCAGATGGTTCACAACCCGCTCTATGTTTTCGGCTTCATTGTATGCCGGTATGACTATCAAAAGTTCGGCTTTTTCCGTACCAGAAGCACCTTCCTTGGACAATAACGCCTTATCTTCCATTGCCCGCTTCTCCTTCCCAGTATGCCGGATTCATCGTCAGGCTTCGAATCAGCCCCTCCGGCAGCTTTTTATAATGCTTTCCCAGCCAGTATCCGGCATATTTACTTCCGCTCGCCATCACAAGCTGTGGCAGAAGAAGCCCATGACCGTTTTCCACCAGCCATTTCGCCGTTTTTTTTACCAGACGGATTCCCTCGCCCTCCGAATGAAGCCGCCCAAACACCTCCGGGTGATCCGCCTGCGATACGCCAAGGTCGAAATTCCGGTGCAGCTGCTGCATTGCCGTATAATTGTGCGAGTGGATGACCTGCGCATCCGCCGCGTAAGCAATCTGGTACCCGGCTTCCACCGCGTATCCGGCAAAAATCATATCCTCGTTGAAAATGGTTTTCTTCGTAAATCCGCCAAGCTTCAGGTAAATATCCCGCCGGTACGCCGCGCAGACATTTGAACAAAAATACGTCTTGATTCCCAGCTCGTCCTCATCCTCTTTCCCTTTCAGGCGGCTCACCGCCGGATAATTAAAGTCCCTCGTATACCGTTCAATCACGCTGCAGTCCGCCGCCGGGAGCTGTCTCGCATATGCTGCCGCCACTCGTTCCGACGCATCCAGCGCCTCCAGAAGCTCCTTTACCAGATTCCGGTCATAGGGCACGCAGTCATGCGTCATGCAGATGCAGACATCCGCATCTGATTTCAAAATTCCCTCATGGCGCGTCCTTCCATGGTCAAATTCCGACTGGCGGATATGGCACACGGTCAGCTTCGTATCTTCCCCCTCAAATAAGGATTCAAACCGCCCGGCATCCCAATATTTTTCTTCCGTATTCATGATGATCACACGGCCCACCGACACACTCTGTTCCAACAGCCTCCGCAGAAGTTTTTCCAGCTTATCCCCCGGTTTGAAGGTGGGTATAATCACATCAGCTTTTCTCATTTTTCGTACTCCTTATAGGCTTTTCTGTAAAAATGCATCAGAATCCTTACCATCCAGTCCGGCCACATTTTCCGGAACATCGCCATCTCATCCGCCGGGCGCCGGTTGTCCTCGATGCAGGCTTTCGTCGTCGCCGCCGCATGGACACGGTAGGCAATCAACGGTTTTTCCGAACAGATAAAACGTCCCTTTTTGCCCGCCAGCTCGTAAAGGTTGTCCCAGTCCAGCGCAAAATCATACTCCGAATGGAACATATCGTCCCCAATCTGTTCTTTATTGTACGTGCAGGACGGACAGCAGATCGAATTGCCAAACCAGACACTGCTCCGCTTGATCCAGGTGCGGTCCGCCAGAAAATGGAAACGCAGCGGCAGGCGCAGTATCTTTTTTACCAGCCAGACCATGTTAAATGGCTCCGGAATGGCTTTCATTTCCCCCTCTTTCTCCGTCATGCGGATCGTGAGATAATCGCTCGCAAACAGCAGCAGATCCGGATATTTCTTCCAGGCTTTTAAAAGCTTTTCGGCATAATCGCTGCGGTATCGGTCGTCCTGATGCGCGATCGTGACAAAACGCCCCTGCGCTTTTCCATAGGCAAACATCCAGTCCTCACGGATATTGCTCGCCCCGTCCCGCACATAGAGCGGCACCTGATACCGCGCTGTCAGCTCCCGGATATAGCTGCTCGGCGTCGAGGTACAGCAGATCACCTCCGATTTGACCGTCTGGCTCGTCACCGAACGCAGACATTCTTCCAGATACGGCGAATCCTTGTATGCACAGACCGCAAATGTATGAATGATTTCCTGCTGCATCTCGTTTCCCTTTCTCTCTCGCTCTTTCATGCCACACTTCTGCCTTCTCGTTTTTCAAGAGCGGTACCTGCTTGAATTTATTTTTACCAGACTTATGATCGATTTTAACGTTTCAAACATCCTTGCCTGCTACCACCACGTTTTCTTACGGCACTTTCGGTTCCAAAAGTGCCTACCCGTATACAGTAACCTTTGCCTTCTTCTAGCTTGCTTATGCTTACCGGCAGAACTTCATCCAGATATCCAGATAAACCGTTGCCGCCAGAATCAGCGCCGCCGCCCCTAACACCAGCGCATGATAGTTTTTATTCTCCATCCGCACCATCACCCGCTCCGGGTTTAAAACGAGCCAGACAAGCGGCAGAAATGGCAGGTAATAGCGCCCCTGTACGCCGTCGATATAGGTATTACCCGGTCTGGTAAATGCGATGTACATCGAAGTCCAGACCAGCACCGCCGTTCCCACGCAGAGTATAAATATCCACAGCTTCTGTTTTTTTGATAGACGTTTTCCACAGGATGACTGCCCGGCTGTGAGGATAACGGCCGCCGAACCAGCATACAGCGCCCACGGAAATGACATCGTTCCCGTGTGTCCCAGAAGCCCCAGGGAATTTTCGCCCAGCACATAGGACGGAAGCGTCCGGAACAGGTTGCACATCAGCACCCATGCATAGGCAAGCGGCTGTCCCAGAATGTATGCCATCTGCCCTTTCTCGCTGGTGCTGTCGCCTCTCGTATCCCCGATATCGCGCGGCGCGATCAGAACCGGCAGGATGAAGGATAGCATCATCAGACCGCAGATCACGATAAATCCACCCTTCATCAAGTACATTTCCCGTTTAGAACGGAACTTTTCTGCCGGAATCATCAGTCCCAGCAGAATGAGCGGCGCATATACCGCCTTGACGCGGCAGCCCCAGACAAAGGTAAGCACGATGAGCGCATACGCTTTCCAGTCCATTTTCCGCCCGCCAAGCGCCGCTTCCAGAATGCCCGCAAAAGACAGCCACAAAAACGCTGTGACGGTCGGGTCATAGGAATATGCCCCCGCCAGCATCATCGGCTCAGGCATCAGCGCCAGAAATGCCAGGATTGCCTTGCCGACCGGTGTTTTTTTGATGGCAAAATACAAAACTGCCGCATAGACATAGAGATTTCCCAGCCGCCCCAGCTTATACAGGATTCCAAATGGGATATGAAGCAGCCCGCCCGCTTTCAGCACCAGCGCCGAGCCCACATATCCAGTCATCGTCGTTTTGTTGAGATCCGTACTCCAGAGATGTTCACCGTGCCGGTAACCCGCATTCTGATTCAGATACGAAGTGAGCGCCGCCTGCTCGTCCCGATTCTCCGGCTGATTGTACGGCCAGGTATCTACGCCCGTCGTAAACTCCTGTAAAAGCGCCGGATCCGCCTGCACCGGCGTCCGATAATTTGCCATCCAGAACGCCTGCGCGAAATGCACTTCCTCATCCCAGCTCACCTTATTTGCCGGGAGCGACAGTGAAAATACTGTTCCAAACGTCAGGGAGATCAGCAGAAATCCAACCTCGATGCGCTTTGCCACGAAATCCCGGAAGCAGAGAAGTGCGATCAAAACCGCCGCCGCACACCAGAAAAGTCCCAGCCGGTACCAGTTGATACCTGCCCGCGCCACCGTCGCAAACCCGGTCAGTGCAAGCGGCATCCCGCCAAAATTCATGTAGGAAAGCCCTTCTTCGTCTAGATCCTCCCGCGTAATCAGAAGATCCACGTAGTCCAGCTTCCCATTCACCGGAACCGAAGAAAATTTCAGCACCCGGCAGTTGCGGTCCACGACCATCTTTGCGTTGTGCTCCCGCTGCTCGCCGTAGATGTTGCGGTAACCGAGGCGGACGGTGGCATTTAACAGACCATCGTAATCATAGTGGTAGAGAAACTGGCTGACATAGCTGCCGTCCAGCGGAATATGGAGATAACCGCTTGCATCCGAAAGCTGCAGCACTTCTGTATTTTCCACCTGCCGCCTATTCTCTCCAATGGTTTGCCCCGGCTCTCCGGTGATTTCACCCAAACCGTTCTTTTCTGTCTCTACCCGCTCAAATCCGCTCACCTGCACCTCGTCCAGAGCGATCGTCCGCGTCGCCTGCCGCGTCCATCCATTTGCCCGGAGCGCCGGGAAATTGCAGACAAACTCGCCCAGAACACCGATCACAAAGACTGCCACAAGCGCCAGAAGCAGCCGCAGCACATCTTTTTTCTCTATTCGATTGATAAAATGCCTGTTAAACTGCATCTGTACTTCTCCCTTATTTTTCCCGTTTAAATTCGGTAAATTTCTGCTGCCACCACGTTTTCTTACGGCACTTTCGGTTCCAAAAGCGCCTACCCGTGAACCGTGTTTTGTCTTTCAAATCAAGCGCTCTAGCGCACTATCTTCTCCACGCCCCTGTGTTCCAGGATGCGCTCATAATCCTCAATATAATCAACCTCCGCCCAGAAATGCCCGCTGACGTCCTCGACATAGACCGGCTGCTGCCCGGTCATGCTGTAAACAACATTTTCCCACCAGACGCCGTGCTCCTGGCGGTCGATCATCTCCTCCATCCGGCAGATAAATTCCGGCATAAATGCCGCTGAAAACCGTCCGATTCCGATGTACTCGCCCGTCACATCATCCCCGGTCAGCTCTTTTCCATATTTTTTCAAAATTCCATCTTCATAGAAGAACTTATAATCCGCTGTCTCCCGTCGGCTCTCGTCCGCAAACATCACCGGGCTCCTGCCCTGCGCGAGGATCCGGTCAAGCAATTTTTCCTCCAGGTATACGTCACCGTTCATGATCAGCAGATCGTCCCCCATCAAGAACTCCTTCGCAAACCATGCAGACGCAATGCTGTTTGTCACATCGTAAAACGGGTTGTAAAAAAAGGATACTCCCTTATCTGCCAAAACCTCGCGGATCACCTGAGCCTCATAGCCCAGCACGATACCGATGTCCTGGATACCCCGGGAATGAAGCAGGTCGATCGTGTACTCGATCAGGCACTGTCCGCCGCCGATATCCACCGTACATTTTGGTTTTCCCGACAGATAACGCGAGATCCGGGTTCCCCGTCCCGCTGCCAGAATCAATACTTTCACAGAAGCCCCCTCCTTTGCATATCTTTCCACGCCGCAATCAGGCTGTCATTGTCTTCTGACGTCAATGCGCCGATATGACCGACGCGGAACACCGTGTCGGCAAGCGCGCCGCCGTTCGGACAGATCCAGATGCCGTATTCATCCTTCAAAATCTCAAAAATCCGATGCGCCGAGACCTGTTTTCCATCTTTATCCACCCCCGTCGGGTGAAGCGGCGTCAATGCAGCCGAGAGAGAATTGGAAACAATCTCAAACGGCAGATCTTTAATTTTGCTTCGGAAATCCTCCGCCTGACAGCGGATCCGTGCCTGTTCTGCCGCAAGCCCTTTTTCCTCGATCATCGTCAGCCGTTTATGAAGCTGTAAAAGCACTCCGACCGCTGGTGTAAACGGCGTCTGCCCCCGCTCGCCATTTTTCAGATAGTCGCGCAGATCAAAATACATCGAGCGGACCACCGTCTCCTGCACTCTCGCGATCGCACGCGCCCCCAGCACCAGAATCGAGAGTCCCGGCGGAAGTGCCAGCGCTTTCTGAGAACCGGTCAGCACCAGATCAACGCCCCATTTTCCCATCCAAAATGGATCGGCAAGAAACGAGCTGACCGCGTCAACCGCCAGAATCAGCTGGTTTCGTCTGCAAAAGTCCGAAATCAGCTCCATATCATAGAGAACGCCCGTGGAAGTCTCATGGACATTGACTAAAAATCCGGTAAATCCTTTTCCCTCATACGGTGCCAGGTCTTCTGCCCGAAGCGCCCGTCCGCTCTCCAGCTGGATCTCCTCATGAGGAACTTCATGGATCTCACAAATTTTCGCAAACCGCGCGCCAAAACTGCCGCCGTTTACGACCAG
>ERZ791796.660-NODE-660-length-32626-cov-5.611587_pt1 | contig 32626 bp, 41 predicted proteins | sample MGYA00510311_ERZ791796 | MGnify/ENA primary metagenome ERZ791796 (study PRJEB30046, sample SAMN00792042) | human gut metagenome | study: EMG produced TPA metagenomics assembly of the A metagenome-wide association study of gut microbiota in type 2...
CGGAAGCAAATCATCTGCAATGCATTAAGCAGCAGGCAAATTGAGGATAAAAAAAACCCCCACATCATGTGGGGGAAGACAGGGATGGTGTCACAAAAAAGCACCTAACCTGATGATATAAATGGATTTATATCAAGCACTGTCCACATAGCGTCCACATCGACCATAAATAAGCCCCTCAACTGAGGGGCTATTTTTGTGATCACATCCACATAATTTGCTGTCCTGATGGTAACGGGTGCGGCCTTACGGCGTGGACTTCTCCCGGCTTCACGATGTATCGCTGTACCGACTCATAAGTGATGAACGTGGCGCTGCAATTCACGTTCTGACACTGGTGATAACGCTCTTTTGTCGTGTCAGTGATATAGCGGCTTGTACGCGCATGTGCGGCATGCTGGCATAAAGGACAATGAAACATCGCGAGCACCTCTTCCGGTTTTGTTGATGGTGCCATTTTAGTTAATTTATCCTTATAAAACAAACAGATAAAATAAAAACATCACTCATCATCTTCGGTTTCGTACTCCACATCAGAAAGCCTGACCTCAAGCTCTAAGGACGTCGTGAAGCCGCTATTATTCAGAAAATGTGTCACCTTAGTGATTGTCCAGTCCTGCTCGTCTATGACGCGCTTAAAGCCTGACACTTTAACCGGTGTTTCCGTGTAAATATCTGCCCGACCGGTAGCCAGGCTGATGGAGAACTCCGCCACACCCCGTTGCAGTTTATCCCACTTCGCCTGAGCGGCGCGCATGGCCTGTGCTTTCGTGGCATATACCGTGGTCAGTGCAAAAACGTTGTCAGCCTCACCGGCCATGTATTCACCTTCGCGCGCTTCCGGTACTTTTGGCGCTTTCTTCTGCGTGACTGGTTTCGCTTTCGGGTGCTCCAGTGCGCGCAGGTGTTTCTCTTTCTTTTTGCGTTTCAGTTTTACCTTCTGCTTTTGCGGCTTCGGGTCTTTGGTGTGTAACCACTTTGCCGTTACGCCGGTATAGGCTCCACGGTCAGCAATCGCAAAATGATGGCGGTCGCCGTCGCTGCGGGTTATGGTGACCTGCGGGACTTTTTTACCGCTGGCCGTCACCCCCTGCCCCGCTTTGAGAAACAACAGTTTTCCCATTTTTACCGACACCTCACCGCCGTTGCGTTCAGCAAGGCGGGTCAGGAATTTTGCATCAGACTCCTGCGACTGGTCGATGTGCGGGATTTTAATTCCGGCCAGTGATGGAACGACACTGGCTTCCAGCCTGTTACGGGAGGCTATCGCCTCAACAATCGCACCGAGCGTGGTGTCATGCCAGGAGCCTTCACGGCGGGAATTGAGCGTCCCGCGAAAATCTGCACTCCGGGCGCGGATGGTGACCACATCCGGTGCGCCCCGGTGTTCAACCTCATCAACGGTAAATTTCCCTTTGCATACCAGGGCAAAACCTTTCCAGCCGATATACACCGTCAGGACAGCGCCACGAACCGGCAGCCCGACCTGCCCGTCGGCATCGTTCAGTTCAATATCAAGCTGGTCAGCCTCAAAGCCCCGGTTATCCGTCAGGGTCATGCTCATCAGACGGTCGCTGATATTGCCGGTAATATCCCTGCTGTCGAGCATCAGCATGTAATCCGGCGTCAGCGTACTGCCTGCATCAAATGTCAGCGCATCCAGCATTATCCCGCCCCCGTCATACCCGTGAATTTAGTCGCCATACTGCCAGCCTTACCGATGAGCGATTCCGCCTGTTTACCGATATCGCCATAAAGCGCGGCCAGTGATTCATCAACGCGGGTGAGCGACAGCGTAAAATCAATTTTTCGGGGTGTGCCATCTGCAAAGAAAATACTCCCTGTTTCACTCACCTTGCTGATGACATACATGCCGTAAATCATGCCGGTGCCATCCAGCAACGGCCACGCCCGGCCTTCCTCTGCCATCAGCCTGAGCGTGGTCATCGTCAGCTTCCCGCCGGTCAGTTCGGGATAAAGCACGCCGGCAAGTGTGATGTTTTCCTCACCCACACCGAGAAACTGAAAGGCATCCCGTTTACCGATACGGGAATTTGACGGCCAGCGATAATCTGATTCACGCTGCATGGTCTGGTGTGGCAGCGTCTGGCGCATAAAAACAAACATACCTAACGCGAGCATCATTTTTCGTCACCTCCTTAACCGTCATGCATCATGCTGGCACGGGCGCGCGCACGTTTATCCCGCTCGTATTTTTCGAGCGCATCCTGTAACTGGCGGTCAAGCTGTGTCCCCGGCGCAGTACCACCCGTCAGGCTGATGTGATATTCGTTTTTACTCTGGTCCACATAAGAGCGGCCAGCCGGTGCCGTAACCGGCTGATAAGCCTGATAGCCTGCATAAGAGCTGGTCGCCGGAATATAACCACCGCTGCCATACGTGGCGGCTTGAGTTCTGGCGGCGGTCTGGTCAAGTGTGTCTGACTCTTTGTTGATAACACCGAGTTTTTCCAGTACCCAGTCAATTCCGCTGCGCAGTTTGTTGAACGCATTAAGCGGCAGCATCAGCGCGTCAGCCAGTGCCTGCCCGAACATGACGCCAGTATCACGGCAACGGTTCAGGGTGTCCTGGGTGGCTTTGACCGGGGCAATCAGGTTTTTAAACCACTGCCACGCGGCCTGTAACTTTTCGCCCAGCCAGTCAAACACCGGCTTAAGTGGCGTGAACAGTTCCCCCACCGGCGCAAATGCCGCTTTCAGCCCTTCCATCACACCGCCAAAGAATGCGCTGACAGGCTCCCAGTATTTACGGATAAGCAACGCCCCGGCGACAATGGCGGCCACCACGGCCACAACCGGCCAGCTAATCGCCCCGATGGCGGTCATAACAGCACTGCCAACCGTCGTGAAGATTGCCCCCATTGCGCCTGCTGCCGCGATGATGGCATTGATGCCGGTGATAACCGGCCAGGCTACAAGACCAATGGCACCGATGATGCCAGTAAGCGCCAGCGCGCCACCGGCAATTAGGCCAATGGTTGACGCCAGTGATTTGTTTTTCTGGATCCAGCCGTCGAGTTTTAACACATACTTTGTGGCCGTCTGCGTGAGCTTACGCAGTGCGCCTTCCTGCTGGTCAAACAGGTCAGTCCCCACCGCTTCATAAGCGGACTGAAACTCCTTAAAGTCACCGCCGAGGTTGTCCTGCATGATTTTAACCAGCTCTTCCGTTTTACCGTCTGAGGCTTTCAGTGTGGCGGTCAGCTTATCCAGTTTTCCGCTTGCAGCCGCTGCCAGTAAAACGTTCGCTGATTTCAGGGCTTCCTCACCAAAAATGGTTTTAAGGTATTCCCCCTTCTGAGACGTTCCCAGCTTGTGTTTATCAAAGCTGGCCTGAATCTCTTTCAGAATGGTGAACAACGGACGCATATTTCCCTTTTTGTCCGAGGTTTTAACGCCAAGCTCTTTGAGTGCATCCCATGCTTTTCCAGTCGGTGCCTGTAATCGGGTGACAACGGCACTGCCACCCGTACCCGCCATTGACCCCCTGATGTTATTGTCATGCAGCACACCTGTCATGGCCGCTGCCTGTTCAAGACTTACACCTGCCGTCCTCGCAACCGGACCGAGGTAAGTCAGTGCATCACTGAGTCCCTGAAAATCAGCCGCCGACTTATTCATCGTTGCCGACAACACGTCGCCCACATGGCTGACATCATCATTTGACAGTTGAAAGGATGCCTTAGTCCCCAGCAACAGTTGCGCGTTTTCTTCCATCGACCGCTGATTCGCCAGTGCCATATTCAGCGTGACCGGCGTTGCCGCCTGAATAGCCGCAGCATCTCCACCCGCTTTCGCAATGATAATCTGCGCACCGGCCGCATCATCCGCTGAGGCGGCGGTATTGTCGCCGAGCTGGCGCGCCTGTTTGCGGAGCGCGGCCATTTCGGCGGAATCTTTTGCCACACCGAGCACGGCCTGCAATTCTGAGTTTTTCTGCGCAAACTCATAACCGGGCATCAGCAGCTTAACTCCGGCCATCGTTCCCGCCGCCGCAATCCCCACACCGGCAGCGCCCACTGAGGCCATATTTCCGGCAAGTTCTTTTCCGGCCTGATAACGCTGTTTGACTGCGTTAAGTTTTGCCTGTTGTGCACTGACACGCGCCAGCGCGTCACGCTGCCGGTTAAGCTGTGCGGTGGTTTCACTGATACGGTTTTTCAGCCCCTGCTCATCATGTGCAAGATTGCGGGTATTAATTCCCACAGCGGCCAGTTCCCGCTGCTGGCGTTTAACGGAATCCGTCAGGCGGTTATATTTCGCCTGTAAGTCCTCCGCCGCACGCTTTGCGGATTCCAGCACTTTCGCCTGAGCACGGGTCGGACGTTCGGTGTTTTTAAACTGTGTGGCAAGGGCTTCGGCTTCCTGCCGTGCCTTTTCAAGTGCATGACCAGTCACGGCGAGCTGCGCACTGGTCTTGCGAAATCCCTCAATACGGGATGCGTGACCGTTCAGCTCGCGCAGTGATTTTTGTGTTTCCCGGATATCCCCCGACAGCGACTTGCTCGCTGTGCGGATGGATTTAAACGGGCGGGATGCCTGGTCAACAGCCCTGAGCAATACCTGTAATTTTACATTGTTACTCATTCGTGTTTCCGCTTCGCCGGAGCGCCTTTTCGCGCCATGTGATGAGTTCGGTCAGGCTCATGGGATACAGTTCTGATGGCGGCCAGTGAAATATCACTGCCACATCCGCCATCAGGTCATCGACCGAGAGATTTTTCGGAAACGTCACTGCACCGAGTTCGGCGACAAAAAACCGACCACCTTACCGGCCAGCGCCACAAGGTCAGGCAGTTCCAGCGCGGCGACTTCCTGCTCGGTCAGCATCGGTGCCGTCATGCGCGGCAGCACCTTAATCAGTGCATCGACTTCAGAGTTCGCGACCGCAGCCAGACTGACACCGCGCAGCGTCCCGGCATTGGGTTTCATCAGCGTGACCTGTTCGATAACCTGTTCACCACGCTTGACCGGATTATCCAGGGTAATGACGTTTTCTTTGTTCATGGTTTTCTCACTTCTGAATCGGGGTTAACCGGTCAGCCAGGCTGACCGGATGAAAATCACAGGCCGATATTGCGGCGGTGTTGCTCCAGCCGGTCGACGCCGTTCACCTTCTCAATCATGTTGATGGTGTCGATTTCGACCAGCTCCTTACCGTCCATCGTCAACCGGAAATAGGTGCAGACCACGGAGATTTTCGACTCGGTGTCTTCTCCTTGTTTACCCTCGCCGGTATCGATTTCTTTCTGACGGCCACGCATGACCACCTCGACGGCCACCGTTTCGCCGGTATCGTCGCGCTGGTAAGAGCCTGCAAAACGAATCGGTACGGCATCCACACCGGTTGCGGCGTAAAGCTCCCAGATAACCGAATCCGGGAAGCCACCGAGCGACCACTCCATTGACAGCGCATCGTCATCAAGGCCGAGGTCTACCGGTGCGCTGCCGTTCATCCCCGCACCGCGATAGTTTTCGAGCTTACGGGTCAGTTTTGGCAGCGTGACGGACTTCGCGACGCCCTGATAGCTGTAGCCGTTCAGAAAGACGTTCATTAACTTGAGTTTGCGCGGCATTGCCATCGGTCAGGCTCCTTAATTGCTGTTAACCGAGGTGACCAGATTTGCCAGGTATTTATCGGTAATACGCTGGCGCAGGGTCAGGTTTTCAAGAGGAGGCACCGGTGTATAGTCGTAGTCGATATACAGTTTTCCGGCCTTGAGGGTTTCCGCATCGTTGGATTCTTCGCTGAACCAGCAGGTCGCATCCACGATATAGCCGTTTGTTTTCAGCTCACGGAATTTGGCATTGATGCCGTCAACAATGTCGCGAATCAGCGTTGCAGTGATGGGCTTGTCCACCGCCCACATGTGCGCCTCAGCCATCGTGTCGGCCAGCACCTGCGCGGTGCGGGTGTAGTTTTCAAAGAGGAACAGCGGGTCATCAGAGCAGGTACGGTTACCCCAGAAGCGGAAACCGTCGCGGCGAATCAGCGTAGTGACGCCTGACTCGTTAAGCAGGTCAGCATCGGTGCCGGACTCCTGCAAATCCCAGAATACAGAGGCGCTGATGCCGGTAACACCGTTTACCCCGACATTGGACAGCGTTTTATGCCAGCCCTGCTCCTGGTCAATTCTGGCACGCAGACCCAGCGCACGGGCGGTGGCATACGCGGTGGCGGTGGTACTGGTGACCGTATCCCATGCGAGGAAATCCGGCCAGATGACCATCAGCTCACGCTGGCTGAAATTCTGGCGGTAGGCTTTCACCTCGGAAATGGTTTTACAGCCCCATGCGCTGATATATCCGAAAGCGCGCAGCTTCTGACAGACTGATGCCAGTGCAACAGCCACCTCTTTGGTATCCAGCCCCGGCACACCAAGAATACGCGGTTTAACACCGGTTACCGACTCCGCCGCCAGCAGGGCTTTCAGTCCGGTGTACTGACCGTTTTCGTCAGTGGTGCCGATGATATTGGAAACGGTCTGCGCGAGTTTCGTTTCCTCGTCGTCGCCGGTGCCGTCTTCCACACGCACGACAACGGTGACCGGTTTTGACTGGTCGGCGATGGCCTGCAACGATGCCGCCAGCGTGCCTTTTTTACCGGCCTTTGCAATTGCGCTCTGCACATTGGTAATCAGCACCGGTTTATTGAGGGGGAAGGTTTCCGCATCCGCATCGCTGGCCGTGCAGACCATGCCGACAATGGCCGTGGATACGGTGGAAATGACGCGGGTGCCGTCGTTAATCTCCAGCACCTGCACACCGTGATGATAGTCACTCATCCGTTTAACTCCGTGGTTAATGGGTGCAACTATTTTCTGTTGTGCAGAGCATGAGACGCTATTTGACCTGGCTGGTCAGGGGATGAAACAACAGATAAAGAAAATGCGGGCAATTCGCCCGCCTGTCCTGATTTGTACTCACTCATTTTCCGCCTGACAATTTACATAGCCCAAATGCTATCAAATCTGACAGTCTGCTTTGAGCGAAGAGCGGACTTGAGACTATTGTAAATGAAAACCATATAATTTTAACCGGCAGAAACACATGAGTAATTTTAAGGCTAATTAGTTATCTGGGAGATGAGGGGCAAAGCACGATATCGTACACCAATGGAATAAGCTTATGATTAATATAAATATAAAAGGCAGAAAGCCTTCCTCAAAATGGCTTGAATCGGGTGCATCTGTCTGCGAAACGATTTTTTAGACGTTTTTATCGCTTTCAGTTCAGTTTTCCCCTCGAATCCAAGTGACAAAGCCGATTTAGTTTTCACACATCCGTACAATGTGCATCCCTCGATGAGCCTTTTCAGGCAAAGTTACGGGGATGCTTGATTCATTTAAACTGAGTTAGTACAACTTAATTAATAATATCATTTATGCTAGAGTTGAATATTCTCCATTTCCTCGGTCGGTGAGTGTTAATTCGCGGCCATTTTCTGTAAATGTAATGGCATCCAGCAGGCTTTTTCCTGTTACAGCTATACCATATCCAAGGTTATCAATCTTTGAACTGTCCTCAGATGATATTGGTATTTGTACAAGCATACCAACAACAAAGCCGTATTTGTTAATTATAGGGCCACCGCTATTCCCCCCCTTAACCCTAGCATTGAATAATAAAAAGTCTTGTGAATCTAAGTAAGAGTGACCAGAACCAACAATTCGCCCCTTTGACAGTCGGACAAACGAATTTATATGCGAAACGTCATATAACTTTAATGCATCAAATCCTGGAATGGGTGGAAATCCTATTGATAAAATTTCATCCAGTACCGAGGCTTTGGTTGAGACCTTAAGTGGTTGAATATTATCTTCATTCGGAATGGTTGTGAAAACTAAAGCGATATCAATACGTTCATCGTTAGATACAAAGATTTTATGTATTGGTAAAGCCTCACCACCAGCTCTAAGTATCCTGATACTCTTCATGTCTTCAATAACATGTCTGGCTGTAAATATCGTGTGGTTATTCCCAACAATAAAACTAGTACCAAGATCATGTGAACCATCACTTTTTTCAACAACAACAGGTAAAACGGAAGGACTAAGGCGGTCTATGATTGACTCAAATCCATCAGCTATAAAATCATACTTTCCATATTTCGCATCTGATTCATTGAAATTCGGTGCGAAATAGCAACGGTCCAAAAGAGTATGTCCTGAAGATAATTCCATTAAAATACCTTCAGTTGCTAGCTTTTCACAATTGCGTATTAACTTCATCATATCGAGAGTATTTTCCCACTCAGGTTTGAGACGGGTCAGGCTCTCAATTGTTTTTCTCTCTTTTACGTTATCGTTTTCCGGTTTGTCATAAAAATATTTCACTATTTCTGTTGGTGTTACATATGTTTTTTTTATAGTCATTTTTGTACCCGCGATGACGTTATTCCATATATTTTTCTTTGTAGAAAATATCACTATTGCTGGTAAATGTTAAGTTCAGTGCTCGCACTAAAGCTGGATGATCAACGTCGCCCTCGTATGGAAATCAGGTAAGATTCATGTCTACTTGGGGTCTAGGGTAGACAGCATAAAAACGTACGATAGCGTTCGATTGGCTCTCACCCCCGCCTATAAACCATGAGGTTGATAGGGTAGTATCGTTAGGCAATAGTATACATGTAAGTATCCAACCTAATTGGTCTTGAGATTTCTAACTAACGTGTCGTTATGTCCGCTCCTGGCACAGAGCGGACTGTCAGATTAGGCTTTACTCTGTTCTATAGGTATGTAAGCTCACACAAGAGTTCATACAACTTATTGCGGCATTTCCGGCCATTCAGGATTTGCAGGATCCACACGACTGATCAGAACGCTGTAGCGTTCCCATGATTCCAGTCGGCTACGCTCCTCATCTGTTGCCATGTTCAGTCTGACCGCGCGCTCCAGCGGCAAAATCACGGATTCAGCATCTGCAAGAAGTCTGGCTTTCCGAATTTCTGCCTGCTGCTGTAATTCCTCTGCCGTATAAATGCGTTTAATCACTTTGCCGTCCTTAAACATCCAGTTCCCTGAAATGTCCGCCCGTCGGTTAGCAGTAATATCCGCCACTTCAACAACACTTAATCCATCCGGTCTGATAGCTGTCACATCCTTTTCCACATAGTGGATGATATTATCTTTGTCGTACGCTATTTTTATCGTGTCATCAGCAAAATACTTTTGTTCTTCGTACCAGTTCTTACCATCTTCTGAAAAAAACCAGACAACATCAAAGTCCTTTGTCAATTGATATTGTTCAACCGTTTTTGGATTACCCGCCGTAATATTTTTTAAATGCTGCATAAATTATACCTGCGCCACGTTATACCATGTCCCGTTAATGTATTTCTGCACCGGTCTGTAATATACGCCACCAATGTTATCGGCAGAGTTTGAGCCGGTATCCTGAACAATAATGCCGGTATATACGCAACCTGACGGAGCCTGATGCGTCCATGTAGTACCATTATTTGCTGGTTTATATGTAGATGCACCGCCCAGCCGCATGTCTCTCACATAACGTGAATCTGACTCAGTTTTGGTGTATGCACCAACATCTCCCGCTGAGGGTTTATGAGCAGTTGTATATAGTTGCGCCCATCCAGACCAGTTAGCATCTGTGGTATCTCGTCGGGAACGAATATATGCCGGAGCATGAGCACCGCTGGTTCCACTCCAGCCAATAAGTAACTCACCCTCTCCTACTGCGGTTACGCCAGTGAGATGAAGCACATTACCATAGGCTGTTGGGTAGCCATTGTTGTATGCCTCATACATCTGAATACCTGGTGTCCCCTTTACGCTCCCACCTAATGCATTAACACGGTTTCTGGATACCAGTGTATTAATATTTATATCGGCAGAGCCATCAAATCTGACACCATTAATATTTCTTGCGTTCGCTAACTTCGTTGCTGTTGCAGCATTTCCTGAAAGGCTGGAAATAAATGGATGTGAACAGTAATAACCACGTCCATTTTTAAAATCCAGAATAGCCTGTGCGTTCGTGCTTTCTGTAGCGGGATTAGTTGCCCCCCACTTATATGTCGTTTGACCGACGACATAATCCTCTGTCGGAACAATAACCGTTAGCCCTTCCTCTGCAAGAATTTGCACAGGGAAAGCTCTGGCTTCAACATAAAAAACACTACATACATCATCATCTTTCAGGCTTGTAACAATGGAATGGATTGAACGCTCATTAGTCTGATACGTCCAGAAATAACCTGCCGCATATGAACCACGATCGGTCCAGCCTCCGGGCATAACCATGCCATTAAACTCGCAGTTATTCATTACATAATCGCCGTTATAACAACCAGTTGAAATAACGACGCGGGATGCCATTTCTCCTGAAAGGCTGGCAGCACGGCGAAAGATAACGGGATACCACTTCCCGGCAACGACATTTGCAGGGGCTGCAAACGAATACTTTCGCATTCCCTTTTTCTTATCCACTTCACCTTTGCTGTAAACATTAATGTTACTCAGGAAGCGTCCTTTATCAGGAATATCCGCACCGTTCTGATCTTTCTGAAGACGTTTTTCAGCATTGTCATAGGCAGACTTCACCGCTTTTGGTGTTGCAGCCAGCGTTTCAGAATCACTGTTGGTGGCGCTACTGAGCTGGACAAGACCTTTTCGCGCTGTAGTGGCATCCTGTGCAGTGTATTTCCCGTTAGCAAGGTCATACGCGGCCTTTACCGCCTTTGGCGTTGCCGCAAGCGTTTCAGAATCGCTGTTGGTGACGCTACTGAGCTGGACAAGACCTTTTCGCGTTGTGGTGGCGTCCTGTGCAGTGTATTTCCCGTTAGCAAGGTCATACGCGGCCTTTACCGCTTTTGGTGTTGCGGCGAGCGTTTCAGACGTGCTGTTGGTGGCACTACTGAGCTGGACAAGACCTTTTCGCGCTGTGGTAGCGTCCTGTGCGGTATATTTCCCGTTAGCAAGGTCATAGGCGGCCTTTACCGCTTTCGGCGTTGCGGCCAGTGTTTCAGACGTGCTGTTGGTCGCACTGCTTAACTGAGTAAAACCTTTTGCGGTCAGCGAGGCGTCCGGGTGACGTCGTGACTGTTCGTGCTCTGCAATTTTGTCATCAACGTAATCCTGTGTCGCCATCACCGTTGTGGTGTCAATGGTCAGCTCCACCGAGGCCACACTGCTGACGATGATGACCATGCGACAGGTCTGCGAACGCCCTGAGCCTTCGGCAAGAGCTGGCTTATAACTTTCGGCCATGTTCGCCACGGCAATTAACGTTCCCGCATCATCGTACAGGCCAAGCTCACGCATCCAGAAACCGCCCACCTCCGGCGGAATAACCAGCTCTGCGATAATATAATTACTGTTTCGTTTGTCCTGGCTGATTTTGTTCAGCGCATGTCGCCAGACTTCATGGATAAGCCCGGTCTGTCCGGCATCCGGGACAGGTAATTTACCACCGCCATCCCCGACGGCCATCGTGGTAATGTTGACCTTCCGCCCTCCCGGCGCGGTTGCCGCTGCCAGCTTTGCTGCACCGGCAGTGGTGATAACGGTTCTGAATTTTGTGCTCATTATTCCTCACTTATCCGGGGTAAACCGTAATTACATCGCCGTCGTAAGCCACACCACCGGCGAACAGGTAGCCGGGAATGTCCCGGGTAATGTTCAGGCCAATAAGGTGGCGGCTTGCAGGTTTGGCATCAGCAATCAGCCGTTCCATTTCCTGATACATTGCCTCTGTGATACCGCTTTCCAGTACACCAATATCAAGCCGGAAGGTGCCGGGCGGGTCACTGGTTTCCCACCACTCCGTCACGTTGATGAGATAGCCCAGCGGCTCCACCACACGCCGGATTGCACCTATAGTGCCTTTATGACAGTGGATGAAATAGGCATCGCGGATAACGGCGCGTTTTGTCGCTTCCGGCCACTTTTCATCCCACCTGTCGACCGAAAACGCCCACGCCAGCCACGGCAGCAGATTTGCCGGACAGGTATCCGGGTTCCACAGCTCACGAATACTGACCGGCGTTTTTTCAATTTCCGCACAGGCTTTTGCGGCGGCGACTTCAAGCGGTGATGAGCCGGTCGGCAGCAGTCGCGAATCACTCATCCGAGCCTCCGGTCACGACGCTGTATTCGGTACAGAAAGACGCCTGCGTACTGTTGAGCACGATGTCGGCCAGCGGTGAAGCCAGTTCGACACGCTGCACGCCTTCCACATGCAAAGCGGCATAAATGGCAGACAGTCGGATGTCGCGCCCCAGCCGGTGCTGTGCCGTGATATACGCTTCCAGTTTTTTCACGGCGGCAGCGCGAATGGGTTCGCTTTCGGGGCCAGGGTAAAGGTAAAGCGTGGCATTTATCTGGTATTCAACGATGGCGGCAGACTGCACGGTCACACGGTCGGCCACCGGTCTGACGTCCTCGCCATTCAGGGCGTTGCGCACCACAGCCAGCAGGTCTTCAGATGCCACACCGTTATTTTCACGTGACAGCACAGAGATGGTGACGCAGGCAGGAGACGGACTGGTGACAGAGATATCCGCGACACGCCCGTCGGCACTGCGACCATGATACTGATAGGCTCCCACCGACCCGGCGACGCTTAAACCTTCAAACGCCTGCTGAATACGCAGACGATAATCGGTGTCAGATTCCATCACTGCCGGTGTCGGCGGGAGGGTCGAATCATCTGCCGGGGTGATAATCAGGCGCGTGGTGTTGTAATTGGCACCAATCACATCAAGGTCATTACCGGCGGCACAGGCCAGCATTACCGCCCGTGCGGCCTCATTCACACGCTGACGCCAGATAAGCTCACGATAAGCATTTTCCTCCAGCAATTTGACGAGAGGCTCGGATTCCAGCGTCAGGGTACGGGCGACCGCCTCCTGCTGGTCTTCCGGGTAAAGGGAAATCAGTGTCGCCTTGCGTTCGGCAAGAATGGTTTCAAAATCCAGCTCCTCGACTACATCCGGTGCGGGTAGCTGGTTCAGGTCGATAATCGGCATGGTTTCAACTCACAGGGATGGTTAACGAAAGTGGCTGGCCGGTGTCGTTGTGCTGGCCGGTTAACGTGACCGTCATTCGCCCGTCAAAACTGCGCGCCGTGGTGACGGATGACAGGGTGACGCGGGGTTCCCATTTCAGCACCGCCATGTAACAGGCGACCTTAATCTGCAACTCAAGCGCCGGGGTCTGCGGCTGGTCAATCATTGACGCCAGCAACGAGCCGTAATCACGACGCATCACCCGTGAGCCGACCGGTGTGCGCAGGATATCGCCGATACCCTGGCTGATATGCTCAAGGTCAGTGACAGTCAGGCCATCACTGCGATTCATTCCGAGATAACGCGCTGTCATAGAGGACTCCCGGTTGTGCCGCCGCTGTCGCCGGGGTGTTTATGGGTATGCAGTACCTTACCGTTTGATGAGAGTTCACCGCCGGTGTGTTCAATGTTGCCGCGCATCGTCCCGCCCTTCTGCACTTCCAGCGTGCCGGTAATCAGCCTGTTGGTGCAGACCACCTCCGGTGTGTCCAGGGTGACGCGGGTTGATGCTTTCACCATGACCACCGGCACCGTGGCAGTAACAGAATCAGAAGCCGTCACGCTGGCCGTTTTAATTCCGCTTGCCGTGAGTGCACTGGTTTCGGGTTCATACTCAATCACCGCCCCGTCAGGGAAACGGATATGCAGGGCATCCGCCGACGCAGACGGCGCGGGGTTATCGCCGGAATAAATCCCCGGCAGAACGAACGCCGTGTCGAGTTCACCGCCCACAGCCAGAATCAGCACCTGTTCCCCCACGGAAGGTGCCCACCATGTGCGCGAACGTCCGGCACGATGGGTCAGCCACAGAAGCCAGTCGGTGCACATGCCACCGGTCTGCACACGGCAGCGACCGGCTTTAAGGTTGGTTTCGACGACAAGGCCGGTACGAATCATGTTGCGCAGTGCGCGCGCGAGTTCCTGAATATTTGCGAGAGTGTTCATGCGTGTGAGATTGCACAATATATAAAAGTTATGCTATCTGGATTCATTTGTAGAACGACCATACAACATTCGAGGAGAGCGTAATGTTCAGTGATAATGTGACTAATGCGTGGTGGTTTATCTCTTTGTATCTATTTTTATTAATAGCATTAACATTTATTACCTTTGGTAAAAGTAATCTTATGAGGTTTATTGCACATTATTTCAATTTTGAGTATTCAGACAGAAAGTTAAAAATGCTCGACAAAAAATGGCGCGACATTCAACTATTTAAAATAATTAACGGAATCAATGTATCAGGCATCGAAGATGTGAGAATGATACAGCAGGGGCTGATTGATGGAAAACTAAAAACATCGTATTTTTTTCTTACTCGCTTCTGGGGTGACATAACAAAACCACCACACATAATTAAAACAATAATTGTAATTCTGTCCAGCATTATTTATATTCTCTTCGCATGTTATATACACAACAAACAATCCGCTATAGTAAGAGATGCCATAGGCATACCATATAAAAATATGATGTACTATGTTTATAGTGACAAAGTTCTTTTATCCTTCAACAATAAAACAGTTGAATTCAATAAAACTTATAGCCTTGCCGATTGCAAGAGGCTACGAAACGTATTTATAAAAGACACACTTCCTGAGATCGCCTGCAATAAGCTCTTACAGCTAAACGAGGAGGACTCGGAATGGTTAAGTCAGGAGATTAAAGATAATAACAGCCAAAAAAAAGCATTATTAATAATATCCCTCATCTATTTCATTTCAGGTCTGGTTATATTCCTGTCATATACAAAATTCCTTTACGCCAATAAGAAGGTTGTAGAATACAAAGCATCAAATAAAAATCACTCATAAACCTCTAAACATTGAGCGACCAGCATGGCCGCTCAATGTTTAATTGCGCATCAGCCTCTGCCTGGATAAAACTAACGCTCAAGGTGAGCCAGGATAATCTCTTCAATCATCTGCACATCCTCACCGGTAAAGCCGAGCAGAGGACGCGCCGGATAATCAATTTTCTTACCGTCTTTCCGGGTTTCTTCCGACAGACCAAACTGATGCACGCTGGCGATTTTCGGTGACTTCCCGCCGTAAAATTCCATTGATGCCTGTTCCGGGCTGGCGCGGATATGCAAAAAACGACTGGTGATAAGTTTCGCAAACATTTTTCGCTTAACACGACCGGTCTTTTTTCTGGCGCTCTGCTGCTGGCGTGGTGCGTAGGGTGTGCCGTCCGGGGCTTTCTGTGCCATCACCCGGCGCTGCTGACTCTGCCGCAGATGTTTCGCCAGTTCGGTGCTCAGTCGCCGACGCCCTGATGGTGACAGTGATTCAATCAGCCCGGTCAGCCGGTCTTCAAAATGCTTAAACTCATTCATCCCACTTGCTCACCAGTTCGCCATTGATATAAAGCTCCATCGGGCGGGTGACCGGCTCCGGCGGCGGAGGTTCCGGGATATTCTTCACATGCAGTGCGCCGTCCACCTCACTGACCAGCGTGCGCTCGGTCAGCATCAGGCTGATGCTGATATCAAAGCTGCTGTCATTGTTGATGTCCGCATAAAACGTGAAGCCCTTTTTCTGGCCTGCGTCGGTGGTCATGATGTCGGGCTGATTTTCCCGCAGCCACGCCAGCACCGGCACGATGAGCAGGTCAAAATCACCGGTAAAGTCGGTCACAATCACATTGAGCGTGTAACGCTTTTCGAATGACAACGACGTCGCCAGCGTGGAGGCAATACTCCCGTTATCAACGAATATCCGCAGCATCTCGGGACTGGTTTTCAGCACCGTGACGGCATCAGTCAGCGCCCTGCGCAGGCTGTCGGGTTTGAGCATCGTTTTCGTCCTGACAGTGTTTAATCATTTTTACCTGGCTGGCACAGCGCGCCAGCGCGTTCTCAAGCTGTCGGATATCGGCACTTAAATCGCCGTTCGTCTCCGGGTCACTGCCCGGCATCGGGCAAAGGCTCACTTTCGGGCAGGCGTTGGCGACAATCACTGGCGTCGGTGCAGGCCGGGCGCTGGTGCAACCGGCGCACAGCATCAGGCAGGCCAGCGCCGTACCAGCGGCGAAAATCTTCGTTTTCATTCAGTAACCTCGTGATGGTTTTCTCGCGCTGTGCTTCACGCTTCGCCGCGTTCTCCAGTTCCTGACGCAGTGCCACCTGCGCCAGCTCGTTTTTGTCTGCTCTGGCGAGGGCAACATGAAGCTGATTTTTCAGCATGGTGATGGTCGTCTGCTGCCCGTTGGCGACGTTGTTCGCCCTGTCCAGCGAGGTGCGCAGGCTGGCGTTTTCATGCTTCGCCAGAAACAGACCGGCCACCGCCAGTGATAACAACACAACCAGCACAATCATCAGCTTTGACATGGTTCCCTCCCCTCAAAACGCTGACGACAGGCCGTGCGTATCAACCGGAAGAACACCGACGCCACGAGGTAAATCAGCGCGGTAAAAATCCACCCGGCAGCGACCAGCGAGATAAACGTCGCCACCATCACCACCAGAGCCGCCGCCCGTCTGCGCCACGGCACCAGCTGCAAAAACAGCGACGCGACAATCTTCACGGCCAGCGATTCCGGCGGCAGCTCCCGCCCGTAGCGTTCCAGCACATACTCAGTGGCATACACGCCGACACCACCGGCAACCACACAGATAACCGTCGCCAGAATCGCCCAGGCGGCGACAAAATTGACGGCCACGCTCTGCGGGTAAATCAGGGACAGTGCCAGCATCAGCGCCAGCGACACGTTCAGCATCAGTGAAAGGGATAATTTCTTCATGGTGTTTACTCCGTTTAAGCCGGTACGCCGCCAGCGGTACGCCAGACGGTGACCAGTTTTTCCAGTGAATGCTCACGCTGACCGTAACCGGCACCCGGCAGGGACGCCCAGATATTGCGACAGCGTGAAATGGCGCGCTCAATGCGTCCCGCCCGGATGTCATCCAGTGCACCGCGTTCGCGGATCAACTGAATGGCAAGTCTGTCCTGTGACAACGGACTGAAATCCGGCAGGGCAAGCTGTTTGCGGTAATGCGGCCAGAACAGGTAAAGCTGCTGATAGCGACCGGAGGCCGTGGATTTTTCACCGCGACGGTTAAACACCTTCGCCGGTCGGCCATGTGCGAACGGGTGGTCACTGTAGTCGGTGAAAATTTCCGGCTTCCCGTCCAGTCCGGTGACTATCACGTCATAGCCCCGGTTTTTCGTCAGCGGATGGTTTGCCGTCCCTTCGGACACGGCCAGCATGTCGAGAAAGGCGGCGATATTCTGATGCGTGTTAATAACCGGCATTACGGTTTCCCCCTGTCCTTAAAGCGGCGCTGAATGGCAATCTCAATCACCTGATAACCGGCGATACCCAGCATGGAGCCGATACCGCACACCGCTGGCAGTGACAGGTCAGGAAACTGCACCAGAACAACACCGGCAACCATCGAGACAAAACCACCGAGCAACATGCGCCCGATAAACAGACGCGGGGTGATGGTTTCACCACCGGCAAGCACCTTGCCGACAACAATCAGCACTCCAATCATGAAAAGCGACAGAACGCTTTTTTCTTCTGCTGTCATGCGTTACTCCCACAGATTGACAGTTTCAGCCACGGGCGCGGTCTGAACGTCGGGCAGTTCGACGGCGGTGCCGTGCGGCAGCATCGCACCCAGTTCAGCCAGTCCCGGATTTGCGGCGAGCACGGTCTCAACCACGCCCTCAGTGCGCCCGTAATACCGGACACAAATGGCGTCGAGCGTGTCGCCCTGTAGCGCAAAGGTCTTCATCAGATTTGACTCACGATGCAGCGCGGCTTGTCCTGGATACGTGCCACCGCCCAGCGCATATCCCGCCACAGTTCATCAATGGTGCTGTCAATGCTGTCGGCCTTCTTGTCGCCCTTGGCACTGGCATCCACGCCGCGATAACGCTCATAAAGCGATGCGGTCGCCATCGCACACACGGCGCGCTCGTAGTAAAAAACTTTGATGCTTTCACCGTCGATGTCGTCCGCCGGGACGTCCGCCAGACGCGTAAAACCGGCGGCAATTTTCTGTTCGCGGTACTCGTACAGCTCCGCATTTGTCTCCGCCATGCCTGACTTGATAGCCTCACGCAGACGGGCGGGGGCGACGGTCTGCTCAAGGCGCATACGTTCCCGGACGCGCTTCGGGTCGATATCGGGAAAAAAGAACGTGTTTTTAATCACCGGCTCGTCGCCTGCCGGTTGCGGGATGACCACCGTACCCTCACCGGACACGGGAGCCTCCTTTCGCGGAATAATCAGCGTCATCATGACTACCTCTGAAAAGTCGGGCGGTGGACGCCGGTGCAGTGTCAGGTGATTCACCCTCACTGACCGGCGTGCCGCCCTGGCGCGGGGCGCATTCGGTTGTTAACTGGCTTTCTTTTTCGGGCGTCCACGTTTTGCCGGTGTCACGCTCCGGCTCTTACGCGGGGTACGGGTGGCCGCTTTGGGCTGCGGCTTCGGTTTCAGCTCCCGCTCCAGTCGTTCAATCTCTTTTTTGACGCCTGCCTGACAGTCGAGCTGTGTCGCACGTTGCAGGTGCGCCAGCGCACCGGCGGCATCACCGGCGTCACGCAGAAACAGACCGGTGATTTTGTGCAGCTTTGCGCGCACTTCATCAGGCATGTCAGCCGTGGCGGTCAGTTCAAGGGTGTCCGTCAGCAGGCGGGTATCCACAGACTCACCGGCAGCGTGAGCGCGCATGGCCGCAAGCGCCACCTCCTCGGTAAACATGTACGGCGGGGTACGGCGGTGTTTACCCGGCATGGTCAGACCGTACTTCAGGGCATAACGGGCAATCTCCAGCGCACCGGCAATATCGCCGGTATCCAGACGCCACAGCATGACCGTCATCAGAATGTCATCCTGTGCACCTTTGCCCTGCTCCAGCACGCCGTTCACCCACGGCAACCAGAACGGCAGCAGTTCGCGTTTTTTTGCGGCCTTCAGCTCTTTTGAATAAATCGCTTTCAGTGTGCGCTGGTCTGCGGCCAGCTTAACCAGCATCTGCTCATAGACAGTTGCATGTCGCAGCGGGGCGGCGTCCCGCTGCGCGGTCATCGCTGCCGAGACCCGCATCATGTGGCGCTGTGCGGGACTCGTCATCGGTTACGCTCCCGGCTCTGCGGTCGCTTTAGCCGGTGTGGAGAAATCACCGACCTTAATTTTTTCCACCAGACAGCCGGCGGCGTAGTCTTCCACCACGTAATCAATGTTCATTGACTCGTAGTTCTCCACGCGGTCGAGTTTCGGGTTTTCCTCAATCACGCGGCGATGGCTGTCATCCATGTAGTAGATGGACAGGTTTTCCAGCTTCGTGATGAGCATCGCATCCGCCGGGAAGTACGGGACGCGTACCGCTGGCAGGTTACCGATGCGTTTCTGGCTGATGATGACGTCAGCGGCCAGCATTTCGCTGTTGTCCTGCTCCCTGTTGACGATGGGGAAATACTTGTCCGCCAGTAGCTGACGCCCCACAATCACCACAAGGTCAGGGTCTTCCTGATACCACGGTTCAATCAGGTTATTGGTCGCATCCATCACCAGTGCATCAAGGCTGACATAATCACCGCCCTTACCCACGCGGATAACCTCAGAGGTGGTATGGCCTTCCTCGTCAGTGACCTTGCTCATCACGCGCGCCGGAGCTTCATTGCGGTATTTCTGCAGCCAGCCGACCGCCACATCCTGCAGCATCGGGTTACTGCTGCGGTCAGAGGTTTCGGCACGCTTCACGCCGTTAAAACCGGCCATGATGAAATCAAGGGACTGGCGTTTGATAATGGCGTTACGGACACGGAGCTGGAAATCCTGATAACGCGCCCACAGGTCCAGCGTTTTGTAGCGGATATAAAAATCGAAGTTAATCTGGTCGCATTCGTACTTGTTGGACGCCAGCTTCGAGAAGTCCTTCGGCTGACGCTCGGTGCCACCGGCGGTGTCGGTGGTGCTGGCGATGGAGCCGGTGACACCGATGCCAATTTTTTCCCCTTTCATTTCGCTGACCGGCACAATGTTGATGCGGGTCAGAAAGTCAGAGGACTCCTGCATGGTGTTCATCAGGGTCTGGGTGACCGACGGTTCAACGGTGAATTTTTTCGACACATCACCGGCGTCGATGCCGTTCAGTTCGGCAACACGGGACAGGTAGGCATTAAATTTAAAGCGGGTTTCCTGGCGCATAGTTTTTCCTGAAATTAAGAGTTAATCGTGAAGGTTTTCCCGGACTGACGCCGGTCAGCAGTTCGTCATCAGGGCGTCACCGCCACCGCCGGTGGCTTTGCTGCGGCGCTGCTGGGTCAGACTTTCGGTGTGGTCGAGGCTGTTTTTCAGGCGGGTGAATGCCTGGCTGGTTTCATCCGCCCTGTCAGTCACCTCCTGCTTAAGTGCGGAAAAGGCGGTTTCCATCTCAGCGAGGCGCTGCTCAGTGGCGCTCAGTTTTTCCTGCACATGTTCAGCAACAGCGGTCACCGCTTCATGCACATCATTCAGACGGGCGTCATCGCTGGCCTGTTTGCGGCCAAAAATGGATTTCACCTTTTCGGTCAGGGCGGTGAACACGGTTTCAGGCAGGTCTTCAAATTCCAGCTCAACGGGCGTTGCCACTGAAATCAGGTTTTCAGGGCTTAATTTGAAGCGGTTCAGAGGGTTGTGTTTTGCCGTGCGGCAGAATTCCAGGTATTCCGTGCCGAGGCTTGCCGGGTCATCGGTGACGGCCAGCCCCACCAGATAACATTTGCCGGTGTTGGCAAAGTTCGGCTGAATTTCCATTGAGGTGTAGACCTTCTGCGCGGCCTTGTTCATCGCGATAAGGTCATCGGTCGGGGTGATTTTCGCAAACAGCGCCCATTTGCCTTTCAGCGCCGAATCGTCATCAATCTTTTCGGCCTTCAGTTCGACCACATCGCCATAACGTTTAAAAATACCGTCAGGCAGGATGCCGCGCAGATGTTCCAGGTTAATGCGGCAACCGTAGACACGCGGGTCAAAGGTTTCGGCCATTTCCTGAATATCCTGCGCACTGATGACACGCCCGTCACAGGTGTCACCCTCAACGCCGATACGAAAGAATTTTGAGACTTTTTTTGCCATTGTCAGGAGTCCTGAATAGTGATTAGAGGAGTCACATGTCGGCATCAGTTTCCCGACGATGCGCATCCTCCGCCATCAGTCCCGGATGGCTTATCACTGACACAACAGCACCTTAGCGAATCGCGGGGCGCGACTCAGTAGCCTTGCCGTGTATTCATCACGGCGAGGTATTCATGACCATCACCACAGACACCACTCTTTTACACGACCCGCGTCGGCAGGCGGCGCTGCTGTACTGGCAGGGGTTTTCCGTGCCGCAGATTGCCGCCATGTTGCAGATGAAACGCCCGACGGTGCAGAGCTGGAAACAGCGCGACGGCTGGGACAGCGTTGCCCCCATCAGCCGTGTCGAAATGAGCCTGGAAGCGCGGCTGACCCAGCTCATCATCAAACCGCAGAAAACCGGCGGTGACTTCAAGGAAATTGACCTGCTGGGACGCCAGATTGAACGACTGGCGCGGGTCAACCGCTACAGTCAGACCGGCAACGAGGCAGACCTTAATCCGAACGTCGCTAACCGCAACAAAGGCGGGCGTCGCAAACCGAAAAAGAATTTTTTCAGTGACGAAGCCATCGAAAAGCTGGAGCAGATTTTCTTTGAGCAGTCTTTCGACTATCAGTTGCACTGGTATCGCGCCGGGCTTGAGCACCGCATCCGCGATATACTGAAATCCCGCCAGATTGGCGCAACGTTTTATTTTTCCCGCGAGGCGCTGCTGCGCGCCCTGAAAACCGGTCATAACCAGATTTTTCTGTCGGCCAGTAAAACGCAGGCGTATGTGTTCCGCGAATACATCATTGCCTTTGCCCGGCTGGTTGACGTTGACCTGACCGGTGACCCGATTGTCCTGGGCAATAACGGTGCAAAACTGATTTTTCTCGGCACCAACTCCAACACCGCACAGAGCCATAACGGCGACCTGTACGTCGATGAGATTTTCTGGATCCCGAATTTTCAGGTACTGCGTAAGGTGGCATCAGGTATGGCCTCACAGAGTCACCTGCGCTCCACCTATTTCTCCACCCCGTCCACGCTGGCGCACGACGCCTACCCGTTCTGGTCAGGTGAACTGTTCAACCGGGGACGCGCCAGCGCCGCCGAACGTGTGGAAATCGACGTCAGTCATAACGCCCTTGCCGGTGGTCTTCTCTGTGCGGACGGCCAGTGGCGGCAGATTGTCACCATTGAGGACGCCCTGAAAGGCGGCTGCACACTGTTCGACATTGAGCAGCTCAAACGTGAAAACAGCGCCGACGATTTTAAAAACCTGTTCATGTGTGAATTTGTTGACGACAAGGCGTCGGTGTTCCCGTTCGAGGAGCTGCAACGCTGCATGGTCGACACGCTGGAAGAATGGGAAGACTATGCGCCGTTTGCCGCCAATCCGTTCGGCTCCCGCCCGGTATGGATTGGTTACGACCCGTCACACCGTGGCGACAGCGCCGGATGCGTGGTGCTGGCACCACCGGTGGTGGCCGGTGGCAAATTCAGAATACTTGAGCGTCACCAGTGGAAAGGCATGGACTTTGCCACTCAGGCGGAATCCATCCGCAAACTCACCGAAAAATACAACGTCGAATACATCGGTATTGATGCCACCGGCCTCGGTGTCGGCGTGTTCCAGCTCGTGCGCTCGTTCTATCCCGCCGCGCGTGATATCCGCTACACACCGGAAATGAAAACCGCAATGGTGCTCAAGGCAAAAGACGTTATCCGTCGTGGCTGTCTGGAATATGACGTCAGCGCCACCGACATCACCAGCTCGTTTATGGCTATCCGCAAGACCATGACCAGCAGCGGACGCAGCGCCACCTATGAGGCCAGCCGCAGCGAGGAAGCCAGCCACGCCGACCTCGCCTGGGCGACCATGCACGCCCTGTTAAATGAGCCACTCACCGCCGGTATCAGCACTCCGCTGACATCCACCATTCTGGAGTTTTACTGATGAGTAAGAAAAAAGGGAAAACACCGCAGCCAGCGGTGAAAACAATGACTGCCAGCGCCCCGAAAATGGAGGCATTCACCTTTGGTGAGCCGGTGCCGGTACTCGACCGCCGTGATATTCTGGATTACGTCGAGTGCATCAGTAACGGCAGATGGTATGAGCCACCGGTCAGCTTTACCGGTCTGGCAAAAAGCCTGCGTGCTGCCGTGCATCACAGCTCACCGATTTACGTCAAACGTAATATTCTGGCCTCAACGTTTATCCCGCACCCGTGGCTTTCCCAGCAGGATTTCAGCCGTTTTGTGCTGGATTTTCTGGTGTTCGGTAATGCGTTTCTGGAAAAGCGTTACAGCACCACCGGTAAGGTAATCAGACTGGAAACCTCACCGGCCAAATATACCCGTCGTGGCGTGGAGGAGGATGTTTACTGGTGGGTGCCGTCCTTCAACGAGCCGACAGCCTTCGCGCCCGGCTCCGTGTTTCACCTGCTGGAGCCGGATATTAATCAGGAGCTGTACGGCCTGCCGGAATATCTCAGCGCCCTTAACTCTGCCTGGCTGAATGAGTCGGCCACGCTGTTCCGCCGCAAGTATTACGAAAACGGCGCACATGCCGGATACATCATGTACGTTACCGATGCCGTGCAGGATCGCAACGATATCGAAATGCTTCGCGAAAACATGGTCAAGTCGAAAGGCCGCAACAACTTTAAAAATCTGTTTCTCTATGCCCCGCAGGGGAAAGCCGACGGCATTAAAATTATCCCGCTCAGTGAAGTGGCAACGAAGGACGATTTTTTTAATATCAAAAAAGCCAGCGCCGCTGACCTGCTGGACGCGCACCGCATCCCCTTTCAGTTGATGGGCGGCAAGCCGGAGAACGTCGGGTCGCTGGGTGATATTGAGAAAGTGGCAAAGGTCTTTGTCCGCAATGAGCTTATCCCGTTACAGGACAGGATCCGCGAGATAAACGGCTGGCTCGGTCAGGAGGTCATCCGCTTTAAAAACTACTCACTGGACACTGACAACGGCTGAACATCGCCGCCTGCGGGCGGCTTTTTTACCCCCCGTCATCACGCCCTCACACGCTCACCACCGCACAAAACAGCCCGCAGACACACCAACGCCCCGGCGCACAATCTAAACGCCATCACGACGCGCTCAGACGCTGAAAAAATAAAATCAGCACCACCGCCAGCGCGCAGTGCTTTCCCCGCCTCGCCCGCCCGCTTCATGGGGTGGTTTGAATGCAGTTGCATGACCGTTCTGGATCCGCGTCCGTTCTGCCGGTGCTCGGCCAGAACGGACACTTCCTGCGCATGCAAAACCATGCACCTGCTGCATGCACGGCTTAAAAACAGGGAAATTACAGTAAAACAGCATAAAAAAACCGGCACTAATGGTGCTGATTTAAAAAATAACCAAGAGGACGTTATTTAGAAAATTTGCTCTTGAGATAATTAATAATACCCGCGATTAACTCACTTAAGGGAGTCGCCAACTCAATCGCATCTGTTGTTTTTTGCTCATTGAGATTTTTATCAGTCGGATGATGAAAAGCGGACTTAAGTAGGGTAAGGATTAACGTCAAGCCAACACCAAGGATGAAAGCGACTATGGCAATTAGCGAACTTGCAGAAAGCCAATCTGTAGATAAGTTTGGCATTACTCTATCACCCTTTGTTGACATGCCGGGAGTTTTTTCTGTAGGTTTCATTGTCTGCTGTTTAGGCTCAATACATTTAGTTTTAGGTTCGCAAACAACCTTTTCATCATTTTGTGCCAACGCTGAAACAATACTACTTTTAGCCGCAAGCAAACCATTTCCGACTTCGAGAGCGAAATACAGACCTTTCCATAAAAACATTATGGCAAAAAAAAGTACGGTGGCTGACAAAACTAAGCGCATTCCCCTCCTTTCCATGCCATCATGCACTTCTCTACGTAACAAAATATCTGGATCGGCATCGCTAGGTGGATGTGGAAAGGTTGAAGTTTTGGATGGCTGGGAAGACTGAGCCGGAGATTGGCCAGAGAGGTCGATATCTGCCATAAAAAATCACCATTATTAATAAAATAATGGTGATTTTAAACCGGTTTGAAAAAAGTTAAAGAGGGTATTAGTAAGCCATACCCAACGCTTTAAGACGCCAGTGCATAGCAGCCTCAGAAACGTTAAATATGTTTGCCAAACGTAATGTACTATCAACGCCTATACGCGACACTAGTTGACGAATGGCCTCTTCCGGCATCAATAGCTCTGCAGCAAACTGGTTAGCTTCTATTTCACGATAATCACGGATGCCAGTTGAGTAGTTGCCTACAATATCGCGATGATATTCTCCGTCTTGAGTATGCCCTAAAACATGATGACCGAGCTCATGCGCTACAGTAAAGCGTTGGCGGTTGTAATGTTCATTTGAGTTAAAATAAATATAAGGTATGCCATTTTCTATTACGGCTGAACCACTTAACCCATTCGCTGGTTCCCTGAGCGGCTCCACTCTTGCACCCCACGCTGCGGCGAGCTTAAACGGATCGACAGGTAGTCGGCGATCCCAATAGCGATTAAGCAGATTTTTAGCTGCGATGCTCATGGTTGCCTCCTACATTTTGAATGCCAAAGGGATACAGCCTTACCACACACAACAACCTGTGTCAAGACCACTTTTCAGCCATTAATATAACACTAATCCCCGTTTTTCCATAACATTTTTCATACTCTTTGCACGGTGCGGCATGCATACGAAACGGCAATATGGAAACCCGCTGCATACAAGCAGGTTTGTTTATTAACTTTGGACCAGCAAAAACCAAGATAGTTAGACTTTTCGGCAAAGCTACTTTTATTCAACCCGCCTCCCTGAAAGCAAGTTTCATGGATAGCGGGGTTCTCTACGGCCTGCGTGGTGGTGGTTTTGGCATGTTAGCTGGCCGAAATGTCTCACTTTTCTGTCTACTGATATCGTTAAACCGTCTGTAATTATCCCGGACTATTTCGGCACACCCGACCAGCTCATCGGGCGTCAGATTTTCGTTGACCATAATCTGCTGTAGACGGTGAACAATAGCCATCAGCTTGATATTTTTAGTTTTATGGTGCGGTATCTCGCCTGGCATTCTGTGCATTATCCAAGCCACCCGTTTTGCTGTGCACGCTCCATCTGTTCATCTGAATAGTTCCATGCTCCATCCGTGGCAACCATTGCCCCGCCAGACATCCCCGTCTCTGGTTCATACATAACAGCAAGGCCGAGCTGATGCATAATTTCATGATTAATTCTGAATACCAGACCACGCTCACTAAGTTCTTTCCAGTTCACAATCTCATATGCACCTGTATTAAGCAGCTCAATACTTAGCAAGACATAATCTTCCAGCCAGTCTGACAGGTCAGTAACATCTGTTATCCGGGCTTCAACCTTTCGCCCCGTATACACACCCTGCACCCATTCATGCAAAATCAACGTGTCCCCGCGCTCATAATTACGGTCATTTTTCCGAAACTCTGCGCGTTTCTTTCCTTCCAGCACAAGGTCGAAATATTTTGCGTACAGCTTTACCTCGTGAATTTTTGCCATTATGTCCACTCCATTACTGTTGAGAATCCCGGCCACTCATCAGCGACCGGATACGTGAATTTTTTCCCGTCATAATTTACGATCGCGCCACGCGCCAGCGCCTCAAGCTCCCATCGCTGCGGCCTGATACCGTTCTGAGCAAGGTCAACGCGGATACGGGTAATTTGCATTCTTTCCGACCGGGTCAGTCTGGCCGATGGCGCAATTTCATGCGGTTTTAACGGGCTTCCGTTTCTTTGCTGACGGTTTGGCGTTCGCAGGCCGTGTTTTAATGCGCCCCTGAGCGCCCTCACGACCTCCGGGTCATTCCATTCGATAACACCGTCATCAACCAGATTAAGCACGGCTGCGGCGTGCTCAGAAGGCGTGGGAGCCGGTAACGAAGTATCACCACCAGTGAGCTTTCCACAGTTATTGACAGGACTCCGAGGCGCGGCGATGCCGCTTTTTAAAGTCAAAGGCTCAACGACCGGAACTTTCGGCACAATGCGCCAGTCCGTCGTTCTGGTGATATGAATATGACGCGCGCCGAGATGCGGCGCGTAAATGCCGACCACTCTCTCGACTTCTTCCTCGTACTCGTTAACGTCATCCGACAGACTACGGGCGACCCTGACAGTCTGACAATCGCGCGGGACATTTGCCCCGCCCTGCGCGCTGATATACAGCGCAAAATCACCACTGTCTGCGGCGGCGCGTGCAGCCTCGACGCGCTCGTCAAACTCATCAGCAATGCTGACGCCGCGAGGCAATTTGCGTAGTTCACGGTAAGCCCCCATTGTCGGCAGGCCAACCGTTTTAAATTGCGGGATGCGCCACGTTGACGCCCATGCGGTAACAGCCGCTGCAGTGTCTTTCAGCGGCCTGCCGGTGTCGTTATCGAGCTGACCATCCAGTGCATAGCCGTCGATGTTTTTTGAAATGTATTTCGCGATATATCCCGCAGCACCGCCCCGGTTAAGGTGTTTTGCCTGAAAACGGTTTCGCGCGGCTCCTCTTTCGTCGCCATCCTCTTTGAGCGCATAGCGACGCATGATTTCGATAATCTGGTTACGCTGGCGTGGATGACAAAAAAGCATCATATGCCAGTGCGGCGTTCCGTCGTGGTGTGGCTCGACGACTCGCAAACCGTAGACCTGTAAATCATTATCCTTGAATGCCGTGCGCATCAGGCTCCAGATACGGCAGAGATAACGCTGCGCATCCTTTGGATTAAATGCCTCATCGTTCCAGCCGTGATTAAGCTGAACGGTTTTACTTTCGCCTTTTCCGACCTGACGTGTCGGGTGATACTTTGACGGCGCGGTCAGCGTGATAAACATCCCCACATCACCCTCTGCGGCGGCGTAACGCTCAATACCGGCAATGGTGTTCATCAGCTCCATCCGGCGAATTTCAGGATTAGAAATACTGCCCATCACCTTACTGATAAGGTCGATGCGCTCGCCGGTTTCCCTGTTTTCAAGGTCACACGATTTAAGAAATTCCAGATTTGCCTGGCGGCGCGCACGCACATCACGAATGGCGTGTTTACTGGCATAAGGAGAACGGTCTTTATTGACCTCCCCGACAGCTATCAGTAACGCCTCATGCCAGCGCATACGCTGGCCTTTAAGCTGATGAGTCCACCACTCATCGTTAAACAGGCGGGCAATGGCAGAATATGCCTGCCTCGTGGTCATCTGTCCTTTACGGTATTTTTTCCAGTAGAGCGGGGAAATATTGAAAGCACGTGCAGCGCCAGCAACATGACCATAGAGGTGAGCCTGCGCCTCATCCGTAAACAGCGATTCTTTTTCACCATGCGCATCAACCCATGCATCGCAGAGTTCCTCATACATCATGAAAAGCTGCGATGAGATACGGGCGGCAAACTTTTTCAGCTCCTTGTCATTCATTCCCGGCAGGCGCGCATAGTGGTCACGCTCTGCCAGAAACAGCAACGACGCGTCGGTGTTCATTTCATGGCGCTGATTCACACGCTCAATGCGCGGCCATAAACGACGCTGAAAAGTAGATGTGAGGAAATAAAACCCGTGCACCGGGCTTTTATTGCGCCGGATGTAGTCATAGCGTGAAGTAAACAGCGAGCGCAAAAAGTAAGGCAGGCGGTTAATCGTGGATAAAACACCTTGCACCTGACGCATCTCGTCACGTGTAAGAGGTCTTTCGCGCCCGACAGCCTCGCGTGGCGCGTTCCATGCATAAGCACCGGTAAACGCCTTACCGGTGCCTGCGGTAAATGCTGACGGAGGGACAAAACGCCCGGAGGCTTTAACGGCCATATGAGCCAAAAGCCTCTGAACAACGCTTGCTGAGTTGCTCAACCTGCGCGTTTAAATCAGCAAAAGATTTTGCGCTTCCGGTCAGAATATCGTGATGCATCAGGCCGGAAACGAGCTGGCCTAATTTCGGGTAATAACCAACCACCGCCAGCCATTCCTGACCGGCGTTTTTACCGCTTTCCGCTCTCTTTTTCTCGTGGAGAATAAACTGAAAGCTGTCACTGGTAACGACATAACGTTCGCCAATTTCAATACGAATACTCATGCCGTTCTCCGGTAATGTTTGTTTTTTGCTTCAAAGACTGACTGACAGGAAACACAACGCGTGGCTGACGGATAAGCCGCACGACGGGCAGCAGGTATTGGCGCGTCACACTCTTCGCAAACCAGCGCAGAAACACCGCAATGTTTTACCCTTGCCGCGTTAATCTGGCGCTCCAGTAATTCAGCCTGTTGTTCCTGAATAAAATCCACGTTGTCCGGCATTACCAGCTCCTTTTGTCGTTCAGCTTCTTAAATTCATCAGCGCAATAACTGGCGAGTTCTGTCGTTAATTTTGTCAGTTCATCCACTGAGGAAATTTGCTTGTGGAATACAGCGCGTTTAACAAGTAAATTGACCACATCAGACAGGAGGTTTAATTCACTCTGATAAATCGCGATAACAGATTCAGTTATTTCGCGCTTCTCTTTATCAATACCAAGTTGAATAAGAGACAAATCACCATTTTTCATAACGGCGATTTTTAAGGCGTTATTCAGTAATACAACCGAACGAGAACAGGACATCAAAGCACCTCCCCGCGAGACAATCCGATATTGTGAAATTTTTCCGACTCCTGACTGAGCAGCTCAACTATCTCCACGCGGGATAACTCCGCCTTTGTGATGTGGCGAATCATGGCGTCAAGATGAGAAGAAAAGCGCGTCGCAGCGTCGGCCTGTGCTTCGGTTCTGGCCTGTTGCAGCAGTAATGCGTATTTACCGCACTGATTTTCAGAAACTGTATGCATGACTTTCTCCAGGCAAAAAGAAGCCCCGCACGATTAAGTGCGTTAAAAACTCTGGTTAATTATTTAATGCAGATATTGCTCTGGTTTTACCGACGTCAGAATTGTCGGTGCATACTCAAACAGACTGAATAATTCACGTAATGCACGGAATAAAGCATCACGCCAGTAACATGATTCTTCATTAATTCGCCAGTACGGCTGATTGAATTCTTTTTCTGTCAATCCCGCATGCATAAATAAAGTACGACGCTGACTGACTGTTAAAAAACTAATATATGCATACTCACTTGCGCCGACCTGACGGCGTTTTGAGAATGCGCCACGCAATTCATCAATTGCACAAACCAGTCGTTCACGTTCGACGTCGTTCATTTCTTCAAAACGCATCGTTGCGTGACGCTGTTTTAACTGTGCATGAAAGCAAACCGTTAGCCGTTCGCGCTCCATCATCTGATTATAATAATCACATGTATCCTGCCAGCGAGGGACGGCAAGATGCTTGCCAATTATCCGGCGCATAGCTGCTGGCTGTTTTTCAACGAGATTGAGCGTCATCACTGTCATTTCCATACCCTCCGGCTTTTCAGAAAGGTCAGAGCCTTTTTTAACGGACTCTGTTTTTTGGTGCGGATAATGATTCCCTTACGCCCCTTACCGTGGGTGATGGTGAAGTCAATCGCCCTGGGGCTTTCGTTACGCAATAACTGAGCAATACAACGCGGCTCATTCATAATCACAACCCCATCCACAAAAGCCATGCATCACGCTGTTCAACCGGTCGGTTATAAAACGCCTCACGTACAGCGCGATTAAACTCAGGAATGAAAACCCATTTTTCACCGGCACGAGCCTTCGGTTTGCAAGGATCACGCAATTCAATAATTGGTAATTTATTTGCCTTCACCATTTCACTGACGGCTGTCTTTGGCTTCCCTAATAAATCAGCAAATTTATCCACATGAACCGCATCAAGCGGATACTGAATCACATAATTTTCAGCGTCCATATATGGTACCCTCATAGGATCCAGCCCTTTCTAAACCACTCAAAACCGTTTAGATGCTGGTTTATTCTCAAATCAATGGAACCTATATAGGTTCCAGTTTTGAGGGAATTTAGTCCCTATATAGGCACCATGTCAAATGAAATTAAGCGAAAAGATTAAGGCCTTGCGTGAGGCTGAAGGGCTAAGCCAATCAAAATTCTGTGAAATCATAGAGTTACCGCTAAGCACACTTAAAAAATATGAAGGAGGAAACTTTGAACCCGGTGGCACAGCTTTGCTAAAAATCACTATGCATCCCACATTCCAAAAATATGCTCTATGGCTTATGACAGATAAAACCGCGCCGGACGCAGGACAAATCGCACCGGCTCTCGCGCACATTGGGCCAGAGTCAACAGAGTCCAACCACTCCGCGAAAAGGATTGGCTAACTCTATATAAAGATTACATTTTCACCATTTGCTACCAAGATGGTGAATACAGCGCCGGAGGGCTTTCTTATGGCAATTAAGAAGCTCGATGATGGTCGCTATGAAGTGGACATTAGACCTCGCGGTCGCGACGGAAAACGCATCCGCAGGAAATTCGAAAGAAAAGCTGAAGCACTAGCATTTGAGCGATACACAATCGCCAATGCCAGTCAGAAAGAATGGGGAGGCCAGCGAGCAGACCGCCGGACTTTGAGTGAGTTGCTGGACATCTGGTGGAAATATCACGGGAAAAACCACGAGCATGGAACAAAAGAGTTTAATCATCTACTCAAAACCATCAGCGGCATAGGTGATATACCAGTGAGCAGGATGAGCAAAAGGGCTTTGATGGATTATCGTTCCATGCGACTACGTGATGGTATCAGTGCCGCAACGATAAACCGTGACATGTACCGATTATCCGGCATGTTCACAAAATTAATTCAATTGGATGAATTTTCCGGGCAACACCCAATTCACGGACTGCCGCCACTGGCGGAGGCCAACCCTGAAATGACGTTCCTGGAAAAAGCAGAAATCGAAAAACTGTTAAATGTTTTGGCTGGTGATGACTTACTTGTCGCGCTTTTATGTCTGAGCACCGGAGGAAGATGGACGGAAGTTGCCACGCTAAAACCAGCACAGATTACAAATTGCAGGGTTACCTTCCTGAAAACCAAAAACGGTAAAAAGCGAACCGTGCCGATTTCTGAGGAACTGGAGAAAAAAGTTAAAGAGGAGGCCAGCGCCAAATTATTCAAAGTTGATTATGAGAAATTTTGCGGGATTTTACGCAGAGTGAAACCTGATATACCACCCAATCAGGCAACCCACATCCTGCGGCATACATTCGCAAGCCATTTCATGATGAATGGGGGCAATATAATCGCACTGCAACAGATTCTGGGACATGCGAGCATTCAGCAGACGATGGCCTATGCGCACCTTGCGCCTGACTATCTGCAAAATGCCGTCGCTCTGAATCCACTAAAAGGCGGAGTGACGTTATAAATTTCCCCCTCTGAGTGTCCACATAGTGTCCACACTCAAGAAATTTTGAAGCCGCTCCAAACCCTTACAGCTTTCGATAAGTACCTGTTTTTACTTTTGATTGCATGTAAGTAATTGATAAAAAAAACCCCCACATCATGTGGGGGAAGACAGGGATGGTGTCTATGGCAAGGAAAACAGGGTTTACTACT
>ERZ791796.684-NODE-684-length-30916-cov-10.457179_pt1 | contig 30916 bp, 31 predicted proteins | sample MGYA00510311_ERZ791796 | MGnify/ENA primary metagenome ERZ791796 (study PRJEB30046, sample SAMN00792042) | human gut metagenome | study: EMG produced TPA metagenomics assembly of the A metagenome-wide association study of gut microbiota in type 2...
CCGGAGACGAACAGAATTTAGCTGCATTTTTAAAGTTCGATTTGGACACTACTGATGAATTTTAAAATTCGGCAAGAAAGACCTGAAGATTTTGCCCAGACGGAAGATCTGGCTAGAGAAGCGTTTTGGAATCAATACGCTCCGGGTTGTTCTGAGCATTTTTTGCTCCACATTATGCGAGATTGTCCCGCATTCGTTAAAGATTTAGACCTGGTGGCGGTGCTTGATCACAGAATTGTCGGCAATGTTGTCTTCGTTAAAGGCCATATCCTTACCGACAACCGGACTAAAGTAGAAGTTCTCACACTCGGTCCGATCAGTGTGCATCCTGATTTTCAACTTGACATCCTCCCCGTCGTGAACGCCGAGGATTCCCTACGGCGTCATCGGCTCTCGCCGATGATCGCTTCGATGGGTTCCTGCTGCTGATCCGCGCCATGGAGTGTCTCCATCCGCCGATTCACTCGAACCCGATCCTTTTCATCGGGTTCCCCACAGGCTGACATGCGCTGCCCGCGCACCTTAATGTTAATCGCACCGACTATGTCGGCATGCCCTCCATAGCCGCATTTCACGCACTTGAACTTCGACTGACTCGGTCGGTTCTCTTTCGACTCGTAGCCGCAATTCGGACATGTCCTCGAAGTATATTGCGGAGCAACTTTGATCACCGTCGCTCCTCTTTGCTCGCATTTCCAGTCCAACCGTCGGAAAAATTTTCCCCAACCCTGATCCAATATCGCACGGTTCAAACCCGATTTCTGAGCGACTTTGCAACCCGGCGCCTCCGGCGTCCCCGCGGCACTGCCCGTCATGTTCTTTATCTTCAAGTCTTCACGATAGATCACCGCGTGTTTTTTGCTCAGATCCAACGCCACCTTGTTGATATAGTCCTGACGGATGTTGCCGATTCGCTGATGCAGCTTCGCTATCGATTTCCGCTCTTTTTTCCAGTTCTTGCTGAACTTTTGTTTGCGTGACAGTGCCCTTTGTTTTTGCGCCAGTTTCTTTAAATGCTTTTTTAACGCATTGCACGGCGCAATTTGTGTTCCGTCCGATAGAGTGCAAAACCACACAACTCCCATGTCCATTCCCACTTCGTCGCCGTGGTGACTCGGCACTTCCTTTTCATACTCCGTTTGAATGGACACGTACCAGCCGTCGGCCTTACGCATCACCGTCATATTCTTGGCTTTGCCTTCGATATAGCGACTTCGGCGGTATTTCACAAAGCCGATGCCCGGCAAATACACTTGTTTACCGCTTTCATCGAGTTTGAAACCTTGTGGGTAGCGAAAACCGTCCGATGATCCGTGTTTACGATGAAAAACAGGAAAGGCCGCACGACCGGAAAAGAAGTTCGAATACGCTCGCGACAGATCCTTCATGGATTGCTGAAGACATTGTGAGTAGCACTCGGAGAGCCACTGCGTTTGTGGATCCCTTTTCCACTCCGGCAATAAGGCGGATAAATTTTTGTAGCTGGGACGTTGACCGGTTTTCTTCTCGTATTGTTCTTTAACCCAACTCAAGCCTTTGTTGTAGACATAGCGGCAACAACCGGCATAGCGAGCCATTTGGCGGGCTTGTCGGCCATTGGGTTTGAGTTTGAAGAGAAAGCCTTGACGGAACAACATGGGGTAGAATTTTACTTGGTCTATGAGGGAGAATTCAAGATGCAAGAGGACGATATTCGGCATGGCAGACACTGTGTTTTTCAGATGCATGTTCACTTGGTCTTTGTGACAAAGTACCGAAGGGATGTATTCACAAAAGAGATTTTGGCCGATTTAAGAGAGACCTTTGATTCGGTGTGTCGAGATTTTGAAAGTGAGTTGGTGGAGTTTGACGGAGAAAACGATCATGTCCACCTGTTAGTGACGTATCCGCCGAAGGTGTCGGTGGCGAAATTGGTCAACAGCCTCAAGGGAGTATCGAGTCGAATGATCCGTCGAAAGGGGCACGAGAGCATCCAAAAGCAGCTCTGGAAGGGAGCCCTGTGGTCTCCATCGTACTTTGCGGCGAGCTGCGGGGGCGCGCCCTTATCCATCATTAAGCAGTACATTGAACAGCAAAACACGCCCCGGTAGCCGATTATCATCGGCGTTCCTTATATCCCCGACATCAATGTCGGGGCTTTACGGAACTAGTGGTAAAGGCATCGGTCGGAAACTGATCGAGAGGGCTGCCGCCGAAGCACTGAAATTAGGTTTCAAGGCAATTGTGCTGTGCGGTGATCCCGACTTCTACAGCAAAGTCGGTTTCGTTGCCGCCGAGAAACACCGTATCAGGACTTCGGAAAACAAATACTTCGCGGCTCTGCAGATTCGGGAGCTTTTTCCAAAAGCACTTAAAGGGATTCAAGGGCGATATTTTGAAGATCCCATCTACAACTTCGATCAAAAAGAGGCCGAAAAATTTGACAAACTCTTTGAGGCAAAGACAAAACTGACCAACACGCCCGGTCAGTTGCGCCTTGCGCAACTGCTTTCGATGCAGAAGGACTTTTCAGACAAATAGCCTAGCGACCTAAGATAACATCAACACGGCGATTGAGACGTCGACCTGCTTCACTGGCGTTACTGAACTTATCCGACTCGCCCGCGCCGCGCACGCTTATGCGGCGCTCGTCGACTCCCTTACTTACAAAATAGTCTTTTACGGCTTGAGCTCTGGAAAGAGCCACACGTTTGTTGTAAACAGAGTCACCTTCGGCGTCGGTCCAGCCCACAATGGTTATCGGCTCATCGACGGAACGAGCGGCCAAAACCGGCATCGTTTTTTCCAACATGGCTATAGCCCTTTTATCCAAGACATCAGTTTTTTTAATAAAAGGAATACCGGAAATTGCCACTCTGCCCTCACCCTTGCAATCACGGTAAACATTGGATTGCACGAGCTCAGTGACGAGGGAAGGATCCGCAACCATCTCGGCCATGGTCGTCACTGTGGAACAGGCTCCTGTTTGCCTCAGCCTTGCAATGAAAGCTTCTTCTGTTTTGTTTTGAGCCAAAGAGATGAAATGAACACAGCTTTTGGGATTATTTTGATAAAAAGTCTGCAAAACCTTGTATGGATCATAAGATCCCTTATCCAAGTCTCCGTCAGTGATGAAAAATAGAACCGTGGCCGCTTTGCGTCTGCGGGCAAAGTAATCCAAATCCTTTTTATCAAGACTGTTTGAGGAAACCGTTGAAGGCGCCAGCTTCAGCTCAGAAAGAGATTTAACCAATTCTTTTGTGGTTCGCTTTGAAGGGGATATCAGTCGGACAGATGGGGCGAAACTGCCCACCGCGCTTACCATCGACTCCTCCGCGGGCATTTTTTCAACCACCGAGCCGATAAATCGCAACGCGTAATCAAGCTTTGTCGAATCGGCTTGCGAAGTCTCCGAAGCCTCACCATTGGCGACGCTCAGATATGCTTGTCCCATGGAATAAGAGCCGTCAATGACAAATTCCAATGAGGATGTTTGAGCTCCGCAAAGGTTTGATGTCGCCGCTAACGACACGGAAGAGAACGCTGTCAAAACAACCGCGCTTAAAACCGTCAAACGCACACTCATCGTTATCTCTCCCGCAAAATTAGCCCACTTCGACTATAACAGGGTTGCACACTTTCGCCAACACCGGACTTTCATTGCTTTTGCGTAAAAAACCTGAAAATACGATTCGGAAGATAATCGATTTTCCCTGGAGGATTGCCTGTCGGGAAACCCACGTGCCCCCCTTCTTCAGGCTGATCAAGCCAGACAAAATCAGAAACATCGTTCAATGTCGGCAAAGCCCACTCCGGCATAAAAGGATCATTTTTCGCATTTAAAAGCAATAGCGGGACTTCAACATATTTGAGCCAGGGCTTGGCCGAAGCTTTTGTCCAGTAATCCATTGCGCTCTTGAAACCGTGCACAGGCGCTGTGTAAAGGGAATCAAAGTCATAGAAGTTCTTGCACTTCTTAATTGCCTCTTCGTCGACAATTTTGCGCATTTCAGGCATTTGTTCGCACTTTTTAATGACCTTCGGGATCAGCGTATCCAAAAACATTTTGGAGTAGAGCCGATTAAACCCAAATCGAAGCAAATTGCTGCCTGCGACCAAATCCACGGGAGCCGCCACTGAGGCCGCAGCGGTCAACAGTTTTTTAGCCGTTTGAGCGCGTTTACCGCAAAAAAGCGCCAGTTGATTGCCGCCCAGTGATACGCCGACCGCATATAAGGGCGCCTCGGGATACCGGGCTCTGACCGTTTCCAAAACCCATTGCACCTGGTCAATATCGCCGGCGTGATACGTTTTTATACTTCGATTCAGTTCACCGGAGCAGCTTCTAAAGATCGATACACAGCCGCGCCAGCCCCGCTTAACGGTTTCGTGCATGAGCGCTAGCGCATAGTGGCTTCGAGAACTGCCTTCCAAGCCATGAAAATGCACCAAGATGGGTGCTTCAGGATCGGCCACCTCTGGGGTTGCCCAATCCACATCCGTGAAATCTCCGTCAGGTGTCTCCCAACGCTCACGGCGATACACCACTTCAGGTTTTTTACAGACCTTAGCGGCAAAAATCGTTTGAATCTGCGCCCCCGCAAGCCAGCGAGGCGCCCGATAGTCCGGTGAAACCAGAGGCATCAGTTATTCTCCACGCGAACGCTCGGCATCTTCAGCGACATATCCTTGGCGGTTTTGGCAATAGCCGCGGCCGCCTTTAAGGCGATTTCACGGTAAACCTTGCCCGCCAAAGACTGCGGCGACGAAATAACCGTCGGAGCGCCGGAATCGGCTTCTTCACGAATCTTCGCATCAAGCGGCAGCTGACCCAAAACATCCACGTGATAGGTTTCGCTCATGCGCTTGGCGCCGCCCTCTCCAAAGATATGCTCCACATGACCGCATTGCGGGCAAACAAAAACCGACATATTTTCCACCAACCCCAAAATCGGCACATTGACCTTTTGGAACATGCGCAAGCCTTTCTTCGCATCCAAAAGCGCAATGTCCTGAGGCGTGGTCACCACGATGGCTCCCGTTACCGGAACCGTTTGCGAAAGCGTCAATTGAATGTCGCCCGTACCCGGCGGCATATCGATCACCAAATAATCCAGATCGTGCCAATTTGTTTGCATCAAGAGCTGCGTGAGCGCCTGGGCCACCAGAGGACCGCGCCAAATCATAGGTTCATCCGGATCAATTAAAAAACCGATGGAGTTGATTTCGATGCCGTGAGAGACGATCGGATTCATGTTTTGTCCGTCATTGGTCATGGGTCGACCCAAAGCGCCCAGCATCATCGGCTGGCTGGGGCCATAAATGTCCGCATCGAGCATGCCGACTTTAGCGCCTTCTGCGGCCAACGCCAAAGCCAGGTTAGCGGCGACCGTGCTTTTTCCTACCCCACCTTTGCCGCTTGAGACCGCGATGATGTTCTTTACGTTAGGCAAAACTTTAAGGGTCCGCTGAACGGCGTGGGCAATAATCTTTTGCTCCACCTCAACTTTAACTTCCAGTCCTGCGTCATGAAGCGCCTTTTCAATCCTTGCGCGAACTTCATCCTTTACGCTCGCGGCAGGATAGCCCAATTCCACCTTTACGGCTTGCCCCTCATCATCGACCTTCGCCATCCGGGCCGATAGGTAGTCGCAATTCATCCACGGATCAACAACGCCGCTCAAGACTTTCAACACTAATTCTTTTTTATTCACAATCTGACTCCGTTTTGACAATAGAACGTATTTTCCGATTTTTCCGTGACAAGCTCAAGATCCAAAGAGAGAAAATCCAGGGGCTTTGCTAAAATAACGACCTCTTTTATTCTTTTTTCCGGCCAATTTTCGGGACATTTCATCATGCAAAAACGTCAAATATTCGTGACAACAGCGCTGCCGTATGCCAACGGTCATTTCCATATCGGCCATATCATGGAATATATCCAGGCCGACATTTGGGTGCGCACGCAACGAATGTATGGACACACCGTTCATTTTGTCGGCGCAGATGACACGCATGGCGCCCCGATGATGATCGCCGCGCAAAAAGAAGGTATCACGCCGCAAGAGTTCGTGGCACGCATCGCTGCCGGCCGCAAACAATATCTGGACGGTTTTCACATCAAATTCGATCACTGGTACTCAACCGACAGTGAAGAAAATGTCTTTTTATCCCAAGACATCTATAAACGACTGAAAGCCGCCGGTCTGATTTACACGAAAGACATCGAACAATTTTACGATCCGGTCAAAGGCATGTTCCTTGCCGACCGTTTCATTAAGGGAACGTGCCCCCGCTGCGGAGCCGAAGATCAATACGGCGACAACTGCGAAAAATGCGGCGCGGTCTATTCACCCACAGAACTGATCAATCCCTTCTCAGCATTGTCCGGAGCCAAACCGGAGTTGCGCAAATCCACGCACTACTTCTTCCGCCTGTCCGATCCGGCCTGTGTGGCGTTCCTGCGCGACTGGGTCAACGGCAAGGGCAAGAGCGGCGCCGACCGCGTGCAGCCTGAAATCCGCGCCAAAGACGAAGAATGGCTTGGCGAAGGCAAACTCGGTGACTGGGATATTTCCCGTGACGAACCGTATTTCGGCATTCCGATCCCCGACGCCCCCGGTAAGTATTTCTATGTCTGGCTCGACGCCCCGGTGGGTTATTACGCGAGCCTCATGAATTACTCCAAGAAAACGGGCTTTGATTTCTGGAAATTCCTCAATGATGAGAAGACCGAACAGATTCACTTCATCGGTAAAGACATCGTTTATTTCCACACGCTTTTCTGGCCCGCCATGCTGCACTTTTCCGGTCAGCCGTACCGCGTGCCCGACAACGTGTTCGTGCACGGCTTCATGACTGTTGACGGCCGCAAGATGAGTAAGAGCCGCGGCACCGGCATCAGCCCCTTGAAGTATCTGGAACTCGGCATGAACGCCGAATGGCTTCGTTACTACTTAGCCGCTAAGATGGGGCCGACGAACGATGACGTGGATTTCAGCAAGAGCGACTTCATGGCTCGCGTCAATTCCGACTTGATCGGTAAATACATCAATATCGCCAGCCGCGCCGCGGGCTTTATTAATAAACGCTTTAACGCTCGCGTGAGCGACTGCGTGGCCGATCACACCCTCATCAAAGTGATGCGCAACGCCGTTGAAGGCATTGCCGCTCTTTACAACCAACGCGAATACTCTCGCGCTCTTCGCGCCATCATGTCGATGGCCGACTCGGTCAACGAATTCATTGACCGTGAAAAGCCCTGGGAATTGGCAAAGTCTGAAGACAATCGAGACAAACTCCATGAAGTCTGCTCGGTGTCTCTGGAAGCTTTCCGTCTGATGACGTTGATGTTAAAGCCTGTGCTGCCCGCCACGGCCGCCAAGGTTGAAGAATTCTTAAACTGCGGTGAACTGACGTGGGAGAGCGCGCTTCGACCGCTCACCTCCGATGTACAGATCAAACCTTTCACGCACCTGATGCAGCGCTGCGATATGAAGCAGCTTGACGCGCTCATCCCGCCGGTCGTTCAGGAAGTCAAACCCGTTGCGCCGTGCGGTGAAGAAATCGCCCCGGAAGTCACGATCAATGACTTTGCCAAGCTCGACATGCGTGTGGCTAAAATCGTCAAGTGTGAAAAGGTTGAGGGATCCACGAAGCTTTTGCGTTTGACCGTTGATATCGGCGAAGGCAAAACCCGCAATATTTTCTCCGGCATTCAAGCCTTCTATGATCCGAAGGATTTGGAAGGCAAATTGACGGTGGTCATCGCCAACCTCGCTCCGCGCAAGATGCGTTTCGGTGTGAGCGAAGGTATGCTCTTGTCGGCAAGCGGAGCCGATGATAAGGACGGTCTCTTTATTCTCGAACCTCAGGCCGGCGCCAAACCCGGTATGCGGCTTCGTTAAGAATTAATATGATCCGAGAAAAACAGTTGGCCCGGTGCCAACTGTTTTTCCAACGGAAAGCCAATACTTAATTAATAACTCTCTTTTCCTATAAAAATAAAATGAGCTTCGCTCAAGCTTTTAAAAATTTTCGGGAGCACATTCCCCTTGAGCCGTTTCATCCGGCCAGTTTTGACCTGATCGGTCATTACAGCGCGCACAGTCTTGCTCGAGACATCAGCTCCGGCCTAACGGTCGGTATGGTGGCCTTGCCTTTGGCGATGGCTTTTGCCATTGCCTCCGGTGTTACCCCTGAAGCCGGTATCTACACCTCCATCATTGCGGGCTTTTTAATCGCGATTTTGGGCGGTTGCCGTGTTCAGATCGGCGGTCCCGCGGGTGCCTTCATTGTGATCATCTACGGCATCATCGCCAATTACGGTTTAGCCAACCTCATGATCGCCACAATCGGCAGTGGTATTTTGCTACTGCTCATGGGGCTATTTAAGATCGGCAGTTTCATTCGCTTTATCCCGATTTCCATTGTGATCGGTTTCACCAACGGTATCGCGGTGCTGATTGCGCTCTCTCAAGTCAAGGATTTTCTGGGTTTGAGCATTGACAAAATGCCCGCTGACTTTTTCGGGCAGATGAATGCGATCTTCACACACATTGAAACCGTCAATTTCTACGCGCTTGCCATTGCCATCATCTCGTTTGCGATTGTTCGTTTCTGGCCTAAAGACACCTCCACGCGCGTGGCCGCCTGGAAGCGTTGGATTGCCAAGATCCCCGGCACGGTGATTGTGCTGGTTGTTTCCACGATTGCCGTCACAAGCCTTAACCTTCCGGTAGAAACCATCGGCAGCAAATTCGGCGGCATTCCTCAAACACTGCCTTCCATCCAGGTCCCGGACTTTGACTGGGAAAATGTTCGTCACTTAGTGGGCCCAATGGTCACCATCGCTCTTTTGGGCGCCATTGAATCGCTTTTGTGCGCACGGGTGGCCGATACCCTCACCGACGATCGCCACAATCCGAACCAAGAATTGATGGGTCAGGGCATCGCCAATCTTGTTGTACCGTTCTTTGGCGGTATTCCGGCCACCGGCACCATCGCGCGTACCGTCACCAACATTAAGAGCGGTGCGGTCTCTCCGGTCTCCGGTGTTGTGCACGCCATCACGCTTTTGGTTGTGATCCTAGCCGCGGCACCCCTGGCTTCCAATATTCCGCTTGCCGCCCTTTCGGCCATCTTGCTTAACGTCGCAAGCAACATGGGCAATTGGGCAGAATTTAAGCGCCTGCGCCGCATGACAATGTCCTATAAGGTCACGCTGCTTGCCACGTTCTTGCTCACTGTTATTTTTGACCTTACGGTTGCTGTGGAAGTCGGCCTGGTGATTTCGTGCGTCTTCTTCATTTATCGCATGAACACTTTGACAAGCGTCACTCAAATGACGTTGCCGGCGGACACGCCCGAGGGTATTGAAGCCTGGCGCCTGCAGGGGTCGCTCTTTTTCGGTTCCGTCTCAAAGCTTTCGCACATGACGGATCCGAAACGCATTACCGCCCGCAATGCCAACAAGGTGGTGATTCTTAACTGCGCGGCTTTGATGAACATTGATAACTCCGCCATGGACATCATCGCCACGTATCAGCGTGCGTTAAAGCGCCGCAATTTTGAACTCATCATCAGCGGCGCCACGGGGCACACTCTGCATCAGCTCGAACGCACGGGCATTGCGCAAAGCCTCGGACGCAACATGACTGAGAACATGCTTGAGGCCGAACGCCTCGCTCGAGAATTGCTCCGAAACATTCCTTAACCGCATCTCGGTTGGCCGCATGACCAACCGATTTTTTTAGGAGATACTGAAGTGGGAACTCTGAAGATTTTTGCCTTGACCGCTGCCGCGGCCGCTCTCATGTCAACCGCTTGGGCGGCTCCTGCTTCACAGGCCCAGAGTGAAACAATGCGCGTCGAAGTTACGGAAAACCAAATTGACGAAATCGGCAGCGTCATCTATTCGCAAATTCGTTCAAAACGCGCCAACCGCACCATGCGCATGACGCTGTTGGTGCCGAGAACCGCCCAGAAAAAACCGGCGATCATCTACTTCCCCGGCGGCGGCTTCACAAGCGCTGACTATGAAAAATTTATTGAAATGCGATTTGCCTTAGCCAAGGCAGGATTTGTGGTGGCCGCTGCTGAATACCGCGTGGTGCCGAATAAATTCCCCGCGATTTTAGAAGATGGAAAGGCCGCCGTGCGCTATTTGAGAGCCAACGCGGAGGTCTATGGCATTGATCCGGATAAAATCGGCGTTCTCGGTGACTCCGCAGGCGGTTATCTCTCCCAAATGGTCGCGGTCACCGGTAATGAAAAACAATTCGATAAGGGCGATAACCTTCAGGTAAATTCCGCAGTTCAGGCCGCAGTGACCCTCTACGGCATTTCCGACCTCAGAAATATCGGCGCAGGGTTTGATAAGGCCACTCAAAAAGTTCATGAGTCCGCCGCTGTAACGGAAGCGCTTCTGATTAACGGCGTCGCTTTCCGAGATTTTCCGGGCGCGGCCATTCAATCAACGTCGGATAAGGCGCTCGCGGCCAGTTCCTTGGGTCACATCAAAAAAGGACTGCCTCCGTTTTTAATTTTGCACGGCACGGAAGATAAATTGGTCTCACCCGTGCAAAGCGATCAGCTCTACCAAGCCCTCAAAGACAGCGGCAATCGAGTCACCTATGTTAAGGTTGAGGGCGCCGGACACGGTGATACGGTGTGGTTTCAAAAACCCATCATTGACAAAGTGGTCCAATGGTTTAAACAAAATCTGAAATAAGGAGCCAGTGATGGTTATTGAAGAAAAACTCCGGAAAATGGGATTGGAATTGCCGGCGGTGGCCGAGCCCGCAGGGCTTTACGTTTACACTCGCCGCGTGGGCAATCTTGTTTATGTTTCGGGGCAAACACCGGATATCAACAGTGTGTTGCAATACAAAGGCATTGTCGGTGAAACGCTTTCCATTGAAGAAGGCAAAAAGGCTGCGCAACTGAGCGCTCTTAACATCCTTTCGGTTCTTAAGCGAGAATTAGGTGACCTGGATCGGGTCAAGCAATTTGTGCATTTGACCGGTTTTGTTCGATGCGCCAAGGGATTTGAAGAACACCCTCAGGTCATTAACGGTGCCTCGGAACTTTTCCGCGATTTGTACGGGGCGGCCGGTGTCGGCACTCGGATTGCATTAGGCGCCTACGAATTGCCCGAAGGCGCGGCAACGGAAATTACAGCGATTGTTGAAGTCGTCAATTAACTTTTCTTTTTCTGATCGTCAAAGAACGGATGCCTGATTGAAAAGACATCCGTTCTTTTTTAGTGCGAAAGTATTAGAGCAGCGAGATCACGCGATCAATATTTTCTTCAGTCGTTGCCCAACTGGTGCAGAAGCGAACCGCTGTGTGGCAGTCGTCGACTTTGCACCAATGCGTAACCTTCACTTCTTTTTCAAGTTCCGCCAATTTACCGTTTTCCATAATCACAAATTGTTGATTCGAGGGACTTTCGGCATAGAAACGATAGCCTTTATCCTTCAGAGCTTGCTTAAGCTTCATCGCCATGGCGATGGCATGACGGCTGATTTCAAAATAGAGGTTATCGGTAAAGAGTGTGTCAAACTGCAGACCCAACAAGCGACCTTTAGCGAGCACCGCACCGCCCTGCTTCATAATCGTGAAGAAATTCTTCGCAAGTTTCGTGTTCGTAAAGACCACCGCCTCGCCTAAAAGGGCACCCACCTTGGTGCCGCCGATATAGAAAACATCCGCCAAACGAGCGATATCGGCCAACGTCATATCAGCGCCTTCGCTCACAAGCGCGTAACCCAAACGGGCGCCGTCGACAAATAAAGGCATGCCGTGCTTGCGGCAAACCGCGCTGATCGCTTCCATTTCAGCCAGTGTATAAACCGAACCGGTTTCCGTTGCCTGAGAGATGTAAACCATGGCGGGAATCACACCGTGATCCCAGGAAGGTGCTGTAAACGTATCGGTTATATAGGTATCTAGTTCGCAAGCATCCATCTTGCCATCGTGGGGCGTGATCGTAAGCACCTTATGACCGCCCATTTCAATGGCGCCGCCTTCGTGCCCGTTGATATGACCGCTCGTGACCGCGATCACCCCTTCACAGGGACGCAGAATGGAGCGAATCACCGTGGAGTTCGTTTGCGTGCCGCCCACTAACAAAAAGACTTCCGAGTCCGGCGCATTGCAGGCCGCTTTAATCTTTTCCTTAGCACTTTGGCAGTACACATCCGTGCCGTAACCCGGCGTACTTTCGAGATTGGTTTGAACCAAACGCTCAAGGATCTTCGGGTGGCAACCTTCCTGGTAGTCACAGGCAAGACGAATCATTTCTATTCCCCTTTCATACACAAAACTCAGAACGCGCGCCGTATTGTCATACAGATGTCACATTGGTGTCATCGTTCGGTCACACCTGCCTTTTAGACTTCGGCCCAATATTGATAAAGGTATCAACAAAGGAGTCTTCGGGATGTCCGATATGACCATGCCCTCTAAAATTGAGGTCAAAAATTTCAACTTTTACTACGGCGCCTTTCATGCGCTCAAAAATATTAATCTCACTATCGCCGAAAATAAAGTCACGGCCTTCATCGGTCCGTCGGGTTGCGGCAAATCCACCCTGCTTCGAACGTTTAACCGTATGTATGAACTTTACGGCGAACAGCGCGCAGAAGGCGAAATCTGGCTCGATGGTGAAAATATTGTGACCAAAACGGAAGGCGTGGACCGTCTTCGCTCCAAGGTCGGCATGGTGTTTCAGCGCCCGACCCCCTTCCCGATGTCCATTTACGACAACATTGCCTATGGCGTGCGCCTTTTTGAAAATTTGTCCAAGGCGCAAATGGATGAACGCATTGAATGGGCTTTGAAAAAAGCCGCGCTTTGGAATGATGTGAAAGATAAGCTTCAAGCCTCAGGCTTTGCACTCTCGGGCGGTCAGCAACAGCGCCTGTGCATTGCGCGCGCCATCGCCGTCAAACCTGAAGTGTTGTTGCTTGACGAACCGTGCTCGGCTTTGGACCCGATTTCCACCGCCAAAATTGAAAACCTGATTGATGAGCTGAAAAAAGACTATACCGTTGTCATCGTGACGCACAGCATGCAGCAGGCCGCCCGTATTTCAGACTTCACCGCTTACATGTACCTGGGTGAACTCATTGAATTCGGACCCACGGATGTGATTTTCACGCACCCGACGAAGAAGGCCACAGAAGACTACATCACGGGCCGCTTCGGTTAATCAGACAACAGCATTAGGAGTAAAAGATGATTATGTCCGCACAATCGCACCTTGTGCATCAATTCGACGAAGACTTGGATGAACTCAAACACCTGCTCTACAGCATGGGGGATCTCGTTGTCGAGCAGATTAACAACGCCACCAAAGCGTTTCGCACAGCCGATATTGACCTTGCGCAATCAGTCAAGGACCGTGACGCCGCCATTAACGCGCTTGAGGTTTCCACCGACCGCTGCGCCACACTGTTGATTGCCAAGCATCAGCCGGCCGCCACCGACCTTCGTTTCGTTTTCGGTATCGCAAAAATGGCCACCGATTTTGAACGCATGGGCGATCAGGCGCGCAATATCGCTCGGGCAAGCCGCGGCGATTTGCCGGAAAAACTCTCTGAAGATTTGGCCAATACGGGTATTGTTGAAGCGACGATTAAGACCGTGAATCTGGCGATGCTGGCTTTAAAGAATCTGTCAGAGACCGCCGCGGTCAATACGCTGCGTGCTGACGGCGATGTGGATAATGCGTTTAAGGCCGGCATCAAAGTGGTGACGATGTACCTTAAAGAACATCCGGAAGAAGTGGAAAAAGCTCTCTCCTGCCTCGATCTCTTGAAAGCCTATGAACGGCTGGGAGACCACGCAACCAACATTGCCGAACACGTCATCTTCATCTTAGACGGTGAAGATATCCGGCACTTGAGATTGGATGCGCTGCCGGAGAATCTGGCGAAATTAGGCTAGGACCTTTCTTTAACCTTCGTCAAAATAGACGAAGGTTTATTTTTTTGGCAAAAATTTCGCCTATTATTACTGAAGCGAAACTCGTTAATCGGGTTGAGTGAACTGTTTTCAAGAGGTTTTTATGAGTGAGAGTTCCAACACCAAGGCGGCCCGCATATTGATCGTCGAAGACGAAGCCGCCATCAGAACGTTGATCTCATTTGCCTGCGCGGCCGCAGGCTACGAAGTTGAGTGCGCGGAAGATGCCATTAAGGCGCAAACGATTGTTGAAAATAATCCGCCGGACCTGATTTTGCTCGACTACATGCTCCCGGAACTCTCGGGTGTTGATTGGCTGGAAAAATTACACGCCGATCCCAAAACCGAGCATCTTCCTGTCATTATGCTGACCGCCCGCGGCAGCGAATCCGACCGTGTCAAAGGGTTAAACGCCGGGGCCGACGACTACATTGTCAAACCATTTATGCCGCGTGAACTGATCGCGCGCATTCAGGCGGTTCTGCGTCGGTACCAATTCCATGTTCAGGCCGGAGAAGAATCGAAAAATACGGAAATCGTCTGCGGACCGCTTGTCATGAAAGAGGCAAGCTTTGAAGCCAAAGTGGACGGTCAGCCGCTTTCACTTTCAGCCAAGGAATTTAAACTGCTTTTGGTGTTCGCGAAAAACCCGGAACGCGTTTACAGCCGTGAAATGCTTTTATCCCTGGTTTGGGATAATGCTTATGTGGATGAGCGCACGGTGGACGTGCATATGCTCCGATTGCGCAAGCAGCTTCAGGGCACTCGCGCGGAAAACCTCCTGCAAACCGTTCGCGGTTTGGGTTACCGAGCCCACATTTCTGACTGATTAAACTAAACAGACTCTTGTTTTTAGTGGGGTAATGTGATGTCGGCTAAAAATCTTTCACCCAGGTCTTTATGCGTTCTTGGTCTTATTCTGGTGGCGATCATTACCGTGCTTCTGTACCTTACCGTCAGTTTTGAAAAAACGCTGATCGGAACCTGCATTTCACTGGCCGCCCTGGTCTGCTACATCATCTTCAAAATGAGTAACGGTTGGATGAATGATGTGGAAGCCGAACAGATGAAAAACGACCAAACGCGTTTTACCGCGCGCATCGACCGTTACCGCCTGTCGCTGTCGGCATTGCCCGAAGGGGTGATTCTGTTCAGAAAAGGGCACACGGTGGAATGGTGCAATCCGGCCGCAGAAACCCACTTGGGGATTCAGTTAACCAAGCATCTCGGCATGGCCTACAACCTCGTTTTTGATAATCCGAAAATCATCGATTATCTGGAGGCCGGAGACTTCACCAAACCCATCGAGGTGAAGTCTCATGAACCGGGACGCATCCTGATGCTCTCGGCCGTGGTCGCTGACAAATCCCACTTTATTGTGGTGACGCATGACATTACCGAACAGCGCCGAATCGACTCCATGAGAAAAGATTTCGTGGCAAATGTCAGCCACGAACTGCGTACGCCGCTAACCGTCATTACGGGCTTTCTGGACATGATTTTGAACGGCAATGATCGCAATGAGAAGTCTCTTCACGAGCACTTGGCGCTCATGCAGGAAGAGGCGAGCCGCATGCAAAATCTGGTGAACGATTTGCTCTCGCTTTCTCGCTTGGAAAGTAAAGATGAGCAAGAGTCGGATCCGCCTGAAGTTGTCAATATGCCCAAACTGGTCGCCAGCTTGGCTGAAGACGGAATTGCCATTTCGCAAGGACGTCACACGATTGACACCGATATTGCCGCAACGCAAGCGGTTCTGGGTCAGGTCGACGAAATCCGAAGCGCCTGTCTGAACCTCGTGACCAACGCCATTCGTTACACACCCGACGGCGGCAAAATCGAAATCAGTTGGCGCTATAAACCCGAAAATGAAACGGCGACCTTTGCCGTTAAGGACAACGGAATCGGCATTGATCCTGAGGATATTCCCCGCCTCACAGAGCGCTTCTACCGGGTTGACAAGAGCCGCTCGCGTGAAAAAGGCGGCACCGGTCTGGGACTGGCCATTGTCAAACACGTGGCCATACGCAATCACTGCCGTTTGGGCATCCAGTCTGAACCCGGCAAAGGATCAACCTTCAGCCTGACATTCCCGAAAGATTCACTGATTGACTGATGGATTGATCAGTTAGAGTTTTAAATCGGCTGTCTTTGATTCAAAGGCAGCCTTTTTGTATCAAAAACAAATATTTTGTGCCGATCAGGATTAAAGGTGATACTCTGAGAAAGTTAGTGTTGTAGAAGATTTTTATCATGACCAAGAAAAAAGAAAACCGCAAAGACGCTGAAGTCACAATCACTGAATCGGATGCCATGGCTGAACGAAAGATTCAGACGTACAGCAAAGCGCTGAAAAAAGCGCTGGAACAAGAACCGCCCGAAGAACAGGTTCGCATTCTCAAAATCATGGTCAAAGCCGCCAAAGCGAAGCTTCGCGCCGCCGAACCCAACCACGAGAACGAGGATGAGCTGGTGAAGAACTGGGAAAAGGCGGAATATCCTTACAAGAACCGCATGAGCAACAAGCGTTATGAGAAAGAAAAACTGCCGCTACAGGTGGAGTTGCTCAAGTTGCAAAAATGGGTCAAGGAAACCGGTAAGAAAATTGTCATTATTTTTGAAGGACGCGATGCCGCCGGGAAAGGCGGAACGATCCGCACCTTCATGGAACACATGAATCCGCGCGGTGCACGAATTGTCGCCCTACCCAAACCCACGGAAGCTGAAAAAGGTCAATGGTATTTCCAACGCTATGTGGCGCATCTGCCCACGCGGGGAGAAATCGTTCTCTTTGACCGTTCCTGGTACAACCGAGCCGGAGTGGAGCGCGTCATGGGCTTTTGCTCGGATGCCGAATACGTGGAATTTCTGCGTCAGTGCCCGCAATTTGAAGAAAACCTGATCCACTCGGACACCATTTTGATTAAGTTCTGGCTCTCAGTGACACAAGAGGAACAGCGCCGGCGGTTTAAATCGCGTGAAATCGAACCCCTGAAACGCTGGAAACTCTCCCCCATTGATATCGCCTCGCTTTCGAAGTGGGATGACTACAGCAAGGTCGAAGAAGTGATGTTCTTTGCCACCAATACGACTTCGTGCCCATGGACTGTGATTAAGAGTGACGACAAAAAACGCGCGCGTTTAAACGCCATGCGCTACGTCCTCTCCATTATTGATTACGCTGAAAAAGATCCGGAGGCGATCGGTTCGGTGGATCCTTTGATTTTGTCCCGCGCCAACGTCAAACCTAACGTCGCTTCCATCATCACTAAAAAGAAAAAGAACTGAACCTGAATCCGGCTCCGTTAGAGAAAGACCCGTTCGGCGAAACACGCTGAGCGGGTTTTATTTAGGAAAATCGGCAAAGTGATTATTGGCGAGCGATCTTGCGTTGCGCGCGCTGGCGGATGTAAAGCGCGGCCATATTCAAGCCCAAGACCATCAGCACCAATAAGCAGGCCGTGCCGTACTGCATCGGACGGGTTGCTTCCACATCGACGCTGGAAGTCGCCAACACATAAATGTGGTACGGCAAGCTCATCACCGGGTCGAGAATGGAGTCGCCCATCTTCGGCGTGTAAAACACCGCGGCCGTGTACATGATGGCGGCAGTTTCACCGGCCACACGAGACAATGCCAAAATGTTTCCGGTCAAAATCCCGGGCAAGGCCGCCGGCAAAATGATCTTAAAGATCGTTTGCTTTTTGTTGGCACCCAAGGCCAACGAGGCTTCGCGCCACGCTTGAGGCACTTGATTTAAAGCCGCCTCCGTTGTGTTAATCACAATCGGCAACGCAAGCACGGCTAAGGTCAGAACACCCGAAAGAAGACTGACTCCAAAACCGCAAATCGTCACGAAGAAAGTCAAGCCGAATAAGCCGAAAATCACCGACGGAACACCGGAGAGGTTGGAAACGGCCAAGCGAATGGCGCCCACCATGCGCCCGGATCCGCCGTATTCGGTCAAGTAAACCGCCGTGCAGACTCCCAACGGCAAGGCGATGATCGTGGCACCCACGGCAAGCCAGAAAGTCCCCACAATGCAGGGCCACACTCCACCCGCAGTCATCATGTCACGGGGCGAATCAAACACAAATTCCCAAGAGAGCGCCGGCAATGCGTTATCGAGCAGATAAAGCAAAATGGCCACAATGACACCGGCGCTAAAGAGCGTTGACAGGCGCATCAGGTTGATACCGATATGCTGATAGAAGTAGCGCCAAGTCGGATTACGTTCTGCAGACATTTTTTATCCCTCTTAATGTTTTCCGCCGATCTGGAATTTCTTCGTCAGATAAAAAGCGAACGCGTTGAAAATAAAGGTTGTGATAAAAAGCACAAGACCGGTGGCAAAAAGCGCGTAGTAGTGCGTTGACCCAACGGCCGCTTCCGCCATTTCCGCAGCGATGGAAGCCGTCATCGGGCGCAACGGATCAAAAAGGCTTTCCGGAATAATCGCAGCGCCGCCTGCCACCATCAAGACCACCATCGTTTCACCCAAAGCGCGGGAAATACCAAGCATGATGGCCGTTCCAATACCGCCCAAAGCGTAGCGGAACTGCACTTTGTAGAGCGTTTCCCAACGCGTGGCACCCAAGGCCAGCGAAGCTTCTGACAAAGCCACCGGCACATTACGAAGCGCGTCTTCAGAAATAGAACAAATAAAAGGGATACACATGAGGCTTAACATCACTGAAGCGTTAAGCCAGTTGAGCCCAGAATCCAACCCAACCGTTTCCTGCAGCCACGGCGCCACGAGCACCATGCCCAAGAAACCGATAATGACCGAAGGCAACGCAGCCAAGAGTTCGATCGCAGGCTTTACGATGCTGCGAACCCGAGGGCTTGCAAAATAAGCGAGATAAGCGGCGGTGAGCAACCCCATCGGCAAAGAAATCATCGTGGTGGTCGCGGCCACGGCAAGGCTGGCGACCAAAAGCGCGCCGATTTCAAAGTCCGGGTTGGAGCCCGTCGGGTACCAATCCGTGCCAAACATAAAAGTCAGGAACGGCACTTCCCGCAAAATTGGGATAGCTTGAGAGAGAAGAAAAACCAAAATGGCAGCGAGAGCCACAATCGAGAGCAAGGCTATCGCTGCCAAAGACTTTTCAAACCCCTCGCCTCGTTTCATCAATAACATAACGATTACTCAAAGGGTTTGATAACGGATTACTTCTTGGAAGGCAACGGAACGAAACCGACTTCCTTCACAGACACTTGGCCTTCCGGAGACAAGGCGAAGTCAATCAAAGTCTTCGTGTCACCGGTGGGTTGACCGTTCGTAAAGAGATACAGTTCACGAGACAGCGGCCATTGACGCGTTTCAGCCGTCTTCATCGTGGCCTTCATGCCGCCGATTTCAATGCCCTTAATATCCTTGGTGAGGTAACCCAAGCCGACGTAACCGATAGCGTTCGGGTTCTTGGCGATCGTTTGGAGTACTGCACCGTTGGAAGCTTGCAAGAGCGCGCGTTGTTGAACGCGTTCACCCTTCATCACCAATTCTTCCCACGTTTCAAACGTGCCGGAAGAAGAGTCGCGGCTCACAACCGTGATGCGGGCATCGGCTCCGCCCACTTCCTTCCAGTTGGTGATGCGGCCGGCGTAAATATCGCGAATCTGTTGCAGGCTCAAATCCTTGACCGTGTTCTTCGGGTGAACAACCGGCACGATAGCGTCGATAGCCACCGTGAAGCGAACGGCTTCACCGCCGTTCTTCTTAACATTTTCAACTTCAGCGGGCTTCATATCACGGCTGGCCATCGCCACATCCGTCGTCTTATCCATCAAGGACTTGATGCCATGGCCGGAACCGCCGCCCGACAAGGACACCTGAATATCCTTGTGCTTGGCCATAAACGTTTCACTGATCTTTTGCATGGCGGGCAAAACCGTCGTGGAGCCATTGACCACCACCGTACCGGCAGCGGCAGCGAAAGAGGCCAAACCAACACAGCCGGCCACCAAAGCAGAAATCAAAGTACGTTTCATTTTGAAGTTCCTTATAAAAAAAGGTTTGTTTATTTGTCGTTTGAACTTGAGCGCAATTTTGAAGTCCGGATATGACCTGACAATGACGGATTTATGAATTTTTGATGACGAAATACTTTCGTTTCGTCATTTCAAAATTTTGTCTTTTCAAAAGTTTTTTAATCGATCATTCCGACTGATTTATTACAATTTACTTGTAGATTCAAAAGGTTAGACATGATCGAAAAACCCAACATCCCGAATAATCAATATGACCCTCACTTCTGGGACCCTTGGTATATCAAGTGGCCGCGTCGTTGGATTGTCTCGACTTGCTCTTGGTTGATGGAGATGTTGGTTTTAACGCTCGATGCGCTTGTTCAATTTATGTTGCTCATACCAAAGCAAATAAGAGATTTCGGAGTTTGGCGGACAATTTTGGCTTGGCTTCTTTTTATTGGTCTAGTCCGCGAGGTCTATTTGCTTTGGTAAACCGTTTAATTTTCTGTAAAGAGCCATCGTCAGGTCGTTTTTTTTATGCATCAACTGCGGGACTTTTTCGTTGGGACAAAGCGGTTGCAGGCACCAGCAATTAAATCACGATCATGCTGAAAATATTCATTTTTACAATCAAGGTGTGACCAGAATCATTAACGAAATTGGAGTCCTTCCTGTTGAAATAATGCCCTTTGATGTCGCATTCCATTCCAATTACTCCTCGCCCAACAACCAACTGAAACGATTTTCTGTTATCAACGTTTAACCAAAAATTTAGAAATGAATAAAACTAATCGCTCGGATCAATATTTACATGTAAAAACTTCACCGCATCAAAAAGACCTTTATCCGTCACACGCAAATGAGGAATAACCGCCAACGGCAAAAAACTTAGAGTCATCACCGGATGTACTGACTCTTTAACATTGAATTGGCGATGGGCTGTTTCAATTAAACGGCTTTTCCGTTTTGCCGTTTTCAGTGCTGGTTCAACAGTCATCAAGCCAGCGATCTCCAAAGGTAGGAATTCAATCACTTGGGAATCACGTACCAGCACTACGCCTCCTTGCATTATTTTAATTGCTTCAATCGCAGCATACATGTCGACATCGTTATCGCCTATGACAACAATATTATGAGAATCATGCGCGATGGTGCTGGCTATAGCTCCGTTGAAACTCATTCCTTCTTGAACAAACCCTTTGACAAGTCCCAAACCTATGTTGCCAGTGGACTGATGTCGCTCGATGACCGCCAATTTCAAAAGCCCCGGATTTCTTTGCAGACTACACACCCATGAGCATCCGTTTTTACCGTCTCAATCAAATGAGCCGTCACTAAATCACCGGCGCGGATCCCAATTACCCGAGCTTTGCCGGCCTTTGAACTAATGGTGAGATCGTACTCTTTCGGAGATCGGATGTGCACCGTTGCCGACGCTTCAGGGGCGACAACCTCCTTCGGTTCAGGGGTTAACATCTGACCGCCACGGGCTACCTCACGTCCGCCAATCCACGTTGACTGAACACGGAATTCCTGCAAATCTTCCAATACCACAAAATCAGCATCATAGCCCGGCGCAATTGCTCCTTTCCCTTTAAGACCAAAATGGAGTGCGGGATTGAGCGTTGCCATTCGGATGGCATCGAGCGGATCAATTGAAGAAGCTACCGCGCACCGAATAACGTTATTAATATGTCCCTTTGCGTAAACGTCATCGGCTGATGCATCATCCGTGCACAAACAAAAAAATCGACTGTTACGTTCAGTGACTGCTCCTGCAAGCGCCGAGACATTTTGGCCTGCCGATCCCTCTCGCATGAAAACGGTCATTCCACGACGGATACGATCAAGCGCCTCTTTTTCTGTACTGCATTCATGATCGCTTGTTATGCCACCACCCGCATAAGCTGACAATTCCGCTCCTGCTGTGAGCGGACTGAGTTTATGGTGACGCAGAGTCATCTCTACTTTCTTCAAAATATCTGCGTTGTTTGCCAAGAATCCCGGAACATTCATGAGCTCAGCTAGGCCTAACACTTCGGGATCATCAATCAGTTCGACTAAATCTTTTGCAGACAGAGACGCGCCTGATGTTTCAAATGGCGTTGCGGGCACACAACTTGGAAGCATGAAGAAAACGTTGATCTCTGCTTTTTTCGCTTCTCGCATCATGTATCGAATTCCCGCCATGCCTAAAACGTTAGCAATTTCATGAGGATCAGACACTATTGTGGTTGTGCCGCAGGGAGCGATAAGACGCGCAAACTGCACGGGCGAGAGCATTGAAGATTCAATATGAACGTGCGCATCAATAAAACCCGGAGCAACAATCGCGCCTGACAAATCAATAGTTTTCAGAGCTTGCGCTTTGCACTCACACCCCGCGTCAACAATTTTTCCTTGATCAACAAAAATTTCTGCATTATCAACAATTTCTCCACTGAAAACATCAATCAACCTGAGATTCGTGAGGCAGAGCTCACAAATCGATCGCCCTAACACGCAATCGGTCTGATGGTGAATGAATTGAAATAACGATTTTTTGTCATTTAACATTTCCTTAGGCGAGCATGCTTTCAATGGTACTTTGCTCCAATAAAAAATGTAGCTCCTACCACATCTTCATACTGATTTTTCTAATTTTTTCCAAAATACTATCCAGTTGATCTGCATCGGTTTGCTATAGAAATTTTTATTCATTATCTATAATTTTTTATGTTAAACTGATCTCCATCTTCTCAAGGAGACGTCATGCCTAAAACGCTTTATCAAAAAATCGTTGACGCGCATACGGTAAAAGTCATTGATCCCAACACGGTTTTACTGTACTGCGACATCCACTTCGCTAATGAATACACCTCCCCTCAAGCTTTTGCCGGCTTAGTTCAAAGACAAATCTCAGTGCTGAGCCCCGACTCTCATCTCTGCGTTGTTGATCACATCATCCCCACCCACGATGAAACACCGCGCAGAATTTATGATGAAGCCTCGCTTATTCAAGCGCAGACACTTGAAGCCAACTGCAAACGTTTCGGAATTTCTGCCTTTTACAGTCCAGACAATCCCCTTCAAGGAATTGAACACGTGGTCATGGAAGAACAGGGACTCGTGCGCCCCGGCATGGTCGTGATTTGCGGCGACAGCCACACCACCACGCACGGCGCGATCGGCGCCTTGGGTTTTGGCATCGGAACCTCTGAAATTGAGCATATTTTGGCTACGCAAACACTGGTGTACCGAATGGCGGGCACCATGCGCATCACCATCAATGGCTCGCTGCAAGGTGACGCGACCGCAAAGGATTTGGTCTTGGCGGTTTTAAGAAAGATTTCCGCACGAGGCGCCTTAGGTCTTGTGGTGGAATACACTGGCGAAGCCGTACGCGCCCTAACTGTTGAAGATCGCATGACGCTTTGCAACCTCACCGTCGAAGCGGGCGCTCGCGGAGCAATGGTGGCGCCGGATGAAAAAGCCCTTCAGTGGGTTTTTGATCATGCGAAGAATTTATCCGAAGCCGATCGTCAGGCGATGACTGATTACGCTTTAATGCTCTTTAGTGACTCTGACGCGCATTTTGATAAAGAAGTGACATTGGATGCGTCCACAGTCCGACCGATGGTCACCTGGGGAACGAGCCCCGATCAAGCCATTGCTTTCGGCGAAAAGATTCCGTCGCCTGACGCTTTCGAAGATCCAGTCGCCCGTGAGGCGGCCGAACGAGCCTTGCACTATCAAAAGCTCACGGCCGGCGAAGCGATTCTTAAGACACCGATTCAACATGTCTTTATCGGTTCCTGCACCAATTCTCGCTTGTGCGATCTACAAGCTGCCGCCCGGGTGCTCAAAGGTCGTAAAGTCGCGCCGGGTGTGCGTGCCCAGGTCGTTCCCGGTTCCATGCAAGTTAGAAAAGAAGCTGAAGCGTTGGGATTGGATCGTATTTTTAAAGACGCGGGATTTGAATGGCGCAAGAGCGGTTGCTCGCTTTGCCTAGCCATGAACGATGACATTTTGGCCGAAGGTGTACGCTGCGCCTCCACCACCAACCGCAACTTTGAAGGCCGCCAAGGGCGCGGCAGTCACACGCATTTAGTCAGTCCCGAGACTGCGGCGGCAAGCGCTGTCATGGGTTATCTGTGTCCGAAAGGCGAATTGGAGTAATTAATCATGGAAAAACTCGTTACGTTGACGGCTGTAGCCGCTCCGATCAATGTCGACAACATGGACACCGATCAACTGATGCCCAAACAATTTTTAAGAGGCATTGACAAGTCCGGTTTGGCCAAAGGCCTGCTTTACAACCACCGTCACCTCTCCGATGGTTCAGTCAATCCCGATTTTGTTCTCAACAAACCGGGCTTTGAAAACACAAAGATCATCGTCGCCGGCCCCAATTTCGGCTGCGGTTCAAGCCGAGAACACGCGGTTTGGGGATTGATGCAATATGGCATCCGAGCAGTCGTGGCGGCAGGCTTCGGAGAAATTTTCTACTCCAACTGCTTCAATAATGGTTTGCTCGCTGCCAAAATTTCACCGCAAGCCTCGCGCGAACTTTTCGAGTACCTCTCGGACAGCGAAGCCAAAGAATTAACCATCAGCGTTGAAAACCGTGAAATTCGCAGCGCCGATGGCAGTCGCGTCTGGTATTTCGATTTAGCCGATCGTCACCAGACGATGCTGCTTGAAGGTCTGGATATGCTTGAAGCCACAATGAAAGACATTAATCTCATTGAAGACTTTAAGAAAAAACACGAAAAAGCTTTCCCCTGGATGAGTGGTCTTGCAGGACGGTACGCTAAAAACGAATAAAGCGTCGTATCACATAAAAAATATTGCGCCGTGTACGTCTTTTTGCCTATAAAACTAGCTGACACGGCGCTTTTTCTTGCTAGAATCGGACAAATCAGACCTGTTATAAGTGATCCCGTTTATGGGGGAGGAACATTTTCAACCCATACCCTCTCCTCCCCAAATAAACGATTACCCTCCGGTGATACCTTCTTTAGCATTAACTTGGTGATGAGGCGACAATGGAGTTTCTTAACAATTTATTTGGTGAAATCAACAGCGTCCTATGGGGCGTTTTCATCCTGATTCCGCTTTTGTGCGGAACGGGCATCTTCTACACGATCAAATTGCGTTTCGTGCAACTGCGTCTTTTCCCATTGGCACTGCGTTTTCTTTTCAATAACGCCACCCTCTTTGGCAAACGCGCGGACCGCACGGGCATGAGCTCCTTTCAGGCATTGGCAACGGCCATTGCCGCCCAAGTGGGTACCGGTAACGTGGCCGGTGCCGCCACCGCCATTGTCGCCGGCGGTCAGGCGCGCTCTTTTGGCTCTGGCTAGCTGCGTTTTTCGGTATGGCCACAATTTTTGCCGAAGCCGTTTTAGCCCAAACCTATAAAGTCACCGGTGAAGACGACCGCGTGGTGGGCGGTCCGGCTTTCTACATGAGCTTAGGTCTCGGACCGAAATTTAAACCGATGGCGGTTTTCTTTTCAGCCGTAGCCATCATCACCATGGGCTGCATGGGCAGTCTTGTGCAATCCAACACGGTTTCTCAAGCGTTGCATCAAGCCTTTGATGTGCCGCTTTTAGCCTCCGGAATCGGTGTGGCAATTCTCTCGGGCGTTGTGATGTTCGGCGGGATGGGACGTTTAGCGAGCGTCACCGAAAAGCTCGTTCCCTTTATGGCGGGCCTGTATCTCATCGGCGGTTCTTATGTGTTAGCCTGCCACTACGATCAGATTCTCCCCGCTTTCGAATTGATTTTCACCGCGGCGTTTAATCCTGAAGCCGTCGGCGGCGGCGCTTTGGGGTTGACGGTTGCCAAAGCCATGCAATTTGGTGTCGCTCGCGGGCTTTTCTCCAACGAAGCCGGTATGGGTACGACGCCTCACGCCCACGCCGTAGCCAAAGTTGAACACCCGGCCGAACAAGGGCTTGTCGCCATTTTCGGAGTCTTCACCACGGTGCTCATCGTCACCTTTACGGTGCTCGTCATTTTGGTTACCGGTGTGATGGACTTCGATACCACCGGTATTGCGCTCACGCAAAAAGCGTACTCCGTCGGTTTAGGCAGCGCTGGTGTGGGTTTTGTGGCGATCTGTCTGTTCTTCTTCGCCTATTCCACAATTATCGGTTGGTACTTCTTCAGTGAACAAAACGTCCGCTACCTTTTCCATGGCCGCGGAATTTTTGTCTATCGAGTCATTGTTTGCGCTTTCTTGGTTTTGGGCGCAGTCACCCATGTCAATCTTGTCTGGACCCTCTCGGACTTCTTTAACGGTATCATGGTGATCCCGAACGTGATCGCGCTTATGCTTTTGCACAAAGTGGTCGGCGCATCGCTCAAGGACTTTGAATCCAAATTAAAGAAAGCCCATTTGCAATGATTTCGACTCCTTTGGTTGTCGCGCCGATGGAAGGCCTCACAGGCTTTCCATTCCGGCGTGTTCACGCCCATTTTTTCGGCGCTGCCGACGCCTACTACCTTCCCTTTATCACACCCACGATTTTGCCGCGTTTTACCGATCGGCAAATGCGTGAATTGGCGCCGGACATCAATGTCGGCATTAAAGCGATTCCTCAGCTTTTAACCCGCCGCGCCGAAGACTTCATCTGGGCTGCAAAAGCTTTGGTGGATCTGGGTTACGATGAAGTGAACCTGAATTTAGGCTGCCCCGCGGGGACCGTGGTAGCCAAAGGAAAGGGCTCCGGATTTCTGCGGGAACCGGCTCAACTGCAACACTTTTTAGATGCGATTTTTTCGGCCGACCTTCCCATCGCGATCTCGGTTAAAACGCGAATCGGTTGGGCTTGCGAAGATGAATTCGACCTCTTGGCGGACGTCTATAACCACTACCCACAAATGAAGTCTCTCACCATTCATGCTCGCTTACGAGGTGACTTCTATAAGGGATCGGTGCGGGAACATGTGCTGAGAACCTATTTCCCGCAGCTTAAAATGCCCGTGGGCTACAACGGCGATGTGATCACACTGACTGATCTTGAACGGGTGCAAAACGAATATCAACCGCTCGCGCACATCATGGTGGGTCGAGCCTTGATGGCAGACCCTGCACTTTTCAGAAAGGCAAAAGGCGGAGAACCTGCTACCCTTTCTGAAATCAAAACCTATTATGACGCACTGCTTGAAAGTTACTGCGTTGCTTTCGGCAACCTCAAAAACGCCCTGATGCGCATGAAGGAATACTGGTTTTTCCAACATAACCTTTTTGAAAACGCCGATCGGGCTGTCAAAGCCGTCTACAAGGCAAAAAATCTCCAGGATTATTCCGATGCGATTCGAAATATTTTTGAGAACTGCGAACTGAAAAATGAGGCCGCATTCGGTTGGAAAAAATCATTGGATTAGTGTCGATTCGCACAAAAGGGCGCTTTGCTTTAAAATCGTTTTTCCTTTTCCATAAAGGGAGGGCCTGTAGCTCAGTCGGTTAGAGCAGCGGACTCATAATCCGTTGGTCGTGGGTTCGAGCCCCACCGGGCCTACCACCTCCCCTTTTCTTGTTTTGTCTTTCCCAAGCCTTTGACACTGAAACCTTCGGAAACATTTTTCCTAGGGCATTTAACCTATAATCAGAGAGTTCTTGATTGACTCACTTCGGGTTTTATCCATGCCTTCTTTCTTTCAGCTCGGCGCCTGCACAGTTTTAGGACTGTCCCTGGTCGGTGCCTGTGCCGCCGCACTTCCCGGCGACCCGCAGGCTTTGCCCCACATCAGCACCTTGAGTGCTTTTCAAACCGGGGTTTATCATTTCTATGACCAAAACAACAGCCTCTATAAGCTGGGGAAAAAGGCCGGGCAAAGCTATCGCCTGAGCACCCAGTACTCCAAGGGCTCACCGAAATATTTCTCTTACGGAACCACACGCGATTGGACGGTGAGAAACGGCGCCTTGCAGCACCCCTCCTCTCCGAACTCGGCGCGAGCCGTCGCGGGCAACAGGATTAATCTCACTCGTCAAGGCAACGCAAGCGGCTTGTCGATTGAATTAAAAGCCTATGACGTATCCGATCAGTCCATCGCCTCGTACCTGAAACTGCAAAACGGTCGGGCAACGGCCTTATCCGATAAAGTTTCCACCTGGACAAAATTTGCCCCGGGCTCTGTCGCTTATGTGCCCACCATCACGAGCCTTCGCACCGAACTGATTGTTCCTGAAGTCAATATTTTCACCGGTCAAAAGACTGTGGAAGGCTTTGTCAAAGCTTTTTCAGAGAAGATTCCAAATTGTCTGCGATACGAAAAACGTTCGGGTTCTCAGCCCTACGCGATCCGTTTCAGTAACCGCAAAGGCAATACGGGCAATATTGAAATCTATCGCGCCAAACGCGGCAAGGTGTTCTGTGAAGTCGACGGACCCAAAGTTGCCAATGGTTCTTACAAAATCCAAACGATTAACGGCACTAAAGTGCTTGCGCTCAATTTCCCGCAACACATCGACCGCCGCGATATCGGCATTCATTCCAGTGAAAGCGGAGCATTGGATTTAGCATTCATCGAGGTGAAAAAACCGCACCCGCAAGTTTTGCCCGGACGGATTTTGCACGCCAACCGGCCTTTTACGGACAATCAATACCGATTCAATAAGACGGCTGCTGAAAGTATCCAAAAGGCGCTGAAATAATTGAGAAATTATTTGTCATCAGACCGACTCCAGCGAGTCGGTCTTTTTTGTGGTTAATCCGAATTGCGCTTCTGAATTTTTCAACGAAAATTAGAAATTATTTTTGAGGAGAAGGCTATGACTGAACGCTATCTGGAAGAAATGATTGAAACTCGCCGCGCGATTCACAAGCGGCCCGAGTTAGGTTGGACAGAATTTGAAACGATGTGGCTGGTATGCGAAAAGCTTCGCCAGTGGAATATTCCATTTCTGACCGGCACCCAAGTCATCAATCCTGACTTTGTCATGGGACGGTACGAAACAGAAGTTAAAGACGCGATTGAGCGCGCCCAAAAGCATGGTGTGCCGGCGTCTTTCATTGAAAAAACCAAGGGCTATACCGGTGCTGTAGCCATCATCGATACCGGACGTCCCGGTCCGGTCACGGCTTTCCGCTTTGACATGGATGCGCTGCCGGTGCGCGAGTCAGAGGACACATCACACCTTCCTGCGCAACTTGGCTTTGCCAGCGAACGCCCCGGTCTCATGCATGCCTGCGGCCACGACGGACACACGGCGGTGGGACTGGCGCTCGCCCATTGGCTTCAAGACCACAAAGACGAACTGACAGGAACATTTAAAGTCCTATTCCAGCCGGCTGAAGAAGGCGTAAGGGGTGGACGGCCCATGGCGGAATCCGGCATTGTTGACGATGTGGACTGGTTGGTGGGTAGCCACGTAGGCGGCGCGCTCAAAAGCGGAGAGATTTGTGTACAGGAAGCCGGGTTCCTTGCCTCAACAAAATTTGATATTCATTTCACGGGACTTGAGGCTCACGCGGGCAATGCTCCCGAAAAAGGACACAGCGCGCTTGTTGCCGCCGCCTGCGCCACGATGATGCTGCAGGGTATCCCGCGTCACGGAGGCGGAGACTCGCGCGTAGCGGTTGGAAAACTTGTCGCTGGTGAAGGCCGCAATATCGTGGCAGCACACGCGATGATGCAAATGGAAGTTCGTGGCATGACCCAGGAAGTCAATGATTTCATGGCCGAAAATGTTGAACACATCATTGAAGGTGTTGAAAAAGCTTACCAGGTCAAAGCACGCATTGAACGCGTGGGCGAAGCTTCAACACTTGTTGTTTGCCCTGAAATCATGGATAAGTTGGAAGAAGCCATGCGCCGAGTGCCGGGCGTTAAAGTCTTACCGCGCTTTCACGAACAAACCGGTTCCGAAGACTGCTCATGGCTGATTCGAAAAGTGGCAGAACACGGCGCTCAAGCAGCCTATTTCCTTTATGGTTGCGAACACAAAGGACATCATCGGCCTGATTTCGACATCCAGGACGAAAAGAATTTACCCATTGCCTTTAAAACTTGTGTGTGCTTTGCCCAACTGATTAACGACCAAAAAGCCCAATAACGAAAGGACGCCGATGCAAGTTTAAGCCATCGGCGTTAATCGATCTGACAAGGACTATCGGCTCACCTTTTCAAAGTGCTGATAGTCCTTTCTCGTTTTCCAGTCGCCTCCCCACTCAAAGCCTCGTTTCTTAAACGCCCTCACGCAGGCATCATCGGGATTGATTTTGTATGTGAAATGACGATTCCGGTCGGCGTACGGTGCTCCCGCCTTGGGGCTGACGATCACACCATGCTTCCCTTTCAGCACAAAAGGATTGAACAACGGATTAATATCAACCGCCATGCCACGGCTGTGGTTAGATAGTTTCTTCGTTCCCGCTACAAAACGAAAATTGAAAGCCGACGAATTGTTGTCAGTCATTGAGCGAATGTCATCGGCCTCATACTCGTCAATTAAGAGCATTTTCTCAATCGGATAACGCACCGCAAAGAGCTCTTCAAAAATCTCGATAATCTCTTCACTGATCGCACGATTGACGACAAGTTCTCCCAAACGAATGCGACCATCGGCTGTGTAGTGCAAGACCTTAACGAAACGGAGATCCTTTAACGGAACAGTACAGTCAGACGGAAAAGACTTGCCTGACATTCTTGAAAAAGTTTCCTTGCTGATCGGCTCGCTGACAAAGCAACGACCGTCACAATACTTTTCGACAGAGAGATATGAAACCTCCAGCCCCGCGCGCCAATTTGCAATAGCCGTTTGCTCATTCATAACCGCTGCAATAGACGCTGATTGAACACTCAAAAGGCAAAACAGGAAAACTAGCGGTTTGAATTTTGTTATTTGCAAAGTCATATCGCTTTTTGAAATTCAGATTGTGCTTTACATCATAAATGTTCTTACGCCAGAGAGTATTACGAACTAAGAACGAACTTGAATACTGATTGACATCCTCCTCGGCGTGAACGCCGAGGATTCCCTACTGTGTCAGCGGCTCGC
>ERZ791796.687-NODE-687-length-30762-cov-4.031231_pt1 | contig 30762 bp, 29 predicted proteins | sample MGYA00510311_ERZ791796 | MGnify/ENA primary metagenome ERZ791796 (study PRJEB30046, sample SAMN00792042) | human gut metagenome | study: EMG produced TPA metagenomics assembly of the A metagenome-wide association study of gut microbiota in type 2...
ATGGATGGAGAAATAACATCAACTGTCGATGGAACTGAAATACCAACAGAAGATAGTCAGTCTAATTTTGGAAGTGGATTTGGTTATCAGTATGGGGCAGACGATACAATAGAAATTTATATGAATGAAAAGTGGTTCGTCTTTGAATACAGAGAAGAATCTGAATGAGAGAATAAACTCATGAAGGGGATTATCGTTGTACACGTTTACAGGTAAAAACGATGCTTCGTGATCAGGCTGAGAATACTATGGATATGGAAGTGTTGGACGATATACCAATGGAAGATTTAAACTATGAAACGATACAGGGATCCAAGAAATAAACCTCTTATGAAGATGTTTAACCTCATTAGTATTGGGGAACGTTCCGGCAGCGGAGTACTGAATATTTTTAACACGTGGGCAGATGAAGGCTGGAAGGAACCTGTAATTGAAGAACGATTTGATCCTGATTGCACAATATTAACGCTTGAATTTGTTGAAAAACAAGCGAAGAAAATAAGCGAAGAAAAACGAGCAATCATATTGCGAAGATATATGAATATTTTACACAATATGGTGAAGGTAAAACAAATGATATTGCTGCATATATTGGTTTAAGTGCTTCACGCACAAGGGCAATTCTGTCGGAACTGGACAACATTGAGATTATAGGTACCAACACGAATAGAAAGTATAAAATTAAAAAATACCTAAATTCTTGAAAAAGAATTGACAGATGTGATAAATAGTGCTAGAATATCACCAGTTTAGCAAATTAAAGAATTAAAGTCGATGAACAAAATAGTACTTTCAGAAGGTACACTACAGAGAGCCGGTGGTGGTGAGAACCGGTGTGGAGAGCTGGAACGAATGGGTTTGGGAGATGCATTGGTGAACATTTTATGGTTAAGTAAGTAGCTGATGACGTGACCTCACGTTACAGGGGCAGGATATTGCACAGGCAGTATCAGGAATGAGTCAGATAACAGGTGGCATATCCGGTTTCGGGTATGCTTTTTTTATTTTATTGGAAATGACAGTATTTCTATAATATAAAAATAAAAGCCGGACTATTTGTGACTTTTATTTTCCTATATTTGTAACAGGGAAAATGAAAACACAGAATCCGGTATCTGAGAAAACAGGGTGGCACCACGATAATTCGTCCCTTATGCAGTGATAATAGCTGCATAAGGGATTTTTTTATGGAGGAATGGCGATGAAAAGACGGTTAAAAGCATATAAAAAGACAGTCAGCATCGTAGATGAATCTACGATAGCACTGTATGAAAGCCTTGGCAGAGAAAAGAAAGGCTTTCTTATGGAAAGTAATGACAAGGAAAACGGAAGATACACCTTTATGGGTGTTGAGCCGGAAGCACTGATTCAGTCAGACGGTGAATCTCTGGTAATTACAAAGGCAGACGGCACAAAGGAAGTGCGCAGGGGCAACCCACTGGAGCGGTTAAAAGAATATTACAGTGAATTTGAAATTGTAAAAGAAGACGGTGAACTTGAATTTACAGGTGGACTGGTCGGCAGTCTGGGATATGATTTTATCCGCTATACCGAGGATTTACCGGACGACAATGAAGATGAAATCGGAATTGAAACCATTCAGCTTATGCTGGCTTCAAAGTTTCTGGCAATCGACCATGTAGCAGAAACCTTTACAGCGGTAATACTGGAAGAAGACAGCCCGGAAGGCAAGAAACGCGCAGAACAGGAAGCCAAAGAGCTGATTGCGCGGGCAAGAAAAAATCCAAAGGCGGCAGAGAAAAAACACGTCCATGATGGCATTATCGTGAAAAAATCCGATACCTGTGAGCAGTACAGCAGGAAAGTTGAAAAAATCAAACAGTACATCAAAGAAGGACACATTTTCCAGACGGTGCTTTCACAGCGCTGGACGATTCAGACCAAACAGGACGGTTTTGAACTGTATAAGGAACTGCGGGAATTAAATCCGTCACCGTATCTGTATTATTACAATTTCGGTGATTTTGAAATTATCGGAAGTTCGCCGGAAATGATTGTCAAGCAGACAGATAACAGAGTTTATACCTGTCCGATTGCGGGTACGAGAAAGCGCGGAAAGACACCGCAGGAAGATACGGCATTGGAACAGGAACTGCTCGCAGATGAAAAAGAGCGTGCAGAACACGTTATGCTGGTCGACCTTGCAAGAAATGACATGGGAAGAATTGCACAAATCGGTTCGGTAAAGGTGTCCGAATTTATGAGAATCCAGCGGTATTCCCACGTTATGCACATCGTTTCACTGGTAGAGGGAAGAAAAAAAGGCGAGTATCATCCACTGGATTTGGTATCCTCATTTCTTCCGGCAGGCACCTTAAGCGGTGCACCGAAAATCAGGGCAATGGAAATTATTGACGAACTGGAAACGGTCAGACGCGGATTATACGGCGGCGCAACCGGTTATCTGGATTTTGGCGGCAACATGAATTTCTGCATTACAATCCGTACCATGATAAAAAAAGGTGAAAAAGTCTATTTACAGGCAGGTGCGGGAATTGTGGCGGACTCTGTTCCTGAAAATGAATATCAGGAGTGCTGTAATAAGGTCATGGCACTGGCAAAGACACTGGTCGAGGAGGAAAAGTTATGATATTACTGATAGATAACTATGATTCGTTTACATATAACCTGTATCAGTTTATCGGTACATTTAACAATGATATAAAGGTCGTCAGAAACGATAAAATTACAATAGAAGAAATAGAAGACTTAAATCCTGAATCCATTGTGATTTCGCCGGGACCGAAAAGCCCGAAGGAAGCCGGTATCTGTCTGGAAGTTATCCGGCATTTTGCGGGAAAGAAGCCGATGCTTGGAATCTGCCTTGGACATCAGTGTATCGGAGAGGCATTTGGTGCGACTGTTTCCTATGCAAAGAAAATCTGTCACGGAAAGCAGTCTTTGATTGAGCATGATACAGACGGTATTTTTGAGGGTATCAATGAACCGGTCAAAGTTGCAAGATACCATTCACTTGCAGTCATAGAAGATACGCTGCCGGACTGCTTACAGGTGACGGCAAGAACGCAGGACGGAGAAATCATGGCAATGAAGCACCGGGAATATCCGATTGTGGGATTACAGTTCCACCCGGAATCTATTTATACAGAGCATGGAAAGAGAATGATAGAAAATTTTGTAAACAACATAGGAAATGGGCAAAAATGCCTGCGGAATGGGGATTAATATGATTCTTGATGTAATTGTTGAAGATAAGAAAAAACGGCTGGTTGAACATAAAGCGGCAGTCAGCGAAGAAGAAATGAAACGGAAAGCATTGCAGAGTACACGTAAAAGTGTGGGATTTGCAAAGGCATTAAAAAAAGACGGTCTTTCTGTTATCGGTGAGTTTAAAAAGGCATCGCCAAGCCACGGGGCAATGGATATCAAGGTGGATTTAAAGGAGCGGATTTTGCAGTATAACGATTCGGTTGATGCGATTTCCTGCCTGACCGAGGAAGACCATTTTTACGGTAGTACGGCGTATCTGGAACAAATCCGGAAAATGACAAATCTGCCGGTTATCCGCAAGGATTTTATTATTGAAGAATATCAGGTCTATGAAGCAAAGGTTATCGGCGCAGATGCGATTCTTTTAATTGCCGCGATTTTAGATGATGAAACCTTTAAACGACTGTATGACCTTGCTTACAGCCTTGGGCTGGACGTATTGTGTGAGGTTCATGACGAAGCAGAATTGCAGAGAATGTTAGCGTTAGATGTTGAAATCATCGGAATCAACAACCGCAATTTAAAGACCTTTGAAGTAACCATGGATACGACAAAGAAGCTGTCAGCCATGCTTCCGAAAGACTTCAAGGAACGCGGTAAAGTGCTGGTATCCGAAAGCGGTGTCAGCACGGACGGAGATATTTCAGCATTAAAACAGAGCCATGCAGATGCATTTTTAATTGGCACGGCGCTTATGGAATCAGACAATCCGGGGGCGCTTACAAAGCACTGGAAGGAAGTTTATGCAAATGGGTAAGACAAAGGTAAAGGTCTGTGGGCTGACGCGGGAAGAAGAAGCCAAAATGCTTGCGGACTGCCGGGTGGAATTTGCGGGCATGGTATTGTTTTTCCCAAAAAGCAAACGCAATGTCACCTTACAGCAGGCAGAAAAAATCCTTGCGGCACTCAAAAAATACGGTGTATCAAAGAGCGTTGCCGTGACGGTGTCCCCGACAAAAGAACAGGCAGAACAGATTATGCGGCTGGGATTTGATTACATACAGATTCATGGAATATTGTCCGATGAGGTACACGATGCGCTGCGGATTCCGGTAATCCGTGCAGTCAACGTGGCAGGAGAAACGGCGGAAGATACGGAAAGTATCCGGCGGCAGTTAGAAAGCGTTCTTGCTGATGAAAAAACGGCAGGCATATTATTTGACGGCAGTTCGCCGGGAGCGGGAAAAGCATTTGACTGGAATTTGTTAAAAAATATACAAAAAACAGATAAGCTGCTTTTTTTAGCAGGCGGCTTAACACCTGAAAATGCAGCACAGGCAGTAAGAACGGTTGCACCGGACGTTGTTGACGTCAGCTCCGGTGTGGAAAAGAAAGTCTTGCCGGGAGAAGCATTTGCGGGAAAAGATACAGAAAAAATTAGAAAATTTGTAGAAAATGTAAGGCTATAAGACATAATCACCCGGAATTCTGAGTGATTATGACAGCAAAAGGAGGATAAAATGAGTAACACATATTACGGAGAATTTGGCGGACAGTTTGTATCAGAATCCCTGATGAATACACTTGCCGAACTGGAAAAAGTATTTGATGAGGCAATCAAAGACCCGAAATTTATTGCGGATTATAATTACTATTTAAAAGAGTATGTCGGCAGGGAAACACCACTGTATTTTGCGGAGCGTCTTTCTGAAAAGTACGGTACAAAAATTTATTTAAAGAGAGAAGATTTAAATCATACCGGCGCACATAAGATTAATAATGTCATCGGACAGATTCTTCTGGCAAAGCGTATGGGAAAGACTAAAGTTATCGCCGAAACCGGTGCCGGACAGCACGGTGTCGCAACAGCAACCGGTGCGGCTTTATTTAATATGGAATGTACTGTATACATGGGGGCAGAGGATATTGAAAGACAGCGCCTGAATGTATTCCGTATGGAAATGCTCGGTGCAAAGGTATGCCCTGTTACAACCGGAAGTTCAACTTTAAAAGATGCAACCAATGAAGCAATCCGTACATGGGCAGAACGTGCAGAGGATACCTTCTATATTATCGGTTCAGCCGTAGGACCGCATCCGTATCCGAAGATGGTAAAAGAATTCCAGAAGATTATCAGTGTAGAAGCTAAAAAGCAGATTCTTGAAAAAGAAGGCAGACTGCCGGATGTGGTAACAGCCTGTGTCGGCGGCGGTTCTAACTCTATCGGTATGTTTGCAGACTTTATAGATGAACCGTCAGTACGTCTTGTCGGTGTCGAAGCCGGTGGATTGGGTGTTGAAACCGGAAAACACGCAAGTGCAATGGCACTGGGTAAGGTCGGTGTGTTACACGGTATGAAGACCTATCTGTTACAGGATGACAACGGCAACATTGAACTGGCTCATTCCATTTCTGCCGGACTGGATTATCCGGGGGTCGGACCGGAACACGCTTATCTGCGTGATACAGGCAGGGCAGAATATGTGTCTGTGACAGATACGGAAGCAATGGAAGCGCTGTTGGAGCTTTGTAAGCTGGAAGGCATTATTCCGGCAATTGAAAGTGCGCATGCACTTGCCTATACTTTTAAGATGGCAAAGAATATGAAAAAAGATGACATCATTGTAGTCTGCCTGTCAGGCCGTGGTGATAAAGATGTCCATACAGTAGAAAAGTATTTAAACGGAGAGGAGACGAACAAATAATGAATCGCATTGAGAAAAGATTAGAGGAATTAAAGCAGGAAAATAAAAAAGCATTTATTACATATACAACGGCAGGACTGCCGGATTTACAGACCACGGCAAAACTGATTTTTGCACAGGAAGAAGCAGGAGCAGATATTCTTGAAATCGGCGTGCCGTTTTCAGACCCGGTAGCAGACGGCCCGGTGATTCAGAATGCCTCTTATCAGGCAATCCAGAAAGGCACAACGCTTACAAAGATTTTTGATATGGTTGAGGGTGTCCGCAAAGAAAAATGTGAGGTTCCAATTGTGTTCATGATGTATTATAATACAGTATATCATTATGGACTGGATGCATTTGCGGCACGCTGTATCGAGTGTGGTGTCGATGGACTGATTATTCCGGATTTACCTTTTGAAGAACAGGGCGAATTAAAGACAGTACTTGCAAAGAATGAAGCTTCACCGATTCTGATCCAGCTGGTTTCACCGGTTTCAAAGCAGCGTGTGCCAATGCTTCTTGAAAATGCAAGGGGCTTTGTATACTGCGTATCCCAGATGGGTGTTACCGGCAAAGGTGCCAATTTCCATAAGGATATCAGAGAATATCTGGCAGCAGTAAAACAGACCAGTGCAATTCCGGTGATGGTCGGTTTCGGAATCCGCACGGCAAAAGATATTGAACCGTTTGAAGATATTGTGGACGGTGCAATCGTTGGCTCTAATCTGCTGCGGATTTTAGAAGAAAGCAATTATTCCGTGGATGCAGTCAAAGAATATGTATCTGGATTTAAAAAGAAATTAAATAAAAACAAATAAGCGGGGTGAACAGCAGTGGTACCGGTTCTTGCCAAAAATGCAGTGCGGATAAAATGTAATTTCCAGAATGCAGGCATGACGGGAAATTATGAATGTGCCTATGCGCTGGGAATTTTAAATGCCCAGCTGGGCCTTCCCGAAATAACAGAATATGAAGATATTGCCGCGTTAAAAGAACAGCTTTTGGAAAAAGCCGCAGATTATAAAGCGGAAGATGCAGGCTTAAAGCAGATGGTGTATCTTTTAAAAGAATATGAAGCAGCGCCTGTGGCAGACGAACAGATGCGGGAACTTTTTACTATGGGATTTCATGATAAGAATTTATAAATTTTAGCCGATTTATTATGAAAAATGCCAAAAATTCGGATACCTGTTGACTTATTCTTCCGAATAGAGTATATTTTGTAAGTGAATTAAAATATATGAAATTATTAGTAAATGAAAGTTAAAGGTGGATGTTAAACTATGACACAGACAGTAGAAGTAGCAGACATTGAAAAAACACATAAGAATGCAATCGCTGAGCTTGTGCAGACAGCCTGCAAATTTGAAAGCCATATTGAGATTGAAAGCGAAGGAAAAAATATCAACGCAAAGAGTCTTATGGGGATTATGGCATTTGGCTTGAAAAAGGGAATGGAAGTAAGCATTTCCGCAAAAGGAACAGATGAAAAAGCAGCAGTAGACTGTATCAGCCAGTTCTTAACAAGCAATGCAGAATGTGCAATGTAATGTAAATGTGTAATCAAAATGTGAGGAGGTCCGTTTTATGAGAGGAAAAGGAAAATCAGGAGCTACAACAGCCGCAAAAGAAAATGCAGTAAACACAGTTGCAAAGAAGGCAGAATCAACTATTGAAGCAGTGGCTGAAAAGGCAAAAGAAGCTGTAAAGAAAGTAGAAGTTAAAGAAGAAGCTGTTAAAGAAACACTTGCAGAAACAAAAGCTGAGGTAAAGGCAGAAGTGAAAGCGGCAGAAAAGGCTGTAGAAAAAGCAGCAGAGCCTGCAACAGCGGTAACAGCAGCAGAAGCTGCACCTGCAAAGAAGACGGCGGCAAGAAAGACAGCTGCGAAAAAGACAGAAACAAAGCCTGCTGAAAAGAAAGCAGCTGCAGTTAAGAAAACTGTGAAAAAAGCAGTAACAAGAAAGACAGCTGCAAAGAGTGAACCGTCTACGGAAGTATTTATCCAGTATCATGGTAAGCAGATTGATGAAAAGGCATTACTTGAAAGAGTTATGCAGGACTGCGGTGAGGATAAGATTTCAGTGGAAGATTTAAAGCTTTATGTAAAGCCGGAAGATAACGCTTGCTATTATGTTGCAAACGGTAATGTGGCAGGTAAAGTAGATTTATACTAAAATTACTTTATATAGTCAGGACAGAGCTGTTGCACGAAAACGTTGATTTTCGTGTGACAGCTCTTTATTTCAATCAGATAAAGGAGAGAGGATGTATGTTTGAAGTTGGCGACAGAGTATTTTACGGTGTTGTGGGTGTGTGTGAAGTAGAAGACATCGCAGCACCGCCGATTAAAGGTATTGACGGAAAGTATTATTATTTACAGCCGGTTTATGATGATAAAGGCATCATCTACTCTCCTGTGGACAGTAAGAAAGTGTCTATGCGGACTATTATCACAAAAGAGGAGGCGCAGACATTTTTAGAGCGTGCCAGAAACTGTAAAAGTGATGAACTGCTTAATCAGAAGATTACACCGAACCAGTATGATGAAATGGTAAAATCCCAGGATACGGAAAAGCTGATGCACCTGGTACGTTTTTTATATGATATTAAAAATGAACGTGCAAAGGAGCTGCGCAAAATGAAGTCGGCAGACAGCAGAATGCTAGTAACGGCAAGAAAACTGCTCTACGGTGAACTGGCTGTTGCACTGGGAAAAGATTACAGTGAAATGTCAGATTTACTTGATCAATATCTCGGACAGAATTAATAAATCTGCACAATAAAAATAATGCAAAAAATATAGAAATAACCGCATGCAGTTTTTCATAGATATAAATCAGATAGGATTGATTATCGCAGAACTGAATAAATTCAGTTCGCGATTTCTCTGGCATTAGAATGCCTGCGGAATGGGGATTGGTATGAAGAAAAAACTGATGCGGCGTTTTTGTATTTGGGGCGTATATTGTCTGTGTGTCCTGCTGATGCTGATTGTCAGCGGTGTAGGCGGCAAGGCAGAGCAGACGGCGGCGATTTCTGCAAATGACTGTTATGAGAACAGGATTGCAATTACATTTGACGATGGACCGGGTAAAGGCACAACGGAAAAGTTATTAGACGGACTAAAGGAACGTGGCGTAAAAGCGACGTTTTTTTTAGTTGGTGAAAAAATTGAAGACAACCGTGAACTGGTGGAAAGAATGTATGCGGAGGGGCATCTGATTGGCAATCATACATTTACCCATGTACAGCTTAGTAAGGTGGACGGAAAGCAGGCGCTGGAGGAAATTGTGAAGACCAATACACTGATTGAAGAAATTACAGGCGAACCTGTCCGGTATATCCGTCCGCCATACGGTTCGTATTCCAACAGTCTTTTAATGCAGATTAATATGACACCGGTTTTGTGGAGCGTAGACCCCGAAGACTGGAATACGGATAATACAGGGCAGGTTGTAAAGTCTGTTGTCGCAAATGTAAAATGCGGTGATATTATTTTACTGCATGATATTTATGATTCATCGGTGGCGGCGGCGTTGGAAATTGTGGACGAATTAAAAGCGAAGGGATTCATTTTTGTTACCGTGGATCAATTACTGCTTGATTAATTGTACGAAAGCGTGTACACTGGGGTTGAATTTGAGAGGAAGATTGAAGGAAGATAAGAAAATGAGAGAATAAGAAAATGAGAAACGGAGGGATTACGATGAAGTGGGGTATTATGGCAACAGGCAGTATTGCACAGAAATTTGCGTCAACCGTGAATCGTATGACAGACGAAGGAGAAATCTTACAGGCAGTGGCTTCCAGAACAAAGGAATCTGCGGAAAATTTTGCAAGACAGCACCGGATTCCAGAGGTATTTGATTCATACAAGGCTATGGCGGAGTCCGACAGTGTCGATGTGATCTACATTGCAACACCCAACAATATGCATTATGAAAATGTAAAAATGTGTCTTCTGGCAGGAAAACACGTTCTTTGCGAAAAGCCGTTTACAACCAGTGCGGCACAGGCGCAGGAACTCTATGCACTGGCAGAGGAAAAAGGCCTGTTTTTAATGGAAGGTTTCTGGATTCGTTTTCTTCCGGTTTTACAGAAAATGCAGGAGCTTATCGCAGAAGGAAAGTTAGGAGAAATCCGCTATATCCGTTCCGAGTATGGATTTGTTGCAAAAGGTGACAGAAAGGTGCGCAAGTTTAATCCGCAGCTTGGCGGTGGCGCCTTGTTAGATATCGGTATCTATAACCTCGGTTTTTTAAATATGATTATGGGAAAGAATCCCGATTCATTTACCAGCGACGTCCATATGACAGACGTTGGCACAGATGATTTCAGTGTGATTCATCTGCATTACCCGCAGGAGAATGGACAGGGAGCAGAAGCGGTTGTCACAACGGCAATCGGGCTGGATATCCAGCGCAAAGCCGCAGTTATCGGTACAAAGGGCAGTATTTATCTGGACGATTTTCAAAAGGCGGAAACAATGACGGTTTCTTTATCGGACGGAGAAGAATATGAAATTGAAATTCCGTTTGAAATCAACGGCTTTGAGTACCAGATAAGAGAAGTTTCCAACTGTATCAGAGAGGGCAGAACCCACAGCGGTATCTACACCCCGCAGATGTCCTTGCAGACGTTGTCATTGATTGATGATATCCGTGCAGGCTGGAATATGAAATTTCCATTTGAAAAATAAAATACAGTAAAAATAAAATATAAATTAAATATAGCAAAATAAAATATAGTAAAAGCCTGAAATCACAGGGGTTATGTTATGTATGCGGAGTTGGAATACATGGCGGCACGGGTGGTTTCAGGCTTTTATTTTAGCATTTTACCGGAAATGAAAATGGCATTTTATCAGAAGTAAAAATTTGTCGGACAGATTAAGATAGAATATCTGCATTTACATCATCCGGTACAGACTGTAGTATAAAGTGATTTTTATTTGTGGTAAGCAGTCCCTGCTTTTGCAGGCGCGACAGCTCCGCGGACATGGCGGCACGTTCCACGCACAGATAGTCGGCAAGCTGCTGGCGGTCATACGGAATATCAAAGGAAAGACTGCCCTGCCGCTGGGCTTCGGCAGACAGGTAGGAAAGCAGTTTTTCTTTTGTTGTGCGCTTGCTCATATGTGTGATTTTCTCATTAAACAGTAAAAGCTTTTTGGCAAGAACAGAAATCAGGTTCTGGATTAAATGTGTATGATGTTCGCAGGCAGACGGGCAGACCCCTAAAATGCGGTGAATATCTAAGTACAGCAGGGAACAGTCTTTCGTTACTACGACACTGATATTTAATGCAGTACCGTTGGAAGCGGCAAAGGGTTCGGCAAAGGTCTGTCCCGGAAGAATCTGCGCCATGATATTTCTGTGTCCCCATACATCTTCCTGAATTACAATCGCACTTCCCGATAACAGCAGTCCCATAGTTGATGTCATATCTCCGGCACGTAAAAGGTAGCTGTCTTTTTCTTTATCGCTTACAAAAGCCTCCATACAGTGTAATACAGATAATATTTCTGAATCGGACATGCCCGAAAAAATAGAAGCTGTCCTAAGAATCGGTAAAAATTGTTCTAAATTGTCAGTAGTGTTCATATGAATCTCCATTTCTGAGCGACTTGTTGCTAATTTCCATTCTGTAGGTGATAATTTCAAAGGTAATTGATTGTTGTCAAAGTAAATTTTTTATATTATTTTTACTTTGTTTGAAATCAAACATACTTGTTTGAATTATTATAATAAAATCATCACAGAAACGCAAGAGCGGCTGTGCAATAAAAATAGTATAGCCGTTCATCAACAATAAAAACCTATAGAAAGGATTGTCAAAATGAAAAGAAGAATTATCATGATAGATGAAGAAAAATGTAACGGATGTGGTGCCTGTGCCAATGCGTGCCACGAAGGTGCAATCGGAATGGTAAACGGTAAGGCAAAACTGATGCGTGACGATTACTGTGACGGACTGGGTGATTGTCTTCCTGCCTGTCCGACAGGGGCAATTACATTTGTAGAACGCGAAGCGGCGGCTTATGATGAGCAGGCAGTTCTGGAAAATAAAAGAAAGAAAATGCAGGCACAGGGTCAGTCCGGCACACAGATGCCACTTCATGCAGGCTGTCCGGGTACGCAGATGCGCCGTATGCACCATGCGGAACAAAACAGTGCGGCGGATAATATCGCAGGGAAGAACAATGGTACAGAACCAGCAAATGCGGCATTGCAGAATGGCAGTGCGGCAGCTTCATTTTCGCCGGTGTCACAGCTTTCACAGTGGCCGGTTCAGATTCAGCTTGTACCTGTCAATGCACCGTATTTTGACGGCGCAAAGCTGCTGGTTGCGGCGGACTGTACGGCATATGCATACGCGGGCTTCCATGAGAAATTTATCAAAAATCATATTACGCTGATTGGCTGTCCGAAGTTAGATGCAGTTGACTACTCAGAAAAGCTGACACAGATTATCGCCAATAACAATATTAAGAGTATTACGATTGTTCGCATGGAAGTGCCTTGCTGCGGCGGTATTGAATATGCTGTGAAAAAGGCAATACAGGATAGTGGGAAGTTCCTGCCGTGGCAGTGCTATACCATTTCTATAGATGGAAATATTATTGATGAATAAAAAAGGAGATTAACAATGGAAAATAAAATGTTTTGCTTTCAATGTGAACAGACAGCAGGGTGTACAGGCTGTACACAGGCAGGAGTCTGCGGAAAATCAGCTGATACAGCGAGATTACAGGACGAACTGACGGGTGCATTAATCGGTCTTGCACGTGCAACAGAGAGCAATCCTGCAACACAAAATACGTATCAGACCATAATTGAAGGACTTTTTACAACGATTACAAATGTCAGCTTTGACGATGCAGCGATTATCAGACAGATTGAAAAGACAAATGCGGCAAAGGCAGAGCTTGTACCGGGCTGTGGCAGCTGCGGCGCGCCTTGCGGCAAGACAGATGATTACGATATGAACCAGCTTTGGAACGGCAATGAAGATATCCGCTCATTAAAATCCCTGATTTTATTCGGACTGCGTGGCATGGCGGCATACGCTTATCACGCGCAGATGCTGGGTTACAAAGATGATGAAGTAAATGACTTTTTCTGTGAAGGTCTGTTTAAAATCGGTTATGAAAATACGATGGAGGAGCTGCTTCCGACCGTTTTAAAGGTTGGTGAGATGAATTTAAAATGTATGGCACTGCTTGATAAGGCCAATACGGAAAGTTATGGAACACCATCACCGGCAGTTGTGCCGCTGACGGTAGAAAAAGGTCCGTTCATCGTTGTGACAGGTCATGATTTAAAAGACCTTGAACTGTTGTTAGAGCAGACAAAGGATCAGGGCATTAACATTTATACACATGGTGAAATGCTCCCGGCACACGCTTATCCGGAATTGAAAAAATATCCGCATTTAAAGGGCAACTTTGGTACGGCATGGCAGAACCAGCAGAAGGAATTTGCAAATCTTCCGGCACCAATTTTATTTACAACAAACTGTCTGATGCCGCCAAAGGCAAGCTATGCAGACCGTGTATTTACAACGGAAGTGGTTGCGTTCCCGGATACAGTGCATATCGGAGAAGACAAGGACTTCACACCGGTTATTAAAAAAGCACTGGAACTTGGCGGATTTGCAGAAGATACGGAATTTACCGGAATCAACGGCGGCAATAAGGTACAGACAGGTTTCGGACACGGTACGATTTTATCTGTGGCAGATCAGGTTGTAGAAGCTGTCAAGGCAGGCGATATCAGTCATTTCTTCTTAGTAGCCGGCTGTGACGGTGCAAGACCGGGCAGAAATTACTACACGGATTTTGTAAAGCAGACACCGAAGGACAGCATTATTTTAACACTTGCCTGCGGCAAATATCGTTTTAATGACCTCGACCTTGGAGAAATCGGCGGACTGCCGAGAATTATGGACATGGGGCAGTGTAATGATGCGTATGGTGCAATTCAGGTGGCTGTAGCCCTTGCAGATGCGTTTGGCTGTGGTGTCAACGATTTACCGTTATCCTTCGTGCTGTCATGGTATGAGCAGAAAGCGGTCTGCATTTTACTGACACTTCTGCACTTAGGTATTAAAAATATCCGCCTGGGTCCTTCTTTACCGGCATTCTTTTCGCCGAATATCTTAAATTACCTCGTGGAAAATTACGGCATTGCGCCAATTACAACACCGGAGGAAGATTTAAAGGCACTGCTTGGAAAGTAGGAGCGGTTATACAGAATAGAAAGATTAAGATACTGTTTCGTTAGATAAGACGATAAGGCATCGGACAGACTGCATGAGGGCAGGACTGGACGGTGCCTTGTTTTGTTTGGAATATCATGAAATATAAGAATTTTGACAGGGAGTACGCCTTTGTGATAAAAATCGGTTTGATATTCGAAACGGTATATGATAACATAAAATCTATAATATTATTTTGCTATTTTTGAAAAGGAAACGATATGGCTTTAGAAAATAAACTTAACATCACGGATTCTACTGAACTGGCAAGAATAGAAGAAAAAATCAGCAAGAAAAAGGCAATTGAGCTGTTTGAAAACGGATATCTGGATCAATATGAAGCTGGAACGTTTAAAATAGAAGATTATCTGCTTGCAATGGAACGAAGCCCGATTAAGGATATTGAAATAAAATACATTTTAAAGCAGGCTTTGACGGATAAGGTTGATGATAGGGAAATGTATATGAAGGGTATAGACCACAGCTATTATTATGAGGGCTATGTTATATACAAAGCGGAGGATTTAGTGTAAAAATAGTGCAATATATAGAAAAAGGAGCCGCCCCACGCGGCTCGCAAACATTTAATAAATAATTTATTTTAACTTCAACAATGTTATTTTGAATGGTAATAACATGATTATATTAACATAAGGTACAGGAGGGGTCAAGAAAATTATGAAAAAAACAGGCAAAATAAAGAATAGCGTATTGCAGGAAACACACTATAATGTAGGTCTGGATATTGGTACAAGTTCAGTGGGATATGCGGTGGTCGATGCCGATACCGGTAAAGTGCTGGTATTTAAAAAGAAAAATATGCTCGGCGGCAGATTGTTTAACAAAGGTGAAACGGCAAAGGCAACGAGGGTGAATCGCAGTACACGAAGAAGATACGACCGCAGGAGAGAACGTATCAAACTTTTACGTTGTCTGATGTGGGAAATGGTTGATGAAAAAGACCCGGATTTTTTTGCGCGGCTGGACGAAGGATTTTTAATGCGTGAGGATAAAACAATCCAGTCAAAGTCTATTTTGTTTAATGACAAAAACTACACCGACAAAGACTATTATAAAGAGTATGCGACAATCTATCATTTAAGAAAAGAATTATTTGAAAATGATGAGCAAAAGGATATCCGGCTGGTCTATCTGGCACTGCATCATCTTATCAAGTATAGAGGACATTTCTTATATGAAGGACAGAATTTTCAGGAAATCAATAATGATATTAATGAACTGTTTATCCGTTTATATGAGCAGTTGGCAGAAAACTGCCAGTATAAGTGTGAAATACATAACAATCAAATTGAGGAAATCGTAGAGATATTAAAAGATACAAAACAGACAAAAAGCGAAAAGAAGGAAGTATTAAAGCCGGTTATTACAAAGACCATGCGGGAAACAGAAAAGAAAGCCGCACAAGAAATTGTAAATGCAATATTGGGCAAAAAAATCAATTTTAATATACTTTTTGGCGTGGATACAATCATAGATAATGAGGATAAGGCTTTAAAGTTATCTTTTGCAGAGGAAAAATATGACGAGCAGGAAGATTATATTTATGAACAGCTTCAGGAAAAGGCTGAAATATTAGATACGTTAAAAGAAATATACAGTTGGTTCGCATTGCAGGATATATTAAAAGGCGAAAAAACAGTTGCATCTGCAATGGTGAAAAAATATGAGAAGCATAAAAAGGATTTGAAAATATTAAGAAATGTTGTAAGAAAATACTGTACCCCGGAAGAATACAAGAATTTTTTCATAGAAAAAGTAACAGATACGAAGAAGTTAAAAAAGTCGGTGAACTATGTAAACTATATCGGTGCAGACGGAAGGGGCAATACAGAAAATCTGTATAATGAAATAAAGAAACTTCTCGAAGATAAGGATAATGCGGATAAGGATATTCAATATATTTTAAAGGAAATAGATGCAGAAAATTTTCTGCCTTTACTTCGTACAAAAGAAAATATTTCAATACCGTATCAGCTTACGGTACTGGAAGCTGCGCGTATTATTGATAATCAGGGAAAATATTATCCGCAGTTGTCAGCCAATAAGGATAAGATATTATCTATTATTGAATTCAGGATACCGTATTATGTAGGACCGATGAATACGAAAAACAGAAATGAACGTTTTAGCTGGGCTTGCAGGAAAGAGGGCAAACAGGAAGAAAAGATATATCCGTGGAATTGGAAGGATATTATAGATGAGGATAAAACTGCGGCACGATTTATTGAAAGAATGAGAAATACATGTACATATTTACCGGGGGAAGATGTACTGCCAAGATATTCTCTGTTATACAGCGAATTTGTGATGTTGAATGAATTGAACAAAATCAAGGTGAACGGAAAATTTATTGAACATGGCATGAAACAAAAAATGATAGAGGGATTATTTAAAAAGCAAAAGAATATAACGGAGAAAAGTCTTATAAATTATCTGAAAAAGATGAATTATATGAACACGGACCAATATAAGATTGAAGGTTATCAAAAGGAGAAAGCATTTGCCTCGTCATTGGCTTCATACATTGATTTTACACGCATATTTGGTGAAATTCATTCCGGTAATCGTCAAATGATAGAAGAAATCATTGAGTGGCTTACTTTATTTGAAGAAAAAAGTATTGTGAAACGGCAGATTCAGAATATGTATGGTACGCAGGTTACACCACAGCAGTTAGATGCTATCTGCAAACTTCGATATAAAGGCTGGGGAAATTGTTCTGCAAAGCTATTAAAAGGGTTAAAGACAACGATAGATGGTAACAAAGTTTCTATTGTAGATATTCTGAATATGACAAATTATAATTTTATGCAGATTATAACAAGCAAAAAGTACGAATTTGCAAAGCAGATAGAAGAATATAACGAAGATAATGAAATGACGGAGATAACCATAGAAGATATTAACAGGCTTCATGGTTCTCCGGCTATTAAAAGGGGCATCTGGCAGACGGTCAAGGTAATGAATGAAATTGTTCAGATTATGGGACATGAACCGGACAATATCTTTATTGAATTTGCAAGAGGGGAAGATGATAAGGTACGGACAAAAAACCGCAGTGCTCAAATAGATAGGAGTTATAAAAAGTGGAAAAAAGAATTTAAAGGAGAGAAATTTTCAACTGAAGTAGAAAAAGAATTAAAAAACAAAAAATATAAAGACAGATTAAATGAAGAAAAAATGTATTTATATTTTTTACAAAACGGAAAATGCATGTATTCAGGAGAAACGCTGGATATTGATAAACTGTCATTGTATCATATAGACCACATTCTGCCACAGACTTATACAACCGATGACAGTATTGAAAATAAAGTATTGGTGCTTGGCATAGCAAACGAGAATAAAGCCGATAACCTGTTGATTAGTCAGAAAATAAGAAATGACAGAAAAGAGTTTTGGCATTATCTGTACGAGTGTGGCTTAATGGGTGAGAAAAAATATAAAAATTTGACACGGAACGCGATTGGAGAAAGTGAAATTAAAAGCTTCATTAATCGGCAGCTGGTAGAAACAAGGCAGATTATTAAAAATGTAACACAGTTATTTACACAGCGATATGCCAATAGCAATGTGGTAGCGATAAGAGCTGGGTTAAGCAGTAATTACAGAGAAAAATACGGCTTGTATAAAAGCCGTGAAATTAATGATTTTCATCATGCACATGATGCTTTCTTAGCTGTAAGAATTGGAATGTTTCTGATGAAAAAATATCCGGGTATGGAAAATGAACTAATCTACGATGCATTTTTAAAATATCGTTCCGGACAAAATAAGGATTCATTATTGAAGTCAAATCATGGTTATCTTATGACTTTATTTGATGAAGTGCAATGCGATGAGAATGGTGTGGTGATTTGGAATCCCGATGAAGATAAGGCCTATATCAAATCGGTATTGTATAGTGGGAATTGTCAAATCAGCAGAAAAAAAGAGGAACTTACCGGAAAATTTTATAATGAAACAATTTATCCGGCAGGTTTAGGTGATTTAATTCCTTTAAAGAAAAATCTGAGTGTTGAAAAATACGGCGGATATTCTGGAAAGCAGAGTGCGTATTTTGCAGCGGTTCAAGATGAAAACGGTAAGAAACAAAAAAAGATAATAGGAATACCGATTTATATTAAAGAACTGGAGAAAAACCAGCCGGGGACGATTGATGCTTATATTAAAAAAGAATTAAATACAACAGCATATCGTATGCTCAAAGATAAGATTTACAAATATCAGGAAATAATTGTAAATGGAAATGATTTATACATAACGGGAGAAAGTGAAGTAATCAATGCAAAACAATTTTTCGTTGGCGAGTATTACTATTATTTGTATGAGGTATTATTAAAATGTTTAGCGGATAAAGTGCCGGAAGATGAAAAAGCAAAATATGAGGAAAAGCTTGTAGAAGTGTATAATTATATTCTTTCAAAGGCTGAACGGCAGTATAAGGAGTATGCAAGTGCTTTTGCTAAAATAAAACAGGCAGTGGATTTTTCAAAGTTATCATATGAGGATAAAATTGGCTGTTTGAAAGAAATATTAAACATTACAGGAGCAAATGCTGGTTGTGCTGATATGAGAAAATATTGTCCGCAAGATTCAAAAATTAAAGGTATAGACAGAATAGGAAGAAAAAATGGTTATACTTTTAAAATGAATAGTACCAATAATAGTATAGTATTTGCGGATAAATCCGTAACCGGTTTATACGAAAGAAGGTATACACTTTGAGTTGGAGAACAGTGGTGGTTCAAACGCACAGTAAACTGTCATATAAAGACGGTTATATGATTGTGAAGGGTGAAAACATGAATATGGTACATCTGTCAGAGATAGGTACGCTTGTTGTTAATTCAACAAGTGTATCTATTACTTCGGCACTTATCTGTGAACTTGTGAAAAACAAGGTCAATCTGATAATGTGCGATGAGAAGCATAATCCGCTTGCAGAATTAAATGCGTATTACGGCGCGTATAATACGAGCAAAAAAGTCCGGCAGCAGGTAGAATGGGATGAAGACTATAAAAAGTATGTATGGACATTGCTGATACAGCAAAAAATTATGAATCAGGCAAATGTACTTCATAAAGCTGGTTTTATATAAGCGGAGAAACTGTATGATTATGCTCAAAATGTAATCTTTTTCGACCAGACCAATAGAGAAGGTCATGCGGCAAAAGTATACTTTAACAGATTATTTGGTAAGAATTTTTCAAGAGAATATGAGTGTGATATTAATGCGGCATTGGATTACGGTTATGCTATTTTGTTGTCTGTATTTAATAGAGAGATTGTACTGAATGGCTATATTACACAGCTGGGGATAAAACATATTAACGAATACAATCAGTTTAATCTCAGTTGTGATATTATGGAACCGTTTCGCGTAATCGTTGACTGGTACGTGTATAACAACAGAGAACGTATGTTTAATCAAGAATATAAATATGACTTAATTAATCTTTTAAATCTTAAAGTGGAAATGAATGATAAAGAATTGTATCTTTCAAATGCCATTAAATTGTATACAAGCAGAGTATTTAAGGCGATTGAAAAGAAATCGGCAAAGGAACTGGTATTATTCAGATATCCATGAGTTACCGTTATATGCGTGTGATTGTGTTTTTTGACCTGCCATCGGTTACGGTGGCAGAAAGAAAAGAGTATTTAAGATTTAGAAAGTTTTTATTAAGTGACGGATATATTATGATGCAGGAATCTGTTTATTGTAAATTGGCATTGAATATGACAGCAGTATATGCGATGAAAGACAGAATTAATGCCAATAAGCCGAAAGACGGAATTGTGCAGGTGATGACAATTACAGAAAAACAATATGCCGCGATTGATTATGTTTGTGGCAGTTCGCAAAAAACAATAATTGATTCTGACAGGAGGCTGATAATATTATAAAGATAAAATTTTTCTCTATGGATAACGAGATTGTTTTTCATGAAGAAAGAAGAATTAATGCTGTGCATTTTGAGAGTAAGAAAACATTTTCACAGTATTTGTATAAGCTTCAAAGATATTGCGATAATCTGGATACAGAGGATAAAGCGTCTATTGTGATAGACGACAGATTAGAAGACTTTGGAAAAAACTGCATATTTATATGGGACATTTTTCATTTGAATTTCAATGATAAGAAACTGATTTCTGCAATTACAAAATATGTGGAAAATGAATGTGTATCGGACAGTGAACAGTACAGGAATTTTTTGGATAGTTATAGAAAATGTATCAGTATCGCTGAAAATTATCTGATAGAGCTGCCGTTTGAAACAGAAGTGAAAAATGAGGTCAGTATATCAGATTTTCTGAAAAATATTTCAGTGAAAGTAGTTGATAATACATCACAATCTTTATATGATAAATTGTTAAAAATTATTGACATTGCAGGAATGGTAAATCCAAAGGGCGTACTTATATTTGCCAATCTGAAAGCTTACTTTGAAAAAGAAGAATTGGTTGAAATATATAAGTATGCTGTGTATAATGAAGTAAACGTATTAACATTGGAACATGGAGAATGTGAACAACCTCTTTCATACGAACATATTTTATATATGGACAATGATTTTGAAGAATATGAATGGTAATTGCATTTAAAATGACATTTTTTAAACTTTGAGGTTTTAGAACAATGTTATTTTGAATGGTAACAAAACGGAACAATTTCCATATCAAGATACATTCGGGTTTTAGAACAATGTTATTTTGAATGGTAACAAAACTGAAAATATAAACCTTACTACTGGATTAACTGTTTTAGAACAATGTTATTTTGAATGGTAACAAAACACTATCGAACATTAACACAATGTGCCAATGGTTTTAGAACAATGTTATTTTGAATGGTAACAAAACTCCTCTGTCATGCCGCTAAGTTCGTAAGCGGGTTTTAGAACAATGTTATTTTGAATGGTAACAAAACAATTAAAAATGCTAAGTAAAAGACCGCTTTGTTTTAGAACAATGTTATTTTGAATGGTAACAAAACACATACAGTATCTTACAAGCTGCAATGCCTGTTTTAGAACAATGTTATTTTGAATGGTAACAAAACTTGCTGTTGTTTTACCGGACGCAGATGGTCGTTTTAGAACAATGTTATTTTGAATGGTAACAAAACAACAAAGTAAAACGGAAAGGAGAAAAAGAAGTTTTAGAACAATGTTATTTTGAATGGTAACAAAACCGATACAGGCAGACATGTGAATGTCAGCAGAGTTTTAGAACAATGTTATTTTGAATGGTAACAAAACTTGAGTAAGTATCCGTAAAAGCTCTTGTGTGTTTTAGAACAATGTTATTTTGAATGGTAACATAGTATCTTTAATTGTTCATTATTGAAAAAGAAAGTGCTATAACAATGCTAGTGCCAATGATTGGCTATAGGTATTAAAGAAATCAACAGGGCATCGGACAGGCTGTGTGAAGCAGGACTGGACGGTGTCTTATTTTGTATGGTTTAGGTAAAAAAGACAGTTTGTAATATACACTTGTATGGTGTATTATACGAATAGGATAAAATAAAAAAATATTTATAATGATATATAGGAGCGTGTAGCGAGAATAATCTTTGAAAGATTGTGGTATATATGAAAAAATTAGAAAAAGTTGTATTTACTGAAAGAAAATTAAAGATATTTAAAGAAATCCAATAATTTGCAGAAAAATATCAGACAAAAAAGGTTGTATTATTTGGCTCAAGAGCAAGGCGAACGAATCGTGAAAAGAGTGATATAGATTTAGCAATATATGGCTGTTCTGATATTACAGATTTTTATTTTGATATTGAGGAAAAAGTCAATACATTGTTAATGTTTGACATTATTGATATGAATGAACGCAATATATCGAAAGATTTACTGCACGAAATAGAAAGGGACGGAGTCATTATTTATGAAGAAGTTTGAAAACTTTGAAACGCATTTGCAGACGTTAAAGAAAGTGCCAAAAGGCTTGTAAATGTTATTATAATGAATTACATTCCTGAGTTTGAACGGGTATTAGATGAATTGAAAAAGATTTATGGAGAAATGCTGTACAACATATAGAAATAAAACCGGAGGTGTATCATGACCACCACCCACTACATTCCAGACACCACTCCGCCCATACCATACACAATCATCCACTCCGCCCGCAGGACACTGGGGCTTGAGGTGCGGGACGGGAAGGTAACGGTGAGGGTGCCGGACCGACTGCCAGAGCGTGAGGCAGAGCGCTTTGTAGCAAAGCATACCGAATGGATTATAAAAAAGCTAAATGAAGATAAGGAAAGGCAGAAAATGAAAGCTGCCTGTCAGATTCCGGCACCGCAGGAACTCACACAAAACCAGATAGAACAGATGAAGCTGGAATTTGATACAAAGACAAAAAAATATGCGGCGCAGATGAATGTTACCTACGGAAGAATTACGATTCGCAACCAGCAGACCCGCTGGGGAAGCTGTAGCAGTAAGGGGAATTTGAATTTTAATTACAGGCTCTTTTTTCTGCCTGAGGAACTGCGGGATTATGTTATTGTGCATGAACTGGCGCATAGGCGGCAGATGAATCATTCTAAGTTATTCTGGGCAGAGGTGGAAAAGATTCTGCCGGATTATAAAGTGCGCAGGCAGGCTTTAAAGCGGATTGTAATCTGAGCAATAGAAAACAAATAATTTTATTTTTTCCCCGATTTGCTTGCATTTTTTTAAACTTCATATTATGATAGAAAGCAATGAGATAAATGCGAGGAAAAAGAGGAGTAGACAGGTTTCTGCCGCAAGAGAGAACCATTCACGGGCTGGAAGGTGGTTTCGGATTAGAACTGTTGAAGGTAGCTTTGGAGCAGCACAGCTGAACACAGACGGCACAAGCGGCATGGTCTGGAAAGTAGGCAGTGACGTATCCTGCGTTAAAGGAAAATGAGGATTATACATTTTTGGGATTAGTATATATGTGCAGGCATATGCGATGATAGCAGCCGGTATATATATTCAGCCATGGAAAGAAATGTGTAATTGAACAAAGGTGGTACCGCGTTATATACGCCCTTTGCAGCAACGAAAGACGCTGTAAAGGGCGTTTTTTGTAAAAAGTTACAAAGAAAGGATTTTAACCCATGAGCAAAGAATTAGAGAAGAATTACAATCCTTCCGAAATTGAGGAAAGACTGTATCAGAAGTGGCTGGATAAGAAGTATTTCCATGCTGAAGTAAACCGTGACAAGAAACCATTTACAATTGTTATGCCGCCTCCAAACATTACAGGTAAGCTGCATATGGGACATGCACTCGATAACACAATGCAGGATATCCTGATTCGTTTTAAGAGAATGCAGGGTTATGAAGCACTCTGGGTTCCGGGCACAGACCATGCAAGTATTTCTACCGAAGTAAAAGTTACCAATGCCTTAAAAGATGAAGGAATTGATAAGCATGAACTCGGCAGAGAGGGCTTCTTAAAAAGAACATGGGAATGGAAAAAAGAATACGGCGGTACGATTACAAGCCAGTTAAGAAAAATCGGTTCTTCCTGCGACTGGGACAGAGAACGTTTTACAATGGATGAGGGCTGTTCAAAGGCTGTACAGGAAGTATTTATTAAATTATACGAAAAAGGACTGATTTACAAGGGGTCCCGTATTGTCAACTGGTGTCCGGTATGTAATACTTCCATTTCTGATGCAGAAGTAGAACATGAGGAACAGGCAGGACATTTCTGGCACATCAATTATCCGGTAGTTGGCGAAGAAGGCAGATTTGTTGAAATCGCAACGACCAGACCGGAAACACTGCTCGGTGACAGTGCGCTGGCTGTAAATCCAAACGATGACCGTTACAAGGATTTAGTCGGCAAAATGGTTGAACTGCCTTTAACAGACAGACAGATTCCGATTATTGCAGATGAATATGTTGATATGGAATTTGGTACAGGTGTCGTAAAGATTACACCGGCACATGACCCGAACGACTTTGAAGTCGGTAAGCGCCACAACCTTCCGGAGATTAACATTTTAAATGATGATGCAACAATTAATAATCTCGGCGGCAAGTACGCAGGCATGGACAGATATGAAGCCAGAAAAGCCATGGTGGCAGACCTTGAAGCACAGGGCTTACTGGTTCGTGTAGAAGACCATGTACACAATGTAGGTACACACGACAGATGTAAGACAACGGTTGAACCGATGATTAAACAGCAGTGGTTTGTTAAAATGGACGAGCTGATTAAGCCTGCCGTAGAGGGCGTAAAGAACGGTGACATCGAATTAATGCCGGCTTCTATGGACAAGACTTATTTTAACTGGACAGACAATATCAGGGACTGGTGTATTTCAAGACAGCTCTGGTGGGGACACAGAATCCCGGCATATTATTGCAAGGACTGCGGCGAGATGACAGTTTCAAGAGAAGCAGTATGCACCTGCCCGAAGTGCGGCAGTAAAAATGTAGAGCAGGACCCGGATACACTTGATACATGGTTCTCATCTGCGTTGTGGCCGTTCTCAACACTGGGCTGGCCGGATAAGACACCGGAGCTGGAATATTTCTATCCGACAGATGTACTTGTAACCGGTTACGATATTATTTTCTTCTGGGTAATCCGTATGATTTTCTCAGGCTATGAGCATATGGGTGAAAAGCCGTTTGGCAAGGTATTATTCCACGGTCTTGTAAGAGATTCACAGGGCAGAAAGATGAGTAAGTCTTTAGGAAACGGTATTGACCCGCTGGAAGTTATTGATAAGTACGGCGCAGATGCACTCCGTTACACACTGATTACAGGAAATGCACCGGGTAACGATATGCGTTTCTACTGGGAAAGAGTTGAAGCGAGCCGTAACTTTGCAAATAAAGTATGGAATGCTTCCCGTTTCATTATGATGAATGACCCGGATAATAAAGTAAAGGCAACCGATGCACAGCCGGAGAATTTAACGGCGGCAGATAAGTGGATTCTTTCTAAAATGAACAATTTAATTCAGGAAGTAACAGATAATATGGAGAAATACGAACTCGGTATTGCTGTTGCGAAGTTAAATGATTTTATCTGGGAAGAATTCTGCGACTGGTATATCGAAATGGTAAAACCACGTCTGTACAATGACGAAGATACCACAAAGAAAGCGGCTATCTGGACATTAAAGAAGGTACTGATTGATGCATTAAAGCTGCTTCATCCATATATGCCGTTTATTACGGAAGAAATTTTCTGTAATATTCAGGATGAAGAAGAATCTATTATGATTTCTGCATGGCCGGTATATTCAGAAGCATTTAATTTTGCGGAAGATGAAAATGCAATCGAAACCATTAAGCAGGCAGTACGTAATATCAGAAATGTCCGTGCTGAAATGAATGTTGCACCGAGCCGTAAGGCAAAGGTATTTGTTGTATCCGAAGATGCGAAGATTCGTGATATTTTTGAAAACGGTAAAGTCTTCTTTGCAACACTCGGTTATGCCAGTGAAGTGGTTATTCAGCAGGATAAGAGCGGAATCCCGGATGATGCCGTGTCAACGGTTATCCCGGATGCAGTTATCTACATTCCGTTTGCAGAGCTTGTAGACATCGACAAAGAGATTGAACGTTTACAGAAGGAAGAAAAGAAGTTAAACGGTGAAATCGCAAGATGTAACGGTATGTTAAACAATGAGAAGTTTACATCCAAAGCACCACAGGCAAAGATTGACGAAGAAAAAGCAAAGCTTGAAAAGTATACACAGATGCTTGCACAGGTACAGGAACGTTTAAAGACACTTGTCAAATAAGCATACGACTGATATACTAAAAATAGTTACTGAAAATATAAGCAAACGCCGTGCAAACGGCAGAAAAGAGGTTGTTATGTCAGCAAAAAAGATGCATGCAATTCCATATGCACAGTTTTCAACAGAAATGCGCAGCGGTAAGATTATTAAAATCGATGACGGATTTACAAAGCTGTTAGGCTACACAGAAGACGATGTAAAGAATGGTCTGGTATTTAAGCAGTTTGTACCGGATTTAGAATACAGTGAAATTATTGCAGAATTAAGAGAGCAGTTTATTGAGAAAAAATATGCCTGCTATCGTCATGAGGTTGTATCAAAGACCGGAGAAATCCGCATGATTGTTGCATTTTTCACAATTCAGAACAAGCTGTTAAACGGTCACCGCGTACTGGAAGTCAGCGTTGCGGATATTACGGATTACACACATTTTCCTGAAACAAAATAAAAAATAACAGGCTGCACGGAAATTTTTAAAAGTTTCCGTGCGGCATTTTTCACACATCAAGCTTTGCTTGATGTTGGATAATTGGTTTTTGAGGAAAATGATTGTAGGAATGGAGATAAGGTTATGGAATTTCAGTTTTCTAAAAGAGCGGAAAGCTTTCAGCCCAATATTTTTAACATTTTAAATGAAAAAAGACAGGCGCTCATAGAAAGTGGAAAAAAGATATACAATATGTCTGTAGGAACACCGGACTTTCCGCCGGCACAGCATGTATTGGACGTAGTCAGTGAAGCGGCAAAAAATCCGGAGGAATACAAGTATTCGCTGGGAGATACCGGGGAGCTGTTATCGGCTGTAGAGGGCTGGTATCAGAACCGCTACGGTGTTACCTTGCAGGATGATGAGATTTTATCACTGGCAGGCTCGCAGGAGGGCTTTGCCCATGTCGCACTGACACTGTGCGACCCCGGTGATGTGGTTTTAGTGCCGAATCCCGGCTATCCGGTATTTGAAGCGGGTCCTTTTTTAAACGATGCGAAGATTGCGTATTATGAGTTAGATAAGACAAACCATTACGCACCGGCATTGGATAAGATTCCGGAGGAACTTGCACAAAAAGCAAAGATGATGGTGGTTTCTTATCCGCTCAATCCGACCTGCACCTGCATTGAAAAGGCAGATTACGAAAAGATTATTGCATTTGCAAAGAAGTATAATATTGCAATTATTCATGATAATGCGTATTCAGAGATTGAATATGACGGCAGAACGGGATTTTCATTCCTTTCCGTGCCGGGAGCTAAAGAGGTCGGCATTGAATTTAATTCGCTGTCAAAGACCTATAATCTGACGGGAATCCGCATTTCCTTTGCATTGGGAAATAAAGAGCTGATTCAGAAGTTTAAGACAGTCCGTTCACAGTTTGACTACGGAACGAGCTTTATTGTGCAGAAGGCGGCTGTTGCTGCACTGACAGGTCCACAGGACGGAGTAAGAAAGCAGTGTGTGGCTTATGAAGAGCGCAGGGATGCGCTGTGCGGCGGTTTAAACGGCATCGGCTGGCAGGTTCCGTATTCAGAAGGTACGATGTTTGTATGGGCGCCACTTCCAAAGGGATATACCTCATCAGAAAAGTTCTGCATGGATTTACTGGAAAATACAGGGGTGCTTTGCACGCCGGGCAGTGCATTCGGAAGCGAGGGCGAAGGTCATGTGCGTTTTGCGTTGGTACTTCCGCCGGAAGAAATTAAAAAGGCTGTAGAAGCAGTAGGAGCGTGGTTATGAAAGATACCGTATATTTTATTGTGATATCGTTAATCATAGTTGTGATGGCATATTTTGTGGCATTTGGCTGTGAGAAGCTGATTGAAAAGAAAACTCATGTCAAATTTTCATCGGAAAAGACGAAGGTCAACAAGCTGGTGATTATGGCAATGCTTTCTGCGGTGGCAGTGGTATTGATGTATTTTGATTTCCCGCTGGTATTTTTAGCGCCGGGATTTTATAAGCTGGATTTCAGTGAAGTTCCGGTTTTAATCGGTTCATTTTTATTAGGACCGTGTGCGGGTGTCATTATTGAAGCCGTCAAAGTGTTACTGCATATGTGTCTGAAAGGAACGACCACGGCATTTGTCGGGGATTTTGCCAATTTCATCTTAGGCTGTGCGTATGTTGTACCGGCGGCAGTGATTTATCATTTACATAAAACGAAAAAAATGGCGGTTGTATCACTGATAGCAGGCGGTGTTATTTTAATTATCAGCGGAACACTGTTAAATGCCTTTTATCTGCTGCCGAAATATTCGCAGTTATACGGTATGCCGGTTTCGGCGTTTATTGAAATGGGCAGTAAGATTAACGGTTCAATCCACAATCTTTTTTCGTTTGTTGCACTGGCAGTTGCACCGTTTAATTTGATAAAATCAGTGATTGACGGCGTAGTGACATTTGTTTTGTACAAATATTTAAGCAGACATTTAAAGGAAACGGTATAAATTTTCAAAAAGATGTCCATACTGTAGAAGAAATCTTTTAACGTGTGGAGGTTCTTATGAAAAAATGTAAACTGGCACTGGTCGGGTTACTGCTTGTACTGAGTATGGGCGTACTTGTGGCGTGCGGAAATGAAAAAAATGAAGAAACCGGGAGTAATACTGATTCAGGAAACAACCATGAGTCAACCGGTGTGATTGAAGAAATTGTAACTGATGCGGCAACCGGTGTGAAGGATGCGGTTACGGAAGCCGGTACAATTTTAGAAGATGCCGGACGCGGTGTGGAGGATTTGTTTAGCGGAAATGCCGAGGAGCAGATGACCGATTCCACACTGGAACAGACAATGCCAAGATGATGGCGCAGTTATAGCGAGGTTGTAAAAGAGCTGTTGTACTAATTTAGTGTGGCAGCTCTTATAATTTTATAAAATTAAGAAATGTTAGTAATGATAAAGAATTTAAAGAGAAATATAAAAATTACATGTAACCTATATTCTCGGCTTAACATGACGAGGTTGGTGCCTCTATCTCAAGCGCTTCATATATCTCTGACTGTTTGTTAAGCATTTCACCAATCCGTAGTGAATGATTTGAGTCCTCGAAGTATTCCAAAATATCAAGTGTATCAAGCAGTGCCTACATTGTATACTTATTATATAAACCTGATTCTTTCATTTTATGATCAAGATAAGAAACCAGAATCAATGCAACAAACTCCGTGAAAATTTTTCCATCGAGCCCTTTTTCACTCGACACAAGGAGACGTCTCATATTTAGACGTTCTTTAATGTTGCCAAATACTTTTTCAACTACATCTTTCATTCTGTGAAGGTGCAATGCAGTAAATGCATCCATTTTTTTGTTTGTGATAAGAGCAAAATAACCAAGATACTTCCTTGCCTCTTTTATGGCATCTTCTTTGTAATTAACCTGACGTCCACGCTTCGGTGTGTTCTTAACTTCGAAGAACTGTTCATAAGCCTTTTTGTAACTTTCAACCAGCTTATTTTCAAGCAGTTCCTTATGCAGACGTGCAATTCTCTTGTCAAAAGCCTGTTCATCATCATTAGCCTTTTCGATGCTGTAATAATAGTGGATGTACATCCGACGCTTATCCCTGATCGTGTCGCCCTTATAGGGGATTCCCTGAATGTAATTCCACTCTGTGGAAACCGTATACCCATAAGTTGCGATGCTGTCATCATAGTTATTAAACATACGAATATCGTCATATACATCATCAAGATTTTTCTTGATGAATTTAAGTGAAAGCCTGGTGCCAACCAGAAACTTCACATGCTCGCGTAAAGACCATTAATGTTTTCCTCGGAATAAAAGCCACTGTCCATGACAAACTTTGTTTTACCAAACCCCAGAATATCAAGATTCTCCAGAAGATGCTTAACCGTCTTGGAATCAGGGATATTTCCTGCCAGCTTGCGGTAATAAAAAGGGATGCCGGATTTTTCGCCAAATACAAGTAAAAGATTAAGTTGCGGCAGCTTATTGTCTTTCTTGTTTTTTTCATACTGCACCTGGGCAAGGGTTTCGGAATAGCTCGATATACTGGTACTGTCATATGCCCAGTATTCTTCTTCAACACGACGCTTTTCCTGAAGCCTAAAAAACTTATTCACCTGTTCATCGGTAATTGATGCAAAGAATTCGCTGCTACGAGGCGAAGTTATATCTGCACTGTAAGGATGCTTATGTGTGAAGTTCCACTTTTCAAAACGATACAGGGGATTATTATCCTCAAGTATCAGGTAATAGGCAATCGACAAAAGCTTCTTGTAGGAATCTGGAAAACACTGCTTCAAATCAGATGTGGGACTAAGTTCTTCTGAAAGTTTATCAAATAGATAAGTAGCGCTATAATAAAGATGCCTTGTCTGAGCAAATGGTTTTGGTCTTGTCTTATTAGCATCTGTAATGGCTGCTTTTCTTTCTTCTTGGCTTTGCCACGAGTAGAAATGATTTTACCAGTGGTCGGGTCCACCTTTCCTACGCATACGCGCTTGGAACGTGATTGCTTTTTCTCTTTGTCCCAGTGATACTGAGTTTCATAAGCATATGTGATATCAGTTCTTTTATCTGTTTGAGTTACAATTGCCATAGCACACCTCGTCATGTTTAGATGCCTTTGTTATAAAACATGACGATGAAAATATCAAGTGGAAAGTGGCAAAAATCCAGTGAAATCAAGGTTTGAGCAATCCGCGACAAGAAAACCTCGTCATGTTTTCGAGAATCCAGGATGTAAAATCCAGGGGATAAAGAATAGGAAACTAGTTATATAGTGTATGAAATTTAATATTAAATGAATAATTTATTTAATTCAAAAAGTCAAAAGGTGGAAATTATATATAAAATATGATACAATAATATATATTTA